>Ga0194136_1000850_pt1 | contig 15218 bp, 15 predicted proteins | sample TARM_MetaG_T3A_1_FD_134023 | JGI IMG/M metagenome (GOLD analysis project Ga0194136, IMG submission 134023) | Freshwater microbial communities from Pennsylvania, USA, analyzing microbe dynamics in response to fracking - TARM_MetaG_T3A_14 (version 2) | ecosystem: Environmental > Aquatic >...
CTACAAGAAATCGCGAAAAGAGATTCATGAAGTCATCGACCGGATCAATGCCTGTGAGAAGGAAGGCGATCTGCTCTACATACAATCGATGCGCGAACTATATCAAAGCGATGTGGATGCGGTCAGCATCGTCATCCTGAGCAAAATCTATCAGTCGCTGGAAGATTGCTGTGATGCGTTCAAGGACGTGACCAAGTTTGTCGAGGAGATTGCTTTGAAATACTCATAGCCCGGTAGATGTAAAATAAAAAAAATCCCTGCAAGGCAGAAAATTTCTGACTTGTGGGGATTCTTCGCAACAATACATCATCCAAAAATGTTCATCAATCATGATTCGTTGCCTGATGAACGAAATCATTTAGAATAGCATGGAGTCATTTATTCAGCGAGACAACTAAGCGTTTCACCCTTGTCTCTGGCATGCATGCTTACGCCGTTCATCTGACGGTCGTCTTGCGCGTGATGACGGAGATGAGTGGCGTGGCTACGAACATACTGACCGTGATTTTCATATGTCACAGTATCCATCATCGCTGCTTCTACGGGAGATGCAACAGCAAAAGTGGTCAAGGCAGTAAAAGAAATCAGGCCAATCATCAAATATTTTTTCTTCATGGGTAAGTTCTTCCTTCCTATTTTTAAACTGGCTAAAGTTTATGAGACTGTTTCCGTGTTGTTGATCGAACAAAAGGAATGATCAACAACGCGGGATCGCTTGATCCTTCTTGAGTATACTAAGGAAGTATGTAGAACAGATGTAGATGAAGAAAATAAATGAATGGACAATTAGTTGAATTTTGCGCAAAGTTATGACATAATATGTTCGAAAACTAAATAACTTCTTTATCAAGAGAGATTGAGGGACTGGCCCGATGAAATCTCAGCAACCGACCATCGCATGAACGCGGCGGCACGGTGCTAAATCCTGCAGAGCAATCTGAGAGATAAGAAGAGCAAAGCGACATTCCCGACTCTTCTTGTTATAAGAAGGGTTTTTTGTTTTCTAAAAAACAATCTGGAGGGAAAAACGATGACAATGACAAAAGAACAATTCGAACATTACGGAAGAAGCTACGAAAGAATGGAAGCGGCAGGCGGCCCAAAAAGCCAATCCGAGGCCATGATGTATCATCAATACAAGCAGCAAAAGGCTGCAATTGCGGAAGCGATGGAGATGGGCAAAGAGAACTATCAAACGGAGCTGCTGACGAAAGTAGCGGAAATGCATCGGCTTGAGGAAGAAATTGCCAAGTTGCAGCAGTCTCTTAAAATGGAGCGGGCACAAGTGGATAAGATGCTGGAGCTGGTGACACATTTTTAAAAAAGCAACCAGAAAGGAGAATGGAAGTGGATTTGAAAATGAAACGGATTTATGAGGCTCCTGAAAAAGCGGACGGCTTCCGGGTTCTGGTCGACCGGTTGTGGCCGCGGGGCGTCAAGAAGGAGGCCGCGCAGCTGGATGCATGGCTGAAGGATAGCGCGCCTTCGCCTGATCTGCGCAAATGGTTCGACCACGATCCCGAAAAATTTGCCACCTTCAAGGAACGCTATGAAGAAGAACTATTGACAAACCCACAGACAGCTGCAGCCGTAGCGGAGATCCTGAAACAGGTGGAAACGACCGATGTCACATTGGTCTATGCTGCGCGGGATAAGGAAATCAATCATGTCGTCGTGCTGCGGGATTTTCTTGAGAAGCAACGGAAATAGGCTCTTGATCGGGGCTGCTTTTCATGTGGAATAAGGATTATTATTGCCCAAGTATCACGCGGTAATAACCATCGTCACCTTTGAAAACCAGCTTGATTTTCAGTTCCCGGTCGGAAAGCTCCGGATCAACAAAAGTATTTGTCTCATCGGATACCTTTTCTTTGATGGCATCGAGGGATTCATAATAGGCCACAATGAAAGGTTCATGCTCCGCATCAAAATCCGCGATTTGTTCCAAAAAGGCAGTCTCGTCGTTAATGACTTCTGTGCTGATGACTACGGCGCTTTCGCTGACTGATGATTGAGTGGTTTCAGATTGACTAGGTTCAGTCGCTTCATTGGAACAGGCCATTAGCAATAGGGCAACCGGAAGAGCTAAATACGTTCTCATTTTCATGCTGATTCCTCCTACTTTCGAATTGTCTCAATATTAAGCATAAACCAGTTATACTGAGAATAGAAATAAGGTTAATAATAAGGAACAAAAAAATTTGGGATAAATGAATACTTCCTATCGGTTAGCGCTTGACTTAACCTTAACTTCAAGGTGTATGCTTTTTCTACAAGAGCGAGAACGTTGCTTTTGAATAAAAAGCATAATGGAGGAAAAATAGATGGTACTAGCGAGAGCAAGAGCGGTCGACGGGCCGGACAAACCGTTCCGATTAGCTGAAATCAAGAGACGGGACTTGGACGAACAGGACGTTCTGATCGAAATCAAATATGCGGGTATCTGCCATTCGGATATCCATACAGCCCATGGTGAATGGGGACACGTGCACTATCCGCTCGTGCCTGGGCATGAAATCGCGGGATTGGTCACAGCGGTCGGGCCTGGTGTGACGAAGTATCAAATCGGTGATCGCGTTGGTGTCGGCTGCATGGTCGACTCTTGCGGAGCATGCGAAAATTGTTTGCGCGGCGAGGAGCAGTACTGCCTCAAAGGCAACGTTCCGACCTATGCAGGAGTCGATAAATACGGTGAACCAACACAGGGCGGCTACTCAACGCATATCGTCGTAACCGAGGATTTCGTTGTGCGGATTCCGGACAACATCGGACTGGATGCGGCAGCGCCATTGTTGTGCGCCGGCATCACGACTTACTCGCCGTTGAACCGCTGGCAGGCCGGACCCGGCAAAAAAGTCGCCGTGATCGGACTGGGCGGATTGGGGCACATGGCCGTCAAAATCGCGCATGCGATGGGCGCCGAAGTGACCGTCCTGTCGCAAACGTTGAGCAAAAAAGAAGACGGTCTGAAGTTCGGAGCGCAGCATTATTATGCCACCAAGGATCCGGCAACCTTCACGGAATTGGCCGGCAGCTTTGACCTCATCATCAATACGGTGAGCGCTGTGATCAACCTGGATGCCTACTTGGGACTATTGAACCTCGACGGCACTTTGGTGAATGTCGGTGCTCCAGGTGAACCTTTGTCAGTGAATGTGATGTCCTTGATCGGGCACCGCCGTTCCTTCGCCGGCTCAATGATCGGCGGTATCCGCGAAACGCAGGAAATGCTGGACTTCTGTGCTGAACACGGTATCGTTCCGAATATTGAAGTCATTTCAGCCGACCAAATCGACGAGGCGTACGAACGCGTGCTGGCTTCCGACGTCAGATACCGGTTTGTGATTGACACAAGCACAATCTGATAAAATTAGTTCTCTGATTTTCAATATTTTTAGGCGCAAGGGTATGTGGAAGCTACAGAATAAATAGGTTTGTGCAAACAGGCTAAAAAAGAATGAAAAAGAATGAAAAAGAATGCAAAGTTTATGGCGACTTTGCATTCTTTTGCGTTATACTTTTTGCAAAACATAATATTTTCAGAGAACTATCATCAGGGGGGACAATGGAATGGAATTCATTTCTATAGTTGAAATAATCGGAACGATCGCCTTTGCGATGTCAGGGGCATAGACCGCGATCGAGAAGGATCTTGATTATTACGGAATCGGGATATTTGCGATCACGACTTCAGTGGGTGGTGGGATCGTCAGGGATCTGCTGATTGATCGGCCATTGCCGGCATCATTGGAAAACCCGCTCTATGCGCTCATCAGCCTGCTTTCGGCGGGCTTCGTCATTCTATTCTATACGCACATCAGCAAATTGGCGAAGAAGCTGCAATTTTTTGATGCGATCGGGCTCGGGGCGTTCACTGCCATCGGAGCGGAGGTGGCGGTGCGGACAGGCTTCCAGCAGTGGTACGTCGTGATGACGTTGGCGGTCTTGACCGGGACTGGTGGCGGATTGATCCGCGATGTGTTCGCTCGGGAGATTCCTTACATATTCCGCAAAGAAGTTTATGCGATGGCGTCCATCCTTGGAGCCATCCTGTACATTATCGTGTTCCGATTGGCCGGAAGTGAAGCGGCGCTATATAGCTGTTTTTTGGCAACCACTTTGATCAGGCTCTACTGCATGGAGAAGGACGTGCACCTGCTGAAGGTAGGGAAGGTCACTATGGAATAGGTCTGATACATCGGAGGAAATGTCGATGCCGCGGCGGGAGAAGCTTTATTCCACCGCTGTGACCCGAGAGTTCTTTCAAGCCTACATGGGTTTATGATAAGAATTATCCTATTTAAGAGAAGTGAAGATAGGCCGTCTCCTTTGCGAGGCGGCCTTATTTGTTGTAACACACTCACAGCGGGTTACTCATCTGAAATGAAAGCGTTACAAAATTACTTGACACCTGTATGTTGTGGGGTTATAATTCATTTAGTTAATATTTAGTAAAAATAACTAGTAAATATTTATCGGAAACAAAACAAAAAAACGAAACTCAAAACAAGAAGGAGCGGATGAAGATGGAATTGACAGGATTGAAGCAGAAATTTGAGGAATTGTTCGGCAAAGGGGACTACACAGCATTTTTCGCGCCGGGACGGATCAATCTGATCGGCGAGCACACCGATTACAACGGCGGGAATGTTTTCCCATGCGCGATCACATTGGGGACTTATGCGGTTGCGGCAAAAAATGATCTGAAGCAAGTGCGCCTCTATTCGGAAAACTTCCCGGAAGCCGGCGTCATCAGTTTCGATTTGGCCGATTTGGATCATAAAAAAGCGGACAGCTGGGCCAACTACCCGAAAGGTATGCTGCGCTATCTGAAAGAAGCCGGTCATGTCATCCCGGAAGGCATGGACATGGTTATCTTCGGGAATATCCCGAACGGCTCGGGTCTGTCCTCTTCCGCTTCCCTCGAATTGCTGATGGGCGTCGTTTTGGATAATCTGTTCAACCTGAACGCGGATTGCCTGGATCTGATCAAAACCGGCAAGCGCGTCGAGAACGAGTTCATCGGCGTGAACAGCGGCATCATGGACCAGTTCGCCGTAGGGATGGGCGAGGAAAACAAAGCGATCCTACTGGACTGCAATACGTTGGAATATGAGTTGGTCCCTGTCGAGTTGGGCGACCACGCGATCGTCATCATGAACACGAAAAAACGCCGCGAATTGGTCGACTCCAAGTACAACGAACGCCGCAGCGAATGCGAAGAAGCCTTGGCGAAGCTGCAGACGGTCGTGTCGATCGGCAGCCTTGGCGAACTTGATGAAGAAACGTTCGAAAATGCGAAAGCGGTTCTGGAGAGCGATGTGCTGTACCGCCGGGCGCGTCATGCGGTCACGGAAAACCAGCGCACGTTGAAAGCCAAAGCGGCCTTGCAGGCTGGCGAATTGGAGGCATTCGGCCAACTGATGAACCAGTCGCACATTTCCTTGCGCGACGACTATGAAGTGACCGGCATCGAATTGGACACACTGGTTCAAACTGCCTGGGATCAACCGGGTGTGTTGGGCGCGCGAATGACCGGAGCCGGCTTCGGCGGCTGCGCAATCGCCATCGTCCAAAAGGCTGCCATTCCTGCCTTCATCGAAAATGTTGGCAAGACTTATGAAGCAGCGATTGGTTACCCAGCAGAATTCTACATCGCCGAAATCAGCGACGGCGCAAAACGGTTATAAGGAGCGTTCGCAATGACGATAAATGAGACAGTGTATGCGATCGACCAGGCTGTTGTCGATTTTGTGGAAACGGGCATCGCAAATGGGGAAACGGATGCAACAGACAGGATCGTGCTGCGCAATCTGCTGTTGGCTCTGATCGGAAAGGAAGACTTGGATACGCAGTTGGCGCCGTCGCAAGCTTTGCCGGATCGTTTGGATCTGCTGGATCGCTTGGTGGATTGGGCGGCTGCAAACGGTGAAATCGCGGACTACCAGTATGCAAGGGAGACGCTGGAGGCGCAGATCATGTCCTTGATCACGCCGCTGCCTTCCGTCATCAACAAGCGTTTTTGGGAACTTTATGAAATAAATCCGGAAACCGCGACCGACTATTTCTACGAGCTGAGCCAAAACAATGATTACATCAAAACCCGCAGCATCGCCAAAAATATCGCATTTGCCCACCGGACCGATTACGGCGACCTGGAAATCACGATCAATTTGTCCAAACCGGAAAAGGATCCGAAGCAGATCGCGCTGGCGAAACATGCGCCTGCCTCCGCGTATCCGGCTTGCCAACTCTGCATGGAAAATGAAGGCTATGCCGGTCGCATCGATCATCCGGCCCGCGCCAACCACCGCATCGTCCGCATGCCTTTGAACGGCGAGAAGTGGGGGCTGCAGTATTCGCCTTACGCTTATTACGAGGAGCACTGCATCTTTTTATCGGAGGAGCACACGCCGATGAAACTGAACAAGCATACTTTCGGGAAGCTGCTCGGGATCATCACGCAATTCCCGCACTATTTCGTCGGATCGAATGCGGATCTGCCGATCGTCGGCGGTTCGATCCTGTCGCATGACCATTACCAGGGCGGCCGGCACACCTTCGCGATGGCGGAGGCGCCGATTGAATTGCCGTTCGAACTGGATCGATTCGCGTCGGTGCAAGCAGGCATCGTCAAGTGGCCGATGTCCGTCATCCGGCTTGCCGGGAAGGATGCGGAAGAATTGGCGGAAGCCGCAGAATTTATTTTGGATGCATGGCGGGGCTATTCGGATGAAGCGGCCGACATCCTGGCGGCGACCGATGGCACGCCGCACAATACAATCACGCCGATCGCGCGCATGAGGGGCGGTTTGTTCGAACTGGATCTGGTGCTGCGCAACAACCGGACTTCGACTGAATTTCCGGACGGCATTTTCCACCCGCATCCGGATGTGCAGAACATCAAGAAAGAGAACATCGGCCTGATTGAAGTGATGGGTCTGGCGATTTTGCCGCCGCGTCTGAAGGACGAATTGATTGCAATCGAAAATCATCTCAATGGAGAGACGGCGGAAATCGCTGCCTACCACAAGGAGTGGGTTGCAGGTTTGGCGGAAACGAAGGACCGGAGCGATGCTGATGCCGCGGATGTGGTGCAGCAAGCGGTAGGCGCGGCCTTTTTGCGGGTGCTGGAGGATGCCGGTGTGTTCAAACGAACTCCCGAAGGCCAGCAAGCGTTCCGCCGTTTCATCGGAAAGTTGCATTGAACTTTAGAGTGAAAGTGGAGGGGATAAAATGTCAGTATTAGTGACTGGAGGCGCCGGCTACATCGGCAGCCATACCGTAGTGGAATTATTGAACGCAGGCCAGGAAGTGGTCATCGTCGACAACTATTCGAACAGCAAACCGGAAGTGTTGAACCGGATCAAAACAATCACCGGAAAAACACCGACTTTCTATGAAGTGGACGTTTTGGACCGCGAAGCCTTGGATGCTGTTTTTGCGAAGGAAGCCATCGACTCGGTCATCCATTTCGCCGGCTACAAAGCGGTGGGCGAATCGGTCGCCAAACCGATCGAATACTACCACAACAACATCACGAGTTCGTTGGTGCTGTGCGATGTGATGCGCAGCCACGGCGTCAAGAAGATCGTGTTCAGCTCTTCAGCGACGGTCTATGGCATGAACAACGTGTCGCCGCTGACGGAGGACCTGCCGACAAGCGCAACGAACCCTTACGGCTACACGAAAGTCATGATCGAACAGATCCTGCAGGATGTGGCTTTCGCCGATTCCGACTGGAGCATCGCTTTGCTGCGCTACTTCAATCCGATCGGCGCTCATGCATCCGGCCTGATCGGCGAAGACCCGACCGGCATCCCGAACAATCTGATGCCGTACATCACGCAAGTAGCTGTCGGCAAATTGCCGCAACTCAGCGTCTTCGGCGACGACTATGACACACCGGACGGTACCGGCGTACGCGACTACATCCATGTCGTCGACTTGGCGTTGGGCCACATCAAGGCCTTGGATAAGATCAAGGAAACGGCCGGCGTCGGCATCTACAATCTCGGAACGGGTGTTGGCTACAGCGTGCTGGACTTGGTGCACAACTTCGAGGAAGCCAATGGCGTCGAGATCCCTTATGTTATCGTCGACAGACGTCCCGGCGATGTCGCGACCTGTTACGCGGATGCGACGAAAGCCAAGGAAGAACTGGGCTGGACTGCGACGAAGGATTTGGCGGACATGTGCCGCGATTCCTGGAATTGGCAAAAGAACAATCCGAACGGGTACGAATAAAAATTGTTAACATAAAAAAGTGAAGGACCATCCCATTTTTTCGGGGCGGTTCTTCACTTTTTTCGGTTGTTTTGGGTAGATTTGGTTCGAGTGTTTGGAGCTTGTCGGATAACCGGAAAGAATCCGACAACCAGCAAGCGTATGAACCGGAACTTGTCGGATAACCGAGAAGAATCCGACAACCGGCAAGCGTATGAACGGGAGCTTGTCGGATAACCGAGAAGAATCCGACAACCAGTAAACGTATGAACCGGAACTTGTCGGATAACCGAGAAGAATCCGACAATCAGCAAGCGTATGAACCGGAACTTGTCGGATAACCGAGAAGAATCCGACAACCAGTAAAGGTATGAACCGGAACTTGTCGGATAACCGGAAAGAATCCGACAATCAGCAAGCGTATGAGCCGGAACTTGTCGGATAACCAAGAAGAATCCGACAACCAGTAAAGGTATGAACCGGAACTTGTCGGATAACCGGAAAGAATCCGACAACCAGTAAGCGTATGAACTGGAACTTGTCGGATAACCGGAAAGAATCCGACAACCGGTAAGCGTATGAACCGGAACTTGTCGGATAACCGATAAGAATCCGACAACCAGCAAGCGATTGAACATGAACTTGTCCGATAACCAAAAGGAATCAGACAAGCGGCGACCGTGTACGTTATTTTTTCCGCACTTCCGAAGGCAGACAGTTGAATCTGTTCTTGTAGCACGTATAGAAATAGGTTTTGTTCGAGAAGCCGACTTCGGTCAGGATCGTCTGGACCGGGAGTTCGGTGGACTCGATCAGCAGGTTGGCCTTCAGCAGCCGCTTCTCATTCAGCAGTTCCGTGAACGTCTGGCCGCTGCGCTTTTTGATCATGTTGCTCAGGTAATTTTTGTTGAAGTTCAACCGTTTGGACGCTTCGTCCAAAGTCAGCGTTGTGAACTCGGTATCGATCAGCTGGAGGGCCTCGTAAAAGGGGTCCTTTTTGCTGAACGTTTCGCTGTACTCGTGCGGAAGCGAGCGCGCCAATTCGTAGAGCAAGATCGGCAGATAGCTGCTGATGATTTTGCCGGAAAAGACCTTCGGGAAGAAATATTCGTCCGCCATATTGTTGACGATCTGCTTGATGTGCTCGTTCTGGTCGTTGCGGAACAAGATGAAATTCGCCGCCTGCGTGTCCAGCGGGTTGTTCGTCAGCAAAATCTTGTAGAGGATGCTGTCGTTGTGGTTCATGTTCATCAGCCAGTTGATCGAGATGCTTTTGTTGTTGAAAAGGATGTTCAAAAGCAGGTCGTCCTTGCCGAGCGCTTCGATGGAATGCGCGCTGCCGGTGTCCATCAGCAGGATGTCGCCTTCCTTCAAAAGATAGGGGATCCCGTTGATGATCTGGCGGCATTCGCCTTTCACGATGTAATTGAGCTCAAGGAATTGGTGCGAGTGCTCCGGATAAGCGGCGTAGCGGTTGTGTTTGCTGATGTAGATATCCTTATTTTCGAAAAAAAGATGCTCCTTGATTTTTGGGGCCCGGGTCGACGAACCCTCCAGTTCCGGCAGATCGGGCACGAATTTATGCCGCTTTTTCTGCTCCTTTTCGATGGCAGACTCCTGCGACAACAGCGCAATCAGATCCATCCCAACACCTCCTGTATATTTGGTACTCACAACTCATTCAGTGACATTGTAGCATACATCCGGAAGTTGTTTAATAGTAATGTAAACAATTACAAGACGGAGGTGTGAAACAAGTAAATGAAGTACTATGCAATGATAGATATCGGCGCCTCCAGCGGGCGGATCATGCTGGCGGAAATAGACAACAAACAAATGGATTTGCAGGAGGTGCATCGTTTCAAAAACGGCTTCAGCCGCATCGACGGATCCGACAGATGGGACATCGAGACCATTTTCGAAGAAATCCTGACCGGGCTCTCCAAACTGAAGGCGCTCGGCGTGACGGAATGCCATCTCGGCATCGACACATGGGCGGTCGACTACTGCCTTATCGGAACGGACGGACAGCTGCTGCAGCTCCCGATCAGTTACCGGGACGAACGCACGAAGGACACGATCGAAAAAGTGGCGCAAGAAATCCCCAAGGAGACGATCTACGCCAAAACGGGCATCCAGTTCCTGAACTTCAACACGTTGTATCAACTGTATGAAGAGGACAAGGACTTGTTGGCCAAGACGGACAAAATCCTGATGATTCCGGATTATCTGGCGTACCGCTTGACCGGAGCGATGGTCGGCGAAGTGACGAACGTGTCCTCTTCGCAGATGCTGAATCTCGAAACCGGCGAGTTCGATGCGGATCTGCTGGAACTTGTGGGCATCCCGAGAGATAAGTTCCCGCAATTGGTTGCACCAGGAACGAAAATCGGCGATGTGAAGGCGGAGCTGGCGGAAACCTATGACCTGCCCCAGATCGAAGTGATCGCTGCGGCGACGCACGATACGGCATCCGCAATCGTCGGCGTGCCGGCACTGGGCGGGAAATGGGCCTACCTGAGCAGCGGAACCTGGTCCTTGATCGGGGTCGAAAACGACGCACCGATAAACGGCCGCCCGGCTTACGAAGCGAACTTCACGAACGAGTGGGGCGCTTACGGCACCTACCGTTTCCTGAAGAACATCACCGGCATGTGGTTCGTGCAGGAAATCGCGCGCAACCTGGATTACCGCCATTCCTACGCCGAAATGGCGCAGCTGGCTTATGCGGTCGAACCGTTCCTGCAGTATGTCGACCTGAACGATCCGCGCTTCCTCAATCCGGAAAACATGATCGCGGAGATCCAAGCCTACTGCCGCGAGCGGGGCGAAATCGTGCCGGAGACGACAGGCGAATTGGTGATGTGCGTGTACAGCAACTTGGCTTTGGCCTATGCGCATGAACTGAAAAAAATCGAACAGCTGACGCTGGAACCGATCGAAGTGCTGCACATCGTCGGCGGCGGCGCGAACGTCAAACTGCTGAACCAGCTGACTGCCGATGTCACCGGCAAGCTGGTCGTTGCCGGTCCTACCGAAGGAACCGCAATCGGCAACCTGCTCGTGCAGATGATCGCCGCTGAAGAATTCACGGATATGGCGGAAGCCAGAAAATGGCTGCGCACACAGATCCAAGTCGAAGAATACCTGCCCAACCCGATCGCAGACCGGGAGCACCTAAAAAAATACGAAGAAAAGATTGGAGTATAGAAAAATGACACAACCTATCGAAGAAGCCTACACACTCGCAAAACAGAAATACGCCGCAATCGGTGTCGATACCGATGCCGTACTTGAAAAACTGAGCCAAATCAAAGTGTCCTTGCAATGCTGGCAAGGCGACGATGTATTGGGCTTCATGTTCCCTGACCAAGCCTTGACCGGCGGGATTTCCGTCAGCGGCAACTACCCGGGCAAAGCGACGACACCAGCGCAACTGCGTGCCGACTTGGACAAAGCCTTGAGCCTGATCCCTGGCAACCATAAAGTCAACTTGCATGCCATCTACGTTGATACGGACGAAAAAATCGACCTGGACCAGATCGAACCGAAGCACTACGAAAAATGGGTGGAATGGGCGAAAGAAAAAGGCCTTGGGCTGGACTTCAACCCGACTTGCTTCTCGCATCCGAAATCGACGGACGGCACCTTGTCCAGCAGTGACCCTGAAACACAAGCATTCTGGATCGAGCACGTGAAACGCAGCCGTAAAGTTGCCGCTTATTTCGGGGAAGAACTGAACCAAACTTGCGTGAACAACATCTGGATTCCGGACGGCTACAAAGACAACCCAATCGACAAAATGTCTCCGCGCGTACGCCTACGTGATGCGTTGGATCAATGTTTGGAAGAAAAATTCGATGATGCGCACATGCTGGATGCAGTCGAAGGCAAGCTTTTCGGTATCGGAGCAGAAAGCTTCACGACCGGTTCCAATGACTTTTACCTGTCCTACGCTCTGACGCGTGACATTTTGTGGACGATCGATGCCGGACATTTCCATCCAACTGAAGATGTTTCCGATAAATTCACTGCCTTCCTACCGTTCGGAAAAGGCTTGATGCTGCACGTGAGCCGTCCGATCCGTTGGGATTCCGACCATGTCGTCATCCTGGATGAAGCGACTACCCGCATCGGCGAAACATTGGTACGCAACGACTTGCTGGACAAAACGTTCATCGGCATGGACTTCTTCGATGCAACGATCAACCGTGTCGCAGCGATGGTCATCGGCGCGCGCAGCACATTGAAATCCTTATTGCTTGGCATGCTGAGCCCGATCGATACCTTGAAGGATGCCGAAAAAACAGGCGACTTCACGACCCGTTTGGCAGTTACGGAAGAAATGAAATCTTACCCATTCGGCGCGATCTGGGATTACTATTGCCAACAACAAAGCGTTCCTGCAGGTAAGGAATGGCTGAAGGAAGTAAAAGACTACGAACAAAAAATTCTTACGGAACGCAACTAAGGGGGAAATCATAAAAATGAAAAACATTTTGGAAGCACCATTCATCAAAGAAGTCATGCTCTTGACGGACGTCATGTACAAATTCGGCTGGCACGAAAGAAACAGCGGCAACTTGTCCTACTTGCTGAAGGAAGAGGAACTGACGGACTATCTGGACCTGAACGAAGTCAAACGCAATATCCCGATCGCTTTCGACGGGAAAGCTTTGGCAGGGAAATATTTCCTGGTCACCGGAACAGGCAAATTCTTCAAAAACGTCATCCATGATCCGGCTGATGTCTTGGGCATCCTGAAAGTAACCGCGGAAGGCAACAGCGTGGACCTGTTATGGGGCTACGAAAACGGAGCGGCTCCTACCAGCGAATTGCCTGCGCATTTGATGTCGCACATTGCGCGCTTGTCGGTCGATCCGGAAAACCGTGTCGTTTACCACTGCCACGCAACCAACTTGTTGGCGATGTCCTTCTCTTGCGAGTTGGATGAAAGAAGCTTCACGCGCATCCTTTGGAAAATGTGCACCGAGTCCTTGGTCGTGTTCCCTGAAGGCGTGGGCATCCTGGCTTGGTTGATGCCTGGAACGAACGAAATCGGCGAAGCGACTGCTGAGAAAATGAAGGAATACCGTCTGATCGTCTGGCCGCACCACGGTCTGTACGCAGCCGGAAAAGATTTGGAAGAGTGCTTCGGTTTGGTCGAAACGGCTGAAAAATCAGCGACTGTCTATACACTGGTGCAATCGCAAGGCGGCATCCGCCAGGAAATCACCGATGAACAACTGAGCAATCTGGGCAAACGTTTTTCGGTAACACCAAGAGCGGGCTACTTGAACGTCTAATCATATCAAAAGGGGATAATCGAAAATGGCAACTTTTTATGTACCGGCAATAAACCTTATCGGAAAAGGCTGCATCAAGGATTTGGGCAGCAATGTGAAGGATTTGGGCTACAAGAAAGCTTTGTTCGTTACGGATAACTTCCTGGCCAAAAGCGACATGATCGACGTCGTCTTGGCGAAATTGGACAACGCGGCGATCGACTATGTGATCTATGCGGATGTCGATCCGAACCCAACCTGCAAAAACGTCAATGAAGGCGTAGCGATGGCCCAAGCGGAAAACTGCGACTTCATCATTTCCTTCGGCGGCGGCTCCCCTCAGGATGCAGCGAGCGCGATCAGCATCATCCTGACGAACGGCGGCAAACCGCAGGATTACGAAGGCTTGCACAAATCAGCGAAAGCCGGCTTGCCGGTTGTGGCGATCAACACGACTGCCGGAACATCGGCAGAAATCACGATCAACTATGTCATCACCGATGAAGACCGCAAAGTGAAGATGGTCATGGTCGACAAAAACAGCTTGGCGAAGATTTCCGTGAACGATCCTGAATTGATGCTGACGATGCCGAAATCATTGACAGCCGCAACCGGGATGGATGCGCTGACCCATGCGATCGAATCGATGGTAACACCGGGCGCTTACGCTGTGACGGAAGTCTTGGCTGCCGGCGCGATCGAATTGATCCGCGAGTATTTGCCGAAAGCTGTCGAAAACGGCACGGACCTGGATGCGCGCGACAAGATGGTCAATGCCATCTTTCTGGGCGGAATGGCCTTCAACAATGCTGGCCTAGGTTATGTGCATTCGATGGCGCACCAACTGGGAGCCGTCTACCACTTGCCGCACGGCGTCTGCTGCGCGATGTTGTTGCCGATTGTGGAAGCTGAAAATGCAAAATTCGCTCCTGAACGCTTCCGCAAAGTTGCGAAAGCATTGGGCATGGCCGTTACGGCTGAAGTATCCGATCAAGCCTGCGCGGATTACACGGTCGAAGAGATCAAACGCTTGTCCAAAGTTGTCGGCATCCCAACATCATTGAATGAGCTGGGCATCAAGGAAGAGGAATTCGACTACGACTACCTGTCCAAGAATGCCATGATCGATGCCTGCGCACCAGGCAATCCATTCACGCCGACATTGGAAGAAACAATTGCGATGTACAAAAAGTTGTTCCAATAATCCAGTCCTGATCCAAACAATGACTTTTTTCAAAAAATGCCGATAATCCGAATTTGTCCAAAAATAAGGTTATCCACAACAAAGAAGAGTCGCCTCGATTTTGAGGCGGCTCTTCTTTGTCTTGCCAAACTTCGGCTAGGGAGCTGGTTGTCGGCTGTTGAGGATGTGATCAATACCGAACAGCCGACAAGAGCCTGATGTCTCGACATTTTGCGGCGTGAAGCGCTCCGAATAGCCGACAACGGCTTGATATCTCGACTGTTTGCGGCGCGAAACGCTTGGAACAGCCGACAGAATCCGGATGTCTTGACATTTCGCGCGTTTCCGGGGCATCAGTCTTCCGGAAACAGCTTCAGGTGCTGGCAGGCGTAATAGATGCCGTCGCGCCACACTTCCCGGGTGACGAAATCGGCTTTTTCTTTCAGCTTGTCGATGGCATTCCCCATCGCGACGGCAGTTCCCACCGCATCAAGCATTTCCAGGTCATTTTGCTCATCCCCGAA
>Ga0194136_1000851_pt1 | contig 15214 bp, 12 predicted proteins | sample TARM_MetaG_T3A_1_FD_134023 | JGI IMG/M metagenome (GOLD analysis project Ga0194136, IMG submission 134023) | Freshwater microbial communities from Pennsylvania, USA, analyzing microbe dynamics in response to fracking - TARM_MetaG_T3A_14 (version 2) | ecosystem: Environmental > Aquatic >...
CACTTCATAGGAGTGTGGTGTCAATGGTAGCACAGCGGTCTCCAAAACCGTTAGTACGGGTTCGAATCCTGTCACCCCTGCCAATTTTATGTCAATAAAATTATTTTTAGCTTATGAAACACCGTAAACTTTGTTTACGGTGTTTTTTCTTTTTATAAATTTGACTAACTAACGGTCATTGTTCTCTATGAAAACGCTTTAATTTATGGCCAATATATGCTATTATATTGAAGGATATCTTTAGAAAATGGAGGACGATTATGATTACATTAAAAGGATCAAATTTAACACTTAAAAACTTTATTCAAGTCGTACGGCAAAAAGAGGCTGTAACGATTGATGAGCAAGCTGTTGACCGCATTGAAACAAGTCGAGACGTTGTGAATGATATTGTTAAAGATAAACGTGTTGTTTACGGAATTAACACAGGGTTTGGTAAGCTTTCTGATGTGTCTATCAACTCAGAAAAACTTGATCAACTTCAACTTAATTTATTACGTTCACACGCATGCGGTACTGGTAATATATTTGATGAAGAAATAGTGAGAGGAATGTTACTTTTAAGAATTAATGCTTTATTAAAAGGTTATAGTGGAATTCGCTTAGAAACCATTGAAAAAATGATAGAGTTATTAAATCATGATATTATACCGGTTGTATATGAACAGGGATCTTTAGGAGCGAGTGGTGATTTAGTACCACTTGCCCATATGGCGCTGCCGCTTATTGGTGAAGGAGAAGTCTTTTTAAATCATAAAAGAATGAAAACGTTAGATGCTTTCAAGCAGTCTAATATTAAACCGCTTGATGGAATCCATGCCAAAGAGGGCTTAGCGCTTATTAATGGAACACAAGCTATGACGAGTGTTGGGGCTTTAGCTTTATATGACAGTTATTATTTATACCTCTATTCTATCATTAGTGGAGGGTTAACCTTAGAAGCAACAAATGGTATTATTGATGCTTTTGATTCGCGTATTCACACAGCACGAGGTCAAAAAGGACAAATGCGTACAGCGGAAATGATGCGTAAGCTCCTAATGGATTCTAAGAACATCACTAAGCAAGGCGATTTACGTGTTCAAGATGCTTATTCCATCCGTTGTATTCCTCAAGTTCATGGTGCAAGTTTGGATACTTTTGATTATATCTTAGACAAAGTTGAAATTGAGATGAACGCTGTTACAGACAATCCAATTGTCTTTACTGAAGATAACAGTGCGATTAGTGCAGGGAATTTTCATGGGCAACCAGTGGCATTGCCTTTTGATTTTTTAAGTATTGCAATTAGTGAGCTAGCCAACATTAGTGAACGGCGTTTAGAGCGTTTGGTAAATGATCAGTTAAATGACCGTTTCCCGGCATTTTTAGTAAAAGAAAAGGGATTAAATTCTGGGTTTATGATTGTACAATATGCAGCAGCTTCGTTGGTGAGTGAAAATAAAATTTTAGCACATCCTGCAAGTGTTGATTCAATCCCTTCAAGTGCCAATCAAGAAGATCACGTTTCAATGGGAACGATTGCAGCAAGAAAAGCACGACAAGTTTTAAAGCACTCAATAAATGTGGTTGCAATGGAAATTTTTACGGCTTGTCAAGCGCTAGATTTTGAAGGGAAAGAAAAGTTAAGTCCACAATTAAAAGCTGTATATAATAAAGTAAGAGAAGTTGTCCCGTTTATCGAAGAAGATGAAATAATGCAACCCCATATGGACGCGATAACCAATTTATTAACAACGCATGCATTACCAACTGAAGAACTGGAGGCATTATTATGGAAAAAACTATAACTTTAAAAGCTGTTTTTGATACATTACCTAGTAAAAAATCATTTATTGAAGGTATTCGAAGAGCGCCTAAAAGACCGTTTAGTTTAACTCAAGCAGAAACAGAACAAGCTTTAAAAAATGCTTTACGTTATATTCCAAAAGAATGGCATGATGCTTTAATGGAAGAGTTTTTAGACGAACTCCTTACCTATGGTCGTATTTATGGGTATCGTTTTCGTCCTGAGGGCTGTATTAAAGCAAAACCCGTTGATCAGTATAAAGGGAAGACCCTTCAAGGACGTGCTTTTCAGGTCATGATTGATAATAACCTTGATTTTGATATTGCACTTTATCCTTATGAACTTGTGACATATGGTGAAACGGGTCAAGTCTTTCAAAACTGGATGCAATATCATTTAGTAAAAAGGTATCTAGAGATTTTAGAAGAAGACGAAACGTTAACCATCATGTCAGGCCACCCCTTAGGCATTTTTAAATCATTTAAACACGCACCAAGAGTTATGATTACCAATGGATTAATGGTAGGGTTATATAATGATCTTGATAATTTTAACCGAGCAGCAAGTTTAGGCGTTGCCAACTACGGACAAATGACAGCCGGTGGTTGGATGTATATTGGCCCACAAGGGATTGTTCACGGGACCTATTCAACCCTGTTGAATGCAGGACGCAGTAAGCTCAATATTCCAGAAGAAGAAAATCTCGCAGGGGTTTTATTTGTTTCAAGTGGATTAGGAGGCATGAGTGGTGCTCAAGGAAAAGCCACTAAAATAGCTGGAGGGGTCGGGCTTATTGCAGAGGTTGACCGCTCACGTATCGATACGCGCTATGAACAAGGTTGGGTTGATGAAGTTTACGATTCATTAGAGACCGTTTTTGACCGTGTTAAGACAGCCAAAGAAAACAAAGAAGCTACGAGTATAGCCTATCACGGTAACATTGTAGATCTTTTGAATTATGCGGTTGACCATTCTATTACCATTGAACTATTATCAGATCAAACGAGTTGTCATAATGTGTATGAGGGTGGTTATACGCCAAAAGGACTGAGTTTTGAAGAAAGAACCAAACTTTTAAAAGAAAATAAAGACCGTTTTAAGGAAACTGTTGATAAGGGGTTAAAAGCTCATTATGATGTTATTCAAACATTAACAAAAAATGGAACTTATTTCTTTGATTATGGCAACAGCTTTATGAAGGCTGTGTACGACGCAGGTGTTACTGAGATTTGCAAAAATAAAAAGAATGATTTGGACGGGTTTATTTGGCCAAGTTATGTTGAAGATATCATGGGACCTGTTTTATTTGATTATGGTTATGGACCATTTAGATGGGTTTGTTTATCAGGCGATGATAAAGACTTAGATAAAACAGATCAAGCAGCCATGCATGTCATTGATCCAAATAGACGTTTTCAAGATAGAGATAATTATAACTGGATAAGAGATGCAAAGAAAAATGCTTTAGTAGTAGGGAGTAAAGCCCGTATTTTATACCAAGATGCTTGGGGAAGAACCGCGATTGCTTTAAAATTTAATGAAATGGTTAGAAAAAAAGAAGTAGGACCAATTATGTTAGGTAGAGATCATCATGACACAGGAGGGACTGATTCACCATTTAGAGAAACATCGAATATTAAAGATGGATCAAATGTTATGAGTGAAATGGCTACCCATATATACGCAGGAAATGCTGCACGCGGAATGAGTTTAGTTGCACTGCATAATGGTGGTGGTGTAGGCATTTCTAAAGCACTAAATGGTGGATACGGCATGGTTTTAGATGGGTCAACAGAAGTGGATGAGATTTTAAAACGTGCGATGATGTGGGATGTTATGGGCGGTGTTGCAAGAAGAGCTTGGGCTAATAACTCACATGCAGTTGAAACAAGTGAACTGTTTAATACGAATGCTGAAGGTAAAATCACTTTGCCATCAGGTGCTGATGATACAAAAATACAATCACTGGTAAAAAAGAAATATCAAGAAGGAGGTAACTAAAATGAAAAAAATCGTACAATGTGTTCCGAATTTTTCAGAAGGACGTCATCAAGAAATCATTGAAGAAATTGTGAAACCTCTTAAAAATAAAGACGGTTTCAAGCTTATAAGTTATGAATCAGATAAGGATTATAACCGTACAGTAGTAACATTATTAGGTGATCCATATAAAATGAAAGAAGCCTTATTAGAATTTGTGGGCATGGCTACAAAGCATATTGATATGAATCATCAATCTGGAGAACACCCTCGTATGGGCGCTGTTGATGTGCTTCCATATATCCCAATTGAAAATATTACTATGGATGAATGTAAAGACATTGCGCATGATATGGGAAAAATGATCTATGATATGCATAAAGTACCGGTATTTATGTACGCTGAAGCTGCAAATGTCACTTCAAGAAAAAAACTACCAACGATTAGAAAAGGTGAGTTTGAAGGGATGAAAGAAAAAATAAAAGAAGATAAATGGCATCCAGATTACGGTCATGCAGAAATTCATCCTACTGCAGGGGTCACTGGTGTTGGGGCAAGGTTACCACTTATTGCTTATAATATTGATTTAGACACAGAGGATATTGAAATTGCCAAAAAAATCGCCCGCGCAATCAGAGGCTCAAGCGGCGGATTCAAACATATTCAAGCAGGACCAGTTTATTTAAATGAAAGAAAGCATGTTCAAGTGACAATGAATATTTTAAATTATAAACAAAATCCGATTTATCGTATTTTTGAAACGGTTAAAATGGAGGCACGTCGTTACAATGTTGATGTCCCTAGTAGTGAAATTGTTGGGCTTATTCCAAAAGATACAATCATAAGATCATTAAACTACTATTTACAATGTGAGAACCAAACACTAGATGACAAAGTAGACTTTGACAAACTCGTAGAACTTAGTAAACAATACTTACAATTTAGAGATTTTGATAAAGAAAAAATAATTGAAGCAAATATTTAGGAGTGAAAGTATGAAAGCTGATTTAATCCTGTATAATATCGGTACATTACTAACACCTAATCCCTCAGATAATCCTGTAAAAGGGAAAGCTTTAAATGATTTGAAACAACTAAAAAATGCATTTATCGCAATTAACGACGGGACTATCTTAGAAGTAGGCGTTAATGAGAATTATAAAAATTTCATTGGTGATGATACTGAACTATATGATGTACAAGGCTGTTTAGTAACCCCAGGACTTATAGATTCTCATACTCACGTAGTCCATGGAGGTAGTCGTGAGTTTGAGTTTGAGAAAAAAATGGCAGGTGTCCCGTACCTTAAGATATTAGAAGAAGGTGGTGGCATTCACAGTACTGTCAATGCAACGAGGATGATGGATGAAAAAGCTTTGTTTAATCAAGCAAAAAAAAGTTTGATTAAAATGATGGAGTTTGGTGTGACAACTGTTGAAGGAAAGAGTGGATACGGGCTTGAAGAGAGCACAGAACTTAAACAATTGCGTGTTCAAAAGCGGCTACATGAGAAACTACCTATTGATATTGTTTCAACCTTTATGGGGGCACACGCAATCCCAAGCGAATATAAAGATAACCATAAAGAATATTTAGATGAAGTTATAAAGTGGATGGATTCAGTAAAAAGTGATTCGCTTGCTGAATTTGTGGATATTTTTTGTGAAGAAGGTGTCTTCACAGCGAAAGAAAGTGACTATCTTTTAAGTGAAGCGATAAAAAAAGGCTTTAAAGTCAAGATTCATGCCGATGAGATTGCATCAATTGGTGGCGTTGATGTTGCTGCAAAGCTTAACGCAACATCAGCTGATCATCTTATGGCCATTACAAATAAAGGCATTGAAGCATTAAAGAAATCAAATGTTGTAGCGAATATCTTACCGGCAACGTCGTTTTATTTAAACAGTACATACGCACCCGTAAGAACTATGATAAATGAAGGGTGCGCCATTGCATTAAGCAGTGATTATAATCCAGGGAGTAGTCCAAGTGAAAACTATATGTTTACCCTTAATCTTGCGGCAATTCATTTAAAAATGAGCCCGAATGAAATTTTAAATGCAGCGACAATTAACCCTTCATTTAGCGTTAATCGTCAAGGGGAAATAGGGGTTATAGATAAAGGCTATCAAGCGGATATCAATGTTTATGATGCTAAAAATTGGCCATATGTTTTATATCATTATGGGATTAATCATATAAAAGATGTATTTAAAAATGGTCGCTTAATTGTCAAAGATCAAAAATATGTAAAGGAGTAATGCTATGAAAAAGCTTATAGAATATAGTGTTAAAGATTTTGTGTTAGAAACAGATTCAGCCTCACCCGCACCGGGTGGAGGAAGTGTTAGTGCGCTTGCAGGTAGTTTAGGGGTAGCACTAGCAAGAATGGTAGGACATCTCACAATCCCTAAAAAGAAATTTAAAGCTTTAGATGATGACATTCAAGATGCAATAATTAACATGCATGATAAAATTAAGAAAACTGAAGTTCGTTTATTAGAACTAATTGATGAAGATACTGAAGCATTTAATGCCATTATGCGTGCTTTTAAACTCCCTAAAGATACTGACGCCATGAAAGCAATGCGTAAAGAGCGTATTGAACAAGCAACTTTGAAAGCAATAGAAGTCCCAGAAACTATCGCGGATTTATCATTCAACATACTTAAACAACTAAAAATACTAAAACAATATGGTAACAAAAATGCTCTAAGTGATGTTGGGGTGAGTGCATTAATGCTTTATGCAAGTTTAGAAGGTGCGCTCCTTAATGTAAAAATCAACTTACCAGGTATATCGGATGAACAATTGATTCAAACGCTTAAGGAAAAATCTGAAATGATGCTTCGAGAAGGTCAAATGATTAAAGACGAACTGTTAAAATTAATTCATGACTCACTTTAGAATTGTTTTCAAAGTCTATATTTGATATAATACACTCAACAATTTAAAAGGTGATGCTATGAATAAACACGCGTATGTAACATTTATCATAAGAAATGATTCTTTTTTACCAGGCGCTTTAGTATTTGCATATGCGCTTAGGAAGCAAAATACAACGAAAGACCTTATATGTATCGTATCGGATAATATTTCTAAATCTAGTATCGATGCCTTGAAGGTTTTTTACGATGACGTTATTGTACTTGATGAAATTTATGTGCCACATAAAGACCGTCATGAACGTCAGGACAGACCATTCTTGTTTACCCGTTTCAACGCCTTTAGATTAGGAAAAGACGGGGATTTAGGGAAAAGTTATGAAAAAATATTAATTGCAGATGCTGATTTACTTCCGTTAAGACGCTATGACGAACTGTTTGAACTCAATACACCAGCTGGTGTCATTAATGAAAAGAAAGAGTATTGTATGGAATATGAAAATGGCGAATATATCATACCAGACTCAGTGTATGTCGATGGAACTTGGAAATGGCATAGAGTCTATGAAAACTATCCGATGGGAAGTTTAATTCCTGCATCAATTACAAATCGTATTCATCATGATAAACAAAATATGGGTGTGAATGCTGCACTGTATTTATTCGAACCATCCACGACGTTTTTTCAAGACATATTAAACGATGTAAAAAGTGAAAAAGTTCAAAAAGAAATTGCCCTTTATCCCTGGCCAGAGATGCAATATATCACCGTTAAGTTAAGTGGAAAATGGCATAATATGGACCTTAAGTATTCAAGCTTTAATGGCTACCCTATCTTGGATGTTCTAAGAGGTATTCATTTTGCAGGGTTAAAACCATGGCAAACCAAACATAAATCAGTAAAACATTTTGCAAAATATGAAGATTATAAATTATGGTATGCAACGTTTAGACATATGGTTCACGAATATAGTGTGTTACTCAATAATACCAAAGTCAAAAAATTAAGTCGTTGGATAGATCATCTCCATGAAAGCGAGCAATACTTAAGTCATAAGAAACATTTACCTAACATAAAACATTTATTTAAGAGCTAATATTTTAGCTCTTTTTTTGTGTTATTACCTTGACAGATAGAGTAATTACTGTTAATCTTAAAATGACCTAAGATAAAGGAGAACACATATGAAAAAAGAACATGTTGGAGAATGGATTGCAAATGCTGTAAGCCATGGAATTGGGGTATTATTAGCCATCACTGCCCAAGTTATTTTAATCTTACGTGCTGATACACCAGGAGAACTTTTTAGTATCTTAGTGTTTGGTGTAAGTTTAATTACACTCTATTTAGCCAGTACCATGTATCACGCATTACCGACACACATTGCCAAAGTTAATGCAGTGTTTAGAAGACTTGACCATTGCGCCATATACTTATTAATTGCAGGAACCTATACACCTTTTATATGGATTTTAGTAGATAGCACAAAAGGATTTGTATTGCTTGGAATTTTATGGTTTATTGCTTTAACAGGCATCACGTTAAAAGCTATTTGGTTAAAAAAATATAAAGCAATGCACTTAATACTTTATGTCCTAATGGGATGGAGTATTTTATTCATTTGGTCTGATGTTTACGCGATGATGCCAACAAGCGCTATTACTACACTGTTTTTAGGCGGTATTGCTTATACTGGTGGAATTATTTTTTATGCAATGAAATTTAAATACTCACACGCAGTATGGCATTTATTTGTTTTGGCAGGATCAGCCCTACATTTTGTATCAATTTATAATATTATGTAATTTATATATAGGAGAGATTATGATGGAAAAAATTGGAATTGTCATTGATAGCACGGTATATCTTGATGACGAAACGATAAAAAAACACAATATGAAAGTGGTTTCTTTAAATGTAATTGACGGTGAAACCTCTTATAAGGAAACAGAAATTTCCTCTGATTTTGCTTATCAACGTCAAGATGAAAATGCAAAGTTAACCACAAGTCAACCAGCACCCCAAGAGTTCTTAGATGCTTATGAAGCTTTATTTGAAGAAGGGTATGAAAAGGTTATAGGACTCAATTTATCAAAAGGATTAAGTGGGACATACCAAAGTGCTTTACTAGCTAGAAATATGAGTAAGAAATCTGAAGATATCCATATCTTAGATACTGAAAATGCTGCTTATGGGAATGAACTTCTTGCCTTAGCATTAATTAAGATTTTAAAAGAAGAATCTACATTTGAAACTGTGATTCAACGTATGGAAGCAATCATTAAGCATTCAGGGTTATTCTTTACAGTTGAAAACCTGCATTCTTTACAAAAAGGCGGAAGACTTTCTAGAGCGCAAGCATTAGTGGGAACCGTATTAAGAATCAAACCAATTATTCGTTTACAAGAAGGAAAATTACAATTATGGCATAAAGAACGTACGCATAAAAAAGTAATCACTAAAATGGTAGACGCAGTAAAAAAAGACGAGAAAAAAGATGCGAAATTATACTTCCGTATCATAAATAAACAATCTATTGATAATGCCAATGCTTTAAAAGATGCATTATTAGAACAATACCCTGATGCTGAATATACAATCCAAGACTATTTAGGGCCAGTATTTGCCATACATGTTGGTAAAAAAGGATTTGGAATGGCTTGGTATTTCGAATAAAAAAATTCACTTTAAAAGTGAATTTTTTTAGTCTTGAGGAACAATATAACGATTAAAATAATCTAAATCGAGAATCAATCGATTAATTGTTTGTTCATGAATTAAACGATTAAAATGTAACATGATTTCTTCATCTTTAAAATAAGGATTTAGTTTACCAATATTGTATTGATTATCAATCTCTAAGTAATAGAAATCATTTAATAAACTTGCATTTTGAAAACGAACAGTATTAAAGCCCGGGTCAAAAACATCCTTACCAATCGCTTGACGGTAATTCATTGGTAAATTAAATAAGTTAGAAACAGTTGGTAGCATATCAATACTTGAAAGGGTATTTGATATGTTTGTTCTATCTAGTGAAGGATGATACATAAATAAAGGTACTTTATGCATATTTAGATGTGTTTCATCCAAATCTTTATAGGTGTCATAATCTTCAATAACATCGTCATCTAACCCATAAGCATAATGATCACTCGATACAATGATTACAGTATCATCGAGTAGATTATCTGTTTCTAATCGTTCTAATAAATAAGATAACATGAGTTCGAGTTCATAGTTTGCAGCTAAATAATACATCAAAGATTCATCGATTGGTTCGCGATCTTCTACTTCAAATATAGACTCAATATAAGGTAAATGCTTAACAGCTTGTGGGTGAGAATCATCATATGACATATGGCCACTTACCGTTAATAAGTAAGAAAAAAACTGATCGTCTTGAGTGAATTCATCATAAGCATATTGTATCATTTCAAGATCGCTCGGCCATGGATGATCACCTGGGAAAGCCCCTTGTTCATCCATTAGTCCCATCTTAACAGCATCATAATAAGTATTAAATCCAAGTGCCTTAGTGTGAAATTCATTACGAGGATAAAAGTAGTCGGTATAATTATGAAAAGCTTTAGTTTCATAGTCAAGTTGTCCAAATAATTTAGGGAAGGTATTAGGGAAATGGTTTTCCATATAAGTTGTCATGTTGAGTTGTACGTTACGATTAGGGAAAAATGATGTGTGGACCATAAACTCTGTATCAGCTGTGTTACGGTAATAATGAGGAGCATAATAATTTTCAAATACTAACGAAGAGTCCATCATTTCAGCAATCGTTGGGGTAATGGTAGGATCAATTGCATAAGGTTCGAATGATTCAGCAAGGATATAAATGAGGTTTTTGCCTTCAAACAACCCTGTATAGGCATTAATATTTTTTTCTTCTTTTTCTAATAAATAGTCTCTAATTAATTGTTCAGATTCATCTATATCTTCATTTGGGCTAAATAAAGTTGTGAAATCAAGTCGCATATAGGTAAGTGCGCCAAAATAATCAATGGTTTGATATGAACTTGGCATTGTTTTATATAGATCATATTCAGAAAAATTAAAAGGATCTTCAATCCCATCTAATAAAGGACGGTTACTGATTGTTTGTACAGCTATGAACAAGAATAACCCAATGACAGCCAAAAATGCAAAAGGATGATAGGGTTTAGTGTAAGAGATGTTCAAAAAATTAAAAGCCTGTTTTTCATTTTTCTTAATCAAATAGATAAAGATTCCAAGCGGGAAAAGGTAAAAAATATGTGGAATTCTTAGACTTTGAATCACACGGTAAATAAATGTAAATCCTCTTGCCGCATCACCAGTGATATGAAAACTATAAAACTCATCCATTACTTGGTAATAAATATCTTGAGAAAGATAATAAGTTGTTAAAAGAGTGAGAATGATAATGGTCATTCTTTTCGTCCATTTCACATTAAAAAAGCAAGCTAAAAAAGCTGCAAAAAAAGCATACACAATAGAGAACGAGAATATTCTAATTAAACTAACATTAAAAGCGAGACCAATAATGTGCGTTTTTAATAAGAGTTCCATATAAATTATGAACCCTGAAATAATCAATATATACTTACCGATATTTTTAATATTAAGACTCATATTATCACCCAATTTCGTCTACATAGTATACCGTATTTTTAATAAAAATGAAAATATTATAATAACTTTCATAATAAATCCTATAAAGTACAAATAGTCCAGTAAAACTGCTTGACAATTTAGGTTATTCCATATAAAATGTTTATAGTCTCAAAAAAAGAGGCTTTTTATGGCGGTTGTGGCGAAGTGGTTAACGCACCGGATTGTGGCTCCGGCATTCGTGGGTTCGATTCCCATCAGTCGCCCCATTTATTGGGCTATGGCCAAGAGGTTAAGGCATCGGACTTTGACTCCGACACCGGTGGTTCGAATCCACCTAGCCCAGCCATTTTATTTGCGGGTGTGGCGGAACTGGCAGACGCGCTAGACTTAGGATCTAGTTCTTCGGAGTGCAGGTTCGATTCCTGTCACCCGCACCAAAATGGAAAACAGCATGATATCTCCGGATATTATGTTTTTTTTGCTGAAACTTCTATTATAATGGTGTTATTTTTAGATGTTATTGTTTTATAACATGTGTTGTGATAGACTAATATATGTAAATTTGTATTACAAATGAAAGAAGGCATTGTCATGAATTTATTTTTAGCAGCTGCAGGTGGACCTTATGATGTAATGTTTTTGTTAAGTGTTATGATTTTAGCAGGAATGTTTATTGGGAGGTTTACAGAAAAATTTAATATTCCTAACATTACAGGATACATATTTGTAGGGCTTATTGTAGGCGCTGGGTTAGTGTTGACTGACCGTATTAATCTATTAGATGCTTTTACAGTAATGACAAGTATCGCTTTAGGATTTATTTCTTTTAGTATCGGGCTAGAGTTAAGTTTTAAAAAGATTGCAAGAAGACGTAATGAAGTGATTATTGTCACCATTGTACAAGCATTGGCAGCCTTTTTGTTTACTGCAGTGGGACTTTGGATTTTCAACTTGCCTTTGCACATTGCCCTCGTCCTTGGTGCAATTGCGATAGCTACAGAACCAGGTCCAATTTTATTGATTACTAAAAAATACCGTACAAAAGGGGCTTTAACAGATACCCTAGTACCGCTTCATGGTGTTGAAGATGCATTTGCTATTATTATTTTCGGTGTTGTATTAAGTTATGCAGTTGCTGTTAATAATAATGTCTCAATGACATTTATGGATATTTTAGAAGGACCTATTTATGAACTTTTATTCTCTGTCGTTATTGCTTTTACAATCGGTGTTGTGTTTACTCAAATTATTAAAAGACTTGATTATGACGATGCAGAAAAAGATTTAGTGGTTTTTGTAACGGCTTTTGTCGCTATTTTAATGTCAATTGCGATTGCAAATCGCGGCTTTGAATTTTTAGGAGCACACGTTCATTTATCACCTGTTTTATTACCGATGGGTGTTGGAATCACTTTTGCAAACTTATCAAGTCGTACAGCAAAACATGAAACAGAACATGTTATTGATCAGTTTTCTCCACCAATTATGATTGCATTCTTTACGATGGTTGGGGCAGAAATTGTAATCTTAATCGCAACTGAATCTGCGGATACAGGATACATCGCGATTTTAATAGCTTCAGCTGTTTATATAGCATTTAGAACCGCAGGAAAAATTTGGGGGTCTTGGTTTGGAGCTAAGCTTGCTAAATCAGATAAAGCGATTCAAAAGTATTTAGGATTTTGTCTTATTCCACAAGCACAAGCGGCAATTGGTCTTGCCTTTTATGCTAGAACACAACTAGGACACACCTACTATGGAAATCTATTACTAATGGTTGTTTTAGTAGGGACCGTCTTTTATGAGTTTGTTGGACCAATGGCAGTTAAACGTTCATTGGTACAATGCAATGAAACCGATGATTCGGGAAATTGTGTTGTTAAAGACCTTAAATAAATTAAATATAAATAAAACCATATTAGAAGGGTATTCTCATCTAATATGGTTTTTTAATTAGTTTAAAAGTAAAAGACATTCTCTTATAATTTTGGCCGCTACTGCCGTTGATACACCTGAAGCATCATAATGCGGGCTAAGTTCAACAACGTCAATGCCAACGATATTTAATCCTTTTAATTGGTAAACCGCATCCATTAACTCATTATAACTTAATCCACCAGCTTCTGGTGTTCCAGTACCAGGTAAAATACTAGGATCTAAGACATCAAGGTCAATGGTTAAGTGAATGGGTTTATCTAATAATGTTTTAGCAACTGTTGAGACTGTACGGGCTTTAAATTTTTCTAAAGTTGTATAATTACTGGCGAAATCAAACTCTTCTTTTAAGCCTGAACGAATTCCAAATTGGTAGATTTTTTGATTGCCTAACAATTCATGGGCTAACCTCATTACAGTAGCGTGTGAAAACTTTTCGCCCATATAGTCTTTACGTAGATCAGTATGAGCATCAAACTGAATCACATGTAAGTCATCGTATTTTTCTGACAATGCTTTGATCGGGGCATAACTGATTAGATGTTCACCACCAATAGTCAAAGGAATTTTATTATCATGGATCAGTTCTTTAATTGTGTTATAAAGGGCATTTAAACTTCTTTCTTTTGACCCAAAGACCATATCGATATCACCATAATCATGAATGCGTTGATCCGTAAGATCTTTATCTAAGTAAGGAGAATAGGTTTCTAATCCATCACTATCCGTTCGAATAACGTTCGGTGCAAAACGTGTTCCGGGTCTAAACGAAACTGTTCCATCAAAAGGAGCACCAACGATGACTATGTCACTTTCTTCTTGTGTCTCTGTTATACAAATATCATAAATATTAAATGATAATGATTTGGTTAAGTTGTTAAATCCATATAAAGCTAATTTTTCTGACATTCATCGCACTCCATTATTTGATGGCTGCTTTTAAAGCATCGACTCTATTAAGTTTTTCCCAAGGAAGGTCTAAATCATTACGTCCAAAGTGACCATAAGCAGCCGTTTGTTTATAGATAGGACGTTTTAAGTCTAATGTTTCAATAATAGCACGTGGTCTTAAATCAAACACTTTTTTTATAGCTTGGATAATTGTCTCTTCATCTATTTTATTGGTTCCAAAAGTATCAACACGGACACTGGTCGGTTCTGCAACACCAATTGCATAAGACAGTTGGACCTCACAACGATCAGCAAGTTCTGCAGCTACAATGTTCTTAGCAACATAACGTGCAGCGTAAGCGGCACTTCTATCGACTTTAGAAGCATCTTTTCCACTGAATGCCCCGCCACCATGGCGTGCATAGCCACCATAAGTATCAACAATAATCTTTCTACCAGTTAACCCAGCATCGCCATGTGGGCCTCCAACAACAAATTTTCCAGTTGGATTGATATAGAATTTGGTCTTATCATCAATCATATCTTTTGGTAAAATTTCATCAATGACATGCTTTCTAATATCATGATGAATTTGTTCTTGTTTTACATTAGGCGCATGTTGACTTGATACAACAACCGCATCAATTCGAATTGGGTTGTCGCGTTCATCAAATTCAAGAGTTACTTGTGTTTTCCCATCAGGTCTTAAATATTTTAAAGGGCCTTCTTTTCTTACCTGGGTAAGGCGTCTAGCAAGTTTATGAGCAAGGACTGAAGATAATGGCATATACTCCTCAGTTTCATTAGTAGCATAGCCAAACATTAACCCTTGGTCACCAGCGCCTTGTTCTAAGTAGGTTCCTTTTCCTTCATCGACACCTTGTGCAATATCTGGTGATTGAGGATCAATGGCCACTAACACGCCCATTGTTTCAGCATCAAAACCGTATTTTCCACGATCATATCCAATCTCTTTAACGGTTTCTCTTACGATTTTTTGGATATCAACATAAGTAGTCGTTGTGATTTCACCCATCACTAATACTAATCCGGTAGTTACTGCAGTTTCACACGCAACGCGTGCTTCAGGGTCATCTTTTAAGATGTTATCTAATATCGCATCAC
>Ga0194136_1000857_pt1 | contig 15156 bp, 10 predicted proteins | sample TARM_MetaG_T3A_1_FD_134023 | JGI IMG/M metagenome (GOLD analysis project Ga0194136, IMG submission 134023) | Freshwater microbial communities from Pennsylvania, USA, analyzing microbe dynamics in response to fracking - TARM_MetaG_T3A_14 (version 2) | ecosystem: Environmental > Aquatic >...
TTGCTATTATCCTGACCGAAAAGATTTTTCTGACCGGAAAGGTGCGAAATTGGCAAGTTTATTTGATTTAATATTTTTTATATTTTATTTTAATAAACATCCTAATGCTATTACGCTCTCTTTCCGTCCTTTTTTCGGAAAGAGAGTTTTTTTATCTTTGATTTTGTTGAAATGAGGAAAAAAATGCGAACAGAACACGATTTATTGGGCCAACGGGACGTGCCCGTTGATGCTTACTACGGCATCCATACCGTTCGGGCCCGGGAAAATTTTTCTATCACCGGCATTCCCATTCATAAAGAGTTAGTGGAAGCCCTGGTGGTGATCAAGAAAGCGGCAGCCCTTACCAATATTAGCATTGGTGCCCTGGATGCAAAAAAGGGCGAAGCCATCACGGCAGCCTGTGACGAGATCCTAGCCGGCGCGCTGCGAAGCCAGTTTGTCGTGGATTGTATGCAGGGGGGCGCCGGCACCTCTGCCAATATGAATGTCAACGAGGTGATTGCCAACCGGGCCATTGAGCGCCTGGGCGGACAAAAAGGGGATTATCATTTGATTCATCCCCTGGATCATGTCAATCTTCACCAATCCACCAATGATGTCTTTCCAACGGCGGTACGGATTGCCGCCATCCGACTGTTAAAGCCGGTGGCTGAATCCTTTGCCAACCTGCAATCAGCGCTCCAGGAAAAAGAAGAAGAATTCTCCCGGGTCATCAAAGCCGGACGGACTCAGCTTCAGGATGCGGTACCGGTAACCCTGGGCCAGGAGTTTGGCGCCTGGGCTCAGGCTATTTCCCGGGATCGCTGGCGACTTTACAAAGCCGAAGAACGACTCAGGCAGGTAAACATCGGTGGTACTGCCGTAGGCACCGGATTAAATGCGCCCCGTTCTTACATCTTTACGATGATTGAAAAACTCCGGGATCTCACCGGCATCAGCCTGGCCCGGACCGATTACATGATGGATCCGACCCAGAACTGCGATGTCTTTGTGGAAGTTTCCGGCCTGTTAAAAACCGCCGCCGTCAACCTGTCCAAAATTGCCAATGATCTGCGACTGCTTTCCTCGGGCCCTTACACCGGCATTGGTGAAATCACCTTACCCGCAGCGCAGGCCGGGTCTTCAATTATGCCGGGAAAGGTCAATCCGGTCATTCCTGAGGCTGTCAATCAGGTGGCCTTTCAGATTATCGCCAATGACACCGCGATTACTCTGGCCGCCATGTCGGGGCAATTAGAACTCAATGCCTTCCTGCCAGTGATTGCCAAAAATCTGTTTGAAGAACTTAATCTGCTCGATCACACCCTGCCGATCTTTATTAAACGCTGCATTGAGGGAATCACCGCCAACACGCAAACCTGTCGGGAACATCTGGAAAACAGTACCGTGATGCTCACTGCCCTCACGCCCATTCTCGGGTATGACAAGGGCACCGAAGCGGCCCTGATATTAAAAGAAACGGGACAATCCATTCGCGATATTATCCTTGAAAAAAATTGGATGACCGCGGCTGAACTCGAGGCCCTTTTAAAACCGGAACGACTGACCTCACCCAGTACAGATAAAAAGCACTGATCGAAAGGAAATAAAAAGTTATGAATGTGAATAGCATGAATGAAACCCCCATGTCCAGCCGGATGGCGATTGGTCTTTTTGGCAAACGAAATGCTGGAAAGTCTTCGCTGATCAATGCCCTCACCGACCAATCGGTGGCGGTTATTTCGGATGTGGCCGGAACCACCACTGATCCGGTTTACAAAACCATGGAACTGCTGCCGATTGGCCCGGTCGTCTTTATTGACACCGCCGGTCTGGACGACACCGGAGAACTGGGGATGTTGCGAATTGAAAAAACCTACGAGGTGCTCAGGAAATGTCATTTTGCCATTGTGGTCGCTGATATTGAAACCGGCATTACTGAATTTGAAGAAGAATTTATTGACCAGTTAATTAAGCGAAAAATCCCCAGCGTTTTTGTGCTTAATAAAGCCGATAAGGGTTGTCCTGCTCCTGAAGAAATTGAAGCTTTGAAAAAAACACTTAAAATCCCCTTATCCTTTACCAGTGTTTATAATGGTAGCGGGATTAAAGCCGTTAAGCAAATGATCATCGACCACGCCAACTATGAAGATGTCGAACCAGCGCTGGTTGGGGATCTGATCGAATCCGGTGATATGGTGGTACTGGTTACCCCGATCGACAAATCCGCTCCCAAAGGCCGACTGATTCTGCCCCAGCAGCAAACCATCCGGGACATCCTTGAAAAAGATGCGGTGGCCATGATCACCAAGGAACACGAGCTAAAACACACCCTGGAAAACCTGGCTAAGCCTCCAGCTCTTGTCATCACTGATTCCCAGGCCTTTCTGAAGGTCTCGGCCGACACCCCAGCCGATATACCGCTGACCTCCTTTTCGATCCTGTTTGCCCGCCAAAAAACGGATCTGGCCGAAATGGTTAAGGGGATCAAACGGATTGAGCAATTAGCCCCCGGGGATAAGGTGCTGATCGTCGAAGGCTGTACCCATCACCGCCAGGCCGATGATATTGGCAAGGTCAAAATCCCTCGCTGGATCCGCCAGATTACCGGCTGTGATATTGAATTTCACTGGGCTTCGGGCGCTCATTATCCCAAGGATATTGGCGAATATGCGGTTATTGTCCACTGCGGCGGCTGTATGCTCAACCGCCGGGAAATGCAGTACCGGGTTCACACCGCCAGAAATAAAGGGGTTCACATCACCAACTACGGGATGCTGATTGCCTATGTACAGGGCATCTTAAGCCGAGCTCTGGAGCCCTTCCCGGCCGCCAAACTGGCCTTGGAAGAAAATCAGTTAAACTGAATAAACCGACATCCTGATGCCTTAATCAGGATGTCGACCCATTTTGTCGCAGCACCGCTGCCATCTCATCTGCCGGCAATGGATGATAGTAATAGAAGCCCTGTATCGTGTCACACTGATTTTCTTTTAGAAAATTAACCTGTTCTTCGGTTTCAGCTCCTTCGGCAATTACATTTATTCCCAGATTTTTAGCCAGCTGGATAATTGTATTGACGATCGCCTGATCTTTTTCATTTCCGACGACGCCATCAATAAACTGCTTATCAATTTTCAGCTGGTCAACAGGCAGTCCTTTTAATCGGCTCAGAGATGAGTATTCGGTGCCGAAATCATCAATGGAAAGATATACCCCCAGCTTTTTTAGCTCGCTTAATATACAAATAACATAGCTGGATTTGTTGATGGCAATGTTTTCGGTCAGCTCCAATTCCAGATGCTTCGGTTTTAAATCGGCTTTTTTTAGAATCTTTTTAATCATGCCAATCAGCATCGGATTTCCAAATTGGCTAGCTGAGATATTAACAGCGATCCGTACCTGAGGCAGACCACTGTCCTGCCAAGCTTTATTTTGACTGCATGCTGTTTTTAACACCCATTCGCCAATGGGATTAATTAGCCCCGTTTGTTCGGCCAGAGGAATGATCACCTTGGGTAGAATTATCCCCAATTCAGGATGATTCCATCTCAGCAATGCCTCGACGGCGACGATCTTTCCGGTTTGCAAACAAACCTGTGGTTGATAGTAAACCTGCAATTCCTTATTTTCCAAGGCATAATACAAATTGCTGGTGAGCTTATTTCTTAACTTCACTTCTTCTTTAATCAGTAATGAACATAATACATAATTATTTTTTCCCTTTTCTTTCGCCTTATACATGGCAATATCGGCATTTTTTATCAATTCTTCCGTCGTTTCTCCATCCTTCGGATAAATCGCAACACCGGCATTAGCAGAGATATAGAATTCCTGGCCATTGACAATAAAGGCATGCTTAAATAAACCGGTCATCCGGCTGGTTACCTTTACGACCTCCTTTTCGCGGGAAATATTACTTAGCATGATTAAAAATCCGTCTCCCTCAAAACGACAAACCGTATCGGTTTGCTTTATTGATCGGACCAACTTCTGACTAACCTGAACCAAAAGTTCACTGCTACCCTCATGGCCCATGATATCATTGACGGTTTTAAAGCTATCAATATCCAAATAGATGATTCCGATCATTTCTTCTGTTTTTTTGGCTATTTCAATTTGCTCTGCAACACGTTCGCCAAAGAGTAACCGGTTAGGCCTTCCCGTTAGCTGATCATAGTAGGCGAGATAGGCAATCTCTTTTTCTGACTCAATCTTTAACATCGCGTCAGCTAAAAGATTGGCGATAATTTCCAGTAGATCCTTATGCTTGTCGCTAATCGTTTTCTCTTCTTTATCGATACTAAAGGCCAAAAACCCCCGGACATCGCCCTTGTAGGCAATGGGGATGGCTATGGTCACATTGCTGCAATAGTGTAAATCCTGATCATCGTCATTTTTTTCTCCCGGCTTACTTTCTTTATCAAAACGATAAGCGACTTTATTGGCCAATATTTCACTAATCCAGTCCGGAGCATCCGCTACGGCCATATCCTGATGTTTTTTTTTGTGAGACCCAAGTCCTTCTCTTCGCCACTCACTCTTGCAGTTGAACCTTTTTTTATCCTCACTAAAAAAGCATCGGCAGGCCCGATCTACGTCAAAAATATCGCCGCTTTTAGCCAACCATTTATCGGTTATCACATCAAAATTTTCTTTATTAACATTCAAAAAATCGGTGGATACCTGGGCGACCATTTTTTGAATCTTAATTTGTTCAGTATTCTCTTTCAAACGCTTAACGTATAAATCGTTGACAAAAAAGGCGACCCAAATCCCGATGCCAAACAGACCGATTCTAACGATATGATCCTTGCTATCAATATTCACAATCACCTGGGGATTGATGATAAATACCAGAATCTGAGTTAAAAATATTGATACGGTAATCCCGACGATGGCAATACGATTATTAAATACAAGGGCAATCAAAATCAGGATAAATGGAAATGCCCAGATCGTCATACTGGCTGAACTGATAAACCGGAGCGTAATCACCGGAATGACAGCTACCAGAATCGCCAGAATAATCTTATTCTGATACTTCTTCACTATCGCCATCCGTTGAATGATCTGAACGGCCAGTCCGATAATCAAAAGCAGGCTGCTGAATTGCAAAATTACCGTGAGATCGCCGCGTTTTTCCAAAAAATACTGAGAAATGATATTTAAAAAGCTGCCCGCAATAAAGGCCCCGGTCAGATAATCATAGATTTTTTTACGTGAAGCTGTATTTAAAATTATTTCGTCCTTGCTAAATGCCTTCATTTTCACCCATCCGTATTTTTTTATTGAATAAAAAATACCAGGCGTCACGATGTACATGATATTTGGAATCAACTGAAAAACAGCGATGGTCAAAAATAGTTGACTAAACACCTCTAAAATAATGCCTACTCCAAGCGAAACGAAAAAACACAGCAAGATAAATCGTCCCTGTTTTTTATTGTGCTGATTTTGGGTGTTTTTTGTCCAGTCAGCTAATAGCACCAGCCCCACCAGGATGCAGCCAAAGTAGTATAGGTTATAAAACTGATCCCAGATATTATTTCCCAAATGATTGATCCAGCCAAAGGACGTACTTACTAAGTTATACTGAATAATGGCTAAGTTCCGGGACAGCGCAAAAACGTAAATTATTACCGCCGCCGGTATATAGATCAGAAAATAAAGCCACCCCTGTTTTAACAACTTATTCCGGTGGGTCAGAATTAACAAATAATGCAGGAGAATTCCCGGAAAGGTTCCCCAGCCCAATGCCGAAACCCGCCGCCAGAATAAACAGGTCTCATGATCCGGAGCCGAAACAGCCAGAGCAAAACCAATAGCCCAGACACTCATAAAAGTACACAATACAAAAAAAAGTCGATAACTTTTTTCTTTTGAATTATTCAAAACAACATAGCTGCCAAAAAAACCATAGCTGCAACCAAGCATGAAAAATATAAACGAAATCAGTAATGGTAATGCTTCCACAATTGCTCCTTTCCTATGACAAGATTTTGATCACAAGAATTAAGATGTCGCTGTATTTTTGATTCATACCCATAAATTTTCTAATCTTTCAAATATCTGCTCATCTGACTTGGTCTTAAATATTTAACATGTTCCAAACCTTCTTCGTGATTTTTTGGTGTACACTCAACTTGAAACTGCAAAACATAAAATAGATTTTATGGAGGTTTTTTATGCCAAAAACGTATGTACTTGATACCAATGTATTGATTCAATCCCCCCATGCGCTGTTCGCCTTTGAGGATAACCGAATTGTGCTGCCCATTGCCGTGCTGGAAGATTTGGACAAACTTAAAAACGAGGACGGTGAGCGGGGCGCCAACTCCCGACAGTCCATCCGCTTTTTGGAGCAATTGCGACAAAGGGGTAATTTGTTTGAAGGCGTCAGTCTGGACAATGGCGGAACAGTTAAGATCGAAGCAAATTTCGCTTCAATTGATCTTCCTTATGGTTTTCAGAGCAACTCCAATGATAACCGGATTTTAAAAGTCTGCAAGGGTCTCATTAATCAGGACGAGCCGGTAACTCTAATCACAAAAGATATTCTCCTCCGCTTAAAGTCCCAGATGCTTTCGATCCCCACCGAGGATTTCACCGCCGAACAATCCCCTCTTTTGCAGGACCAATACACCGGACGCATGGAAGTGTATGTCCCAGACGAAAAAATGGAAGATTTAAAGAAAAAAGGAATCGCCATTGAAAATTTATATTATCTGGATGCCCATAAAAATAAAACGGCTGTTGTCCCTGAATATAATCAGTTTTTTATTATCCATTCTGATATCAATGAAAGAAAAACCCTTCTTGGCCGATATAACGGCAAAAAGATTGTTGGTTTAAAAAGCCAGAATCAGGAACCTTTTGGGGTAAAACCTAAAAATGTCGGCCAGCGTTTTTTACAGGAAGCCCTGATGCAGGACGCCGAAACCGCACCACTGGTCATTGTGAAGGGCACTGCTGGAACGGCGAAAACCTTCTATTCTCTGGCTGTCGGTCTCCATCAAACCTTAGACCCGGATTTTACGGGCTATCGCAAGATATTAGTAACCCGACCCAATGTTCAATTTGATGATGAAATTGGCTTTCTTCCCGGCAATGAGCAGGAGAAAATTGCTCCGCTTCTCCGCCCCATTATTGATAATCTGGAAGTTCTGATGGATCGCAGTGACAAATCCCGGTTCCAGAATGAAATCGAAATGCGAAAAAAAATTGAAGAGCTTTTTGAACGCGGCATTATTACCGCCGAAGCGATGAATTTCATCCGGGGCCGCTCCATTACTCACACCTACCTGATTATCGATGAAGCCCAGAACCTCACCCCCAAACAAGTTAAAGGAATTATAACCCGTGTCGGCAAGGGTACCAAAGTGATTTTACTCGGTGACCCACAACAGATCGACCACCCTTTACTGGATGAAAAAACCAATGGTTTAAGCTATGCTTCTGACCGAATGAAGGGCAGTCCCCTGTGTTTCCAATTGACCATGCATGCTGATGAGTGTTTACGTTCGGCACTAGCATTTGATGCAACTCAACGCATGTAAAACAACAGCTGTAAAAAACGGGAGGTGAGGTAGTCAAGCGTTGACTACCTCACCTCCCTTATTATTTAACCGAAAATGACCGGCTCGTTTTTTTTAATAAATCCCATAAAACTCTTCCATCGTTTTGCCACTGTTGTAAATGGTGGTTGCCACCGGAACACCCAGGTAGCGGAGATGCCAGGGTTCATAAGCATACCCGGTAATATGGGTTTTTCCCTGGGGATAGCGAACAATAAACCCATATTCATGGGCGTGGTCTCTGACAAACTGACCTTCTGCTGTGGCACCAAAGCCTTCCACCAGATCAAAGGAAACGGTTGCCGATGTGACATCCATGGCGAGTCCCAATTGATGCTCACTCATTCCCGGCCGGGCACTGAGCAGTTCCGCCCCGGCCACCCCATACGTCTCCAGATGCCATTGATAAAGGGATGCCTGGGTCGCATAGGAGCGATACCCGGAAGAACAGTAGAGGGTTAATCCTTGAGCACTGGCGCCATTAAAAAGCTTTATTAAATGCTGGGCGGCCTCAGCCCGGAGCTGGGTATCCCGGGTGGATGGCAAACTAACCCAGACCAGATCATCCGGAACATAATCCTGGGAGAGACTGTGGTTTTTATTAACCAACTGGGTCATCGAACCCAAGGCATTTTCTAAATTTTTGGGGCCACCTGATCCTTTTAGTTGGACCAGAATCCGAATCCCCTCCAATCTCAGGCCCAGACCTTCGGTTCCCGCACTTTCGCCATTCATCACCCAGGGCATCCATCCAAAACCTTCCACATAGGCGGCGTAATAAACTTCAAAAAGATCGGCATTGGCACCGGTCAACTGGATTTGAATGCCCTCCAGACGGAGACCCTGATTCGAAGTCCCACTCATTTCGCCGTCCTGTTTGAAGCCCTGCCAGCCGACATTCTGGACATGGGTTTGATATTTTATCCCGACATTACTTTCAGAATTATCATTTTTAATTTCAATCGCTTCCAGGCGAAGATTCTGGCCGGTGGTTCCGCTTAATTCACCATTTTGTTTAAAGCCCTCCCAACCAATGTTCTGGATATGGGTCTGATAGGTCATTTGAAGATTTGTGGTGACAAACGGACGGTCTGTTGCACCCGGTGCCGGATCACCTTTCGGAACAACCATGATTTTAATCCCCTCCAGCCGAAAGCCAAATCCTTCGGTTCCGGCACTGCTACCATTTTTGGCCCAATCCAGCCAGCCAAAATTCTGGGCGTGAACCTGATAGTAAAGATCGTAATTCGCAGCATCAACCCCGGTCAGTCGGATTTTGATAGCTTCCAGACGAAGGGCCTGACCGGAGGTCCCGCTCATGGACCCATTTTTTACATAATTCTGCCAACCGATATTCTCCACATGGGTGGTATATTCCACCCCCACATCCGCGGTGATATTTTCCAGCTTCACTTCAATCCCCTCTAAACGGAGACCTTGTCCTTCTGTTCCGCTCATCACGCCATTGCTGACAAAACTCTGCCATCCGACATTCTGGACATGGGTGCGATAGGAACAGCCTATCGTAGCACTTGCCGCGGGCTCTGAAGTCGTCGCCTGACCCTGCGAATCCGAATTGATAGCGTTTTCATCATGTGCCGTACGATCCTCCGCTTTAACGCTACTTAACAGCGGCGTCATCCCCATTAATAAAGCCAGACAGAATAAACCAATCCATACGATTCTAATTGACCTTAATTTTAACATTTCATTCAACCTTTCTTTTATCAATCACATGTCATTTCATAAAAAAACATTCTCATAATTTATTCTATCATAAATCATGAGAATGGTCAGATAATTTGTTTTTTACTTGAATCATGTCTGCTGGACTTTTTAGCTACTCTTTTCGGGTTGTTCGCTCGTGCTTTTACCCGGGGCGCTCTGCTTTTCTGAAATGAACAATCCCAATAGCGTCAGTGTAATGCCCAGAACAGCCATTCCGGTAAGTTTTTCCTGCAAGACAATCACCGATGTTGCCACGGTGATTACCGGCACCAGATAAATATAAACTGCGGTCTTCGTGGCACCCAGCCGCTTGACCGCGAGACTCCAGGTGACAAAGCAAAGTGCTGACGCCAGTAATCCCAAAAATAACATATTAAAAAGATAAACCGGTTGGGCAAATGGTTTAAAACTCCAATTGAAATTAAAAAAAGGCAGGGCTGGCATCATAAATAATATCCCGTAAAAAAAGATCCGCCGGGTGGTTTGAATGGGGTGATAACCAAAACCACTTATCTTCCTGGTGAGCACCGAATAAACTGCCCACACCCCGGCCGCCAGTACCGCCAGCAAATCACCAATGGGATTGAGTTGCAGCACCATGATCCCATTAAAGCTGATCAGAAAAATTCCCATGATGGCAGCAATAAAGCCGATGAAAAAATTCAGGCTCAATTTTTCGCCAGCCAAAAACAAATGGGCCAAAATAGCCGTGAAAAAGGGTGCAATCGAAATAATCACCCCGACGTTGGATGCATAGGTATAGGTGAGGGCAATGTTTTCAAGCAAAAAATAAAGCGTTACCCCACACAGACCGGCGCCCATCAAAAGAACTTCCTCAGACCTGCTGCGAATGCCCATTCGTTGCGGATAGACAAGGGTCAGGGCGATATACCCAATGGCGAATCGAAAAACCAGAATCTCGATGGGCGTAAAGACATCGAGTAAAATCTTTGTCGAAACAAAGGTTATCCCCCAGATAAAAATGGTAAACGCCGCAGCCAGATGGCCACTCAGTCGGTGTTCACGCATCAATTTTTACTCCCTTCGTCCCCATCTTTACCTTTCCAGATTTTTGAATTAGGGTTTGTAAAGTATTCGGGATAAAAATTTTCTGATATTGTTTGGGGGTAATTCCGATAAATTCTTTGAAAAAATTGGAGAAGTGACTCTGATCCGAAAAGCCCGTCTGGTGGGCTATTTCAATCGGTTCCACCCCATTTTCCAGCAAGTGCTTAGCCTGATTGATGCGTACTGTCTCCAGATATCGATAGGGTGTGATTCCCTTTGTTTTTGTAAACGCCCGTACCAGATAATATTTGCCGCATCCGATTAAGGCACATAAATCATCTAATGAGATCCGCTCCTTAAAATGTTCTTCCAGGTAATCACAGATCGTTTCAATGTCTTCATTGATTTTCACCCGATCACGATCTGATTCCCAGTTTCCATATTCTTCCACCAGTTGTTCAATCAAAAATAGAAAGGCTTCGTCCTTGTTAAATTCTTTTTCTTCCAGCATCAACATTTGATGCAGTTCCGCTAGTGCCTTTACCTGCTCGCACCGACATACCACCGGCTGTTTAAAATAAAGCGTATCCTGCTTCCCGGTAATTTCTAAGACCACGTCCCTCATTATTTCCGGTTTGATGTTGATGCACCGGTAGTCCAGAGGGGTTTCATCGATTTGTTCGCAAAAATGGTTGTCGTAGGGATTAAAAAGTAATAAATCTCCCGGACCGACCCGGTATTCTTTGTTCTTACAGGACAGTTTTCGCTGTCCACTTTCAATAAAGCCAATCACATAATGCTCATGAAAGTGATTGGGGAATTTTTGAATAATGCCTTTTAGTCGAAAGGCTTCTATTTTCAGGGTGTGATCATAACGCACGATCCGTTCTTCATGGTGTTTCATCACGCTACCTCCGTTTCTATCCCAGTGTAACATTGATCTGATTTAATCTCTTGGATGATATTGCAGTTACGAAAAAAAACAGGAAATTACTTTCCTGCGTAAAGGTTCATTCTTTTGCCTCTGACAAAGCCAATCAGGGTGAGATTAAACTGGCGGGCCAGTAAAACAGCTTCATCGGTGGGGGCTGAATGAGAAGCAATCACCGGGATTCGGCTTCTGATCGCTTTTATGACCATATCCGAGGGAATCCGACCGGTGGTAAAGAGGATCGCCTCACCAAGGTTTTGTTCTGCCATTACGGCCTGGCCGATGGCTTTATCCACCGCATTGTGGCGGCCAATATCTTCACAGATAAAAGCCAGTTCCCCAGCTATACTCATGGCACAGCAGTGGGTTCCGCCGGTTTCGGCAAATAGTCCGGCATTTTGGTTACAGGCATTAGCCAGCATCAACACTGTTTCGTGGGACCAGTCATGGACCGGCAAGGGAAGCAGGCTTTTTTTATAAGCAGCCTGACGGATTTTTTGGTTATTGCCACAAGAAATCGAGTTGCTGCCAGTGTCATGGCTAATTTCTGGTAATACCAGCGGTTTATTTAGCTGGACCTTAACGCGCTCCCCACTTTCGCAGACATAAATAAATTCAATTTCAGCAAAGTTTTCAATGTAGCCCTCACTGAGGAGAAACCCCATCACCAGGGCATCCAGTTTTTCTGGCGTGCAAACCAGCTTAAAGGCCAATTGATCGTTGATATAGGCGTTTAGATGATGTTCTACAATCACCAGATCAGTCATTTTTTCACCGATCAACTGATGATCTGCCTGTAGCCGTAATCGTTCGATTGAAAAATCTTCTTTTAAATTTAAACTGTGGGTTTCATTGATTATTTTCATCGCGCTTCTTTCTCCACTTTTTTACTATATACAATCGAGTATATCATCCACTTTCACGGATAGTTGAATCTTAAACAAGGTTTCACTGTCAGATAAATCAAGATCGGTTATTTCAATGATCCGATTAATCCGATATTTCAGGGTATTATAGTGAATATGCAGACTTTTAGCCGTCAGGGTGGTGTCCTGATTATGATTTATATAGGCAACCAGGGTTTTTAAAAAACTGCTGCCTTTTTTCTCATCCAATTCTTTTAGTGCTCTTACCACCGGATGGATTAAATTCTTAATGTTTGTCTCACCTCTGAAGCTGAGGATCATATGGGGAATAATCAGTTCGTCATAACTTCTGATTCGACCCGGCTTCTTTAGCTGATCCCCTAAATTCAGCGCGTTGTGCGCCTGTTTATAGTGTTCACAAAAATCATAAAGATGATAAAATATTTTGCTGATCCCGGCAGTACAGTCATTTTCTTCCAGTAAACTCTCAAAAGAAGCCATTTCCCGTTCATTCTGGATTTCTTCGGTCATCGTGTCAAGCAAAATCACCAATTGTCCATTGTAAATGATCACCGTTTGACGATTAAAGAAATTCTGATAGATCCGTTTTAAATAATACAGGCGATCGTTGGTATTCTGGCGATTATCAATGCGAATGACCAGAGCGAAGAGATTTTTATAGAGCTTCAACCCATAGATTCTTTCCCGTTCCTCAATGGCCCTGTGATCATACATTTTCTGATTCAAAAGGGCAATCAAGAAGGTATCACTAAGTGAACTTGCGACATGACTGCTACCATTTATGTGCGCCATCGTCATGGCCACCGCATGACACAGCATAATTAAAATTTCCTCATCGCTTTCGCTAATCGGATGATGATATTCCAACAGTTTGAGATATGCCAGCGGGCGATTATTGTCTAAAACCCGGCCAACCAATTGGCGATGGTTTAACAGACCGGTTTCCCAGATGACCAGCACCGTATCCCCCTCAAGCATGTCCGTTTGAGAGTCGTCGGTCATCACTGAGCGGGCGTACTCTTTATTGACATATCCCTTAGAAAGGGTCCATTCCCAGAGCGGTTCATTTTCAATATTATTGCCTCCGGAATGGGCAATAAAACAAAGTGAAACGTCCACCAGAAGTAACGGATTACAAAGCATCTGATAGCCCAGATCGAGTAGTTGCTGGATGGTTGCGCCTTTCTGGCAAGCCTTTAGAATTTTTATTGAGCTGTCACCAACCCGATACTGATCCTCAAATAATTGTCTTATCTGTCTGACCACACGTTCCGGTTCCCACTCTTTATCGACCAGAATGGCATTGTTTTCGCGGAGTTGTTTTTCGTCCAGCGGCTCATTCTCAATGATGATAAAGTAATTCTTATTCCCCAGTGGCCGTCGGTAAATTTCTGACCCTTTTAGAACATAGACCTCGTCAGGCGATAAATCCGTGAGCTGCTCCGTAAAATAGTCAACGCCTTTAATCTCAATGTTTTCACCGTCGCCACTACTGATCATTTTAAGGGAACGGCCATTCAAGACCGAAATAATTTTTTTAAGTGTTACTGCCATCAGAACCACCTTACTATCTTTTCGAATTTAACCCATTATATCACGAGGTCAAATCCCTGTACATTAAGGTCTTAAATAAAAACCTTTAACCCTGGTCGCATCCATTGATCCCAACTACCTCTTTGTAATCTTTTACAATTTCACCATCTGCTTCTTGTCAGTTTTTACAAGTTTCCTTTGTCGTCAGACTTCTTTCCGATCACTAAAATCTCAAACGCTCACAAAGACGAAAACGCTCGCAACTGATATACTGATAACAAAATAGGACTGACATGTCTTTAACAAAATCAAGGAGGATTTGAGATGGTACAACGATACACGCAATTATGTCCGGTCGCTTTCGGAGCAGGTGCCGTGAGCACAACTGGAGATGTGGCAAAAGAACTGGGATTCTGTAAGGTTTTAGTTGTAACCGATGAAAACGTTGAAAAATTGGGTCATATTCAAAAAGTAGTCGACAGTTTAGAGGCCGCTGGTATTGAGATGGTTTTATTTAACCGCAGTGAAATGGACGCACCGGATTACTCTGTTCAAGCCGGGGCCGATCTTGCCAAAGGCGAAGCCGTCGATGGTATCATAGGTATCGGTGGTGGCAGCGTTCTGGATACCGCCAAGGGCATCAGTGTGCTCGCCGCAAATGATATAAACGTCGCCGAAATGCTCGATTACACCCGAAAAATGATGCCACTTGCAAATCCATCGATGAAACTGATTTTAATCCCTACCACTTCCGGTACCGGATCAGAAAGCACCTTTGTTGCCGTCATCAGTGACACAAAAACTCATGAAAAAATCGGCGTCCCTTCACCACCTAGCTTTGCCATTGTCGATCCGGAATTAACCCTGGGTATGCCGAAAGCAATCACCCTTTATACTGGTATGGATGCCTTGTCTCATGTATGTGAAGCCCTGACCAGTATTCAACCCAATCCCCATTCTGATGTACTTTGCTATGACACTATTGAGCGTATTTATAAGTGGTTGCCGGTGGCCGCCGATGAGCCCATGAATCTGGAAGCCCGGGAAAACCTGGCCCTGGCCAGCAACCATGCCGGCATTGCCTTTAATGATGCGATGGTCCATCTTGGTCATGCTATTGCCCACTCCCTGGGTGCAACCTACCACATTCCCCACGGTGTGGCCTGTGCGCTGGTAACGCCAGTCATTATTGAACTGACGGCCCCGGTTTATCCTGACAAGAGTAAAAAAAGCGGTGCCTGTATGGGCCTAACCGTGTCATCAAAAGACCCTCAGGAAATTGGTCTGGCGGTCGCCAATCACCTTCGCACTTTTCAGAAAGAACTGGGCCTGCCAACCCTTACAGAACTTGATCTGACCCGGGAGCAGATTCTTGGTTGTACGGACTATGTCGCCAACGAGGGACTACGCTTCCTCTGCCCGGTTCCCGTTACCGAAGCGGTAATTACCGAATCCCTGGGCAAGCTTTACGATTCTTATCAATAAATTTCTATCACTTTAAGATTAAAAA
>Ga0194136_1000862_pt1 | contig 15136 bp, 15 predicted proteins | sample TARM_MetaG_T3A_1_FD_134023 | JGI IMG/M metagenome (GOLD analysis project Ga0194136, IMG submission 134023) | Freshwater microbial communities from Pennsylvania, USA, analyzing microbe dynamics in response to fracking - TARM_MetaG_T3A_14 (version 2) | ecosystem: Environmental > Aquatic >...
AGAATTTTTTGAAAATGGTATATTGTTTAGTGAAAATCAAAAATTAAAAAAAATAAATAGACTTTCTAATCTAAATATTGAAGACTTAGATAAAAATTTATATAAAATTTATCACAATAGAGACTTGCCTTATGCTCTTAAATATACAAAAGAATACTTTTTAAAAGATAAGGAAAAATTAAAGAAAAAGTTAGTTCAATATATTTTGTTAGATAGGGTTGAAAGTAAAAAAGCTCTTGTTCTAATAGCTATGTTTGAACTTATGAATCATATTAAGGACGATGAAGACCTCGATACAGTTTTGCATATATTTTTAAATTATATTGTTACATATCCTAGTATTTTTTATTGGGATAAATTCCAAGGCGAATTACAAGATATGGACCTATATGCACTAGCTTATAAAAAAAATATAGATTATCTAGGAACTAATCATGATTTTGAAATAAAATTAAATTCATACAGAGTACATAAGAATTTTTCCAAAATAGATGAATTACTTTATAATTATTTAGGGGGGAATTATGAATTGTACTAATTGTGGAGAAGTATTGGAGAATGCCACGTGCTCAGTATGTAATACTAATCATAAGGAGCTTTTATATAGATTGGCTGATGATTCTCAAGTTAGAAGAGATTACGCTGAAGCCTATGAATATATGGAACTACTTAAAAATAGCACCAGTAATTCAAAAGAATTAGATAGTATTAATAGAATTATGGCAAAATTAGATTTTGCACAAACTGATTTAACAGGAAATAAATTAAAAAATCAAAAGAGAAAAGAGTGTAGTTTTAGAGTTTTAAAATTAATATTTTATATATTAATATTAATTTCTTTAACACTTATATTCTATAATATATCCATAAATAGCAGTAATCATGCTTTTGAAATAATTAAAAACTAAAGGAGTAAAAAATGATAAAATATCTAAACAAGAATTTAATTTTAAAAATTGACGATAAAATTAGCAAAACAGATATTATCTATAAATTAATTAACTTAGTTTCTGAAAAAACTGGCTTAATTATACATAAAGAAAGTTTTATTGAAAAAATAATGGCAAGAGAAGCTATCGGAACCACAGGTATTGGACGTAGTATAGGAGTTCCCCATGCTAGATGTGAAAATTTAAACCATATAGTTTTTGCAATCGCTCTATGCAAAGAAGGAATAGAAGATTATCAAACTCCTGATGGGGAAAAGGCAAAACTATTAATCCTCGTTGGAGCTCCTAAGGATAAAAATGACGAATACCTAAAATTATTAGCTAGTTTATCCAAAGCTTTTAGACAAGATGAATATAGAAATTCTGTTTTACTAGCTAATGATTTAGAAGAACTAATTGAAGCTCTGGCACAGGTAAACGACTAATGAAGGTCGGAATTTTTGGTGGTAGCTTTAATCCCATACATAATGGGCATCTTATTTTGGCAGAATATGTAAGAGAAAAGGCTTGTTTAGATAAAATTATTTTTATACCTGTTGGACTTCCTTGTCATAAAGAAAATAACTTAATAGATAGTCAACTCCGATTAAAACTTATTAAAATAGCTATAGAAAATAGAACTTATTTTCAAGTGAGTGATATTGAAATTAGAGAAAATAAGATTAACTATACCTATGATACTCTATTAAAATTAAAAGAACTTTACCCTCATTATAATTTTGTAGAAATAATTGGAGAAGACTCTGCCGTTTATTTACATAAATGGAAAAACTATGAAAAATTAATTGAAGATACAGAAATATATATATGCAGAAGAAGTAACTATGAATACAATAGCAAACATAAAAATATTAAAATACTTGATACTCCTAGAATTGATATTTCTAGTACAGATATTAGAAACAGGCTGAGAGAAGGTAGAAGTATTGCCTATCTTGTCCCTGAAAAAATAGAAAATATCCTTAGGGAAGGAGATATTAATAATCTATGAAAATAATTGTTCTAAAAGGCTGGGCTAGCACCGATAATTTTTATAGGGATATTTTCCCATTTGAATTTGAAATAGGCTTTAACAATATCCTCTGCGATGAAGAAATCGTTGTTATTGCATGGTCTATGGGAACTTTAGAAGCTTTAGAAAATCTAAATAAGTATAATATCAAAAAACTAATTCTAATTGCTCCCACTAGAGATTTTACATTAAGTACAAGTGAGAGAGTTTTGAAACTTATGGTAAAAAATTTAAAAACAAATAAGTCAGAGGTTTTAGAAAACTTTATTTACAATACATTTGAAAGTAAAAAATTTGCTATGGAATATCTAAGCAAATATAAAGAAGAAATTTTTAATTTAGATAAAGAGTTTTTAATAAGTGGTCTTGAATATTTAAGAACAAAAAAGGTAGAGGAAATTAGAACTAATATTAATACCTTATTAATATTAGGAAGTCAAGACAAAATAATTAGCAACGAAAATAGTTTAGAAGCTATTAGCAACTTCAAAAATATCAAAATAGTAAAATTAAATAAAGGACATAATTTATTATTTAATAATGTTGAATTTATAGAAATAGTTAGGAGTTTTTTAAGTGATAAATAAAAAAATAGTTGCAAATAATTTTTCTAAAAGTGTAAAAACATATGATAAGCATGCTAAAGTACAAAAACATATGGCTAATAACTTATTAAGCTACTTGCCAAATGAAAATATAAATAGTATTTTAGAAATTGGTTCTGGAACAGGCTATTTCACTAATTTACTTTTAAAAAAATATCCCAACAGTAAAATTGATATTTGTGATATATCCTCTCATATGCTAGAAGAATCCAAGAAAAAATTTTCAAATAAAATCAACAAATATATCTTAGGAGATATTGAAACTATAAAGTTCAATTCTAAATATGACCTCATTGTTTCCAATGCTACATTTCAATGGTTTAATCATTTGGAAGATACTGTTTTATATTTAAAAACTTTGATAAATAAAAATTCAAAAATAATTTTTTCTACCTTTGGAGAAAAAACTTATTGGGAATTAACAGAAAGTTTTAGAAGAATACACAGTCAATATGAGTATAGCCAAAATTTTAAATCTAAATTATATTTTGAAAATTTAGAATATAAGGTAGAAGAAGAATTTTATTTAGAAGAATATGAATCTCTAATTAAATTTTTGAAAAATATTAAGGGCGTTGGTGCTACAAGTGCTAAAACAGGAAAAAAAATAATTACTAAGGGCTTATTAGAACAAGTAGAAAAAGAATATATTAAACTGTGTAAGGGAAAGGTAGAAGTTACTAACCATTTACTTTATGTTATAATAAATAAATAAAGAGCTTGCATTAGCAGGCTCTTTAATAGTTATATCCTTCTATATAGTTTTCAAGATTATGCCTAGAATCTCTAACAGCTATTCCAATAGCTCTTTCCATAGCACTTTCTTCATTATCAAAACTTCTACCGTTAGTACTTACTACAAATGAACCTTTTATCCTATCTTCAAAAGTATCCTTAACTGTAAAAGTTATTGTTATAGATGCTCTATACATTGCATCTGATATTTTTTTATTGTTATAAAATACAGGGTCAATATACTCAACATGTGAAGAATTCAAAACACTCTCAATAATAATATTATTGAAAAGCTCATTTCCTAAAGTTACTTGACCACTATAAGTATTAGATAAATCAGCAATAATTTTATTTAGGCTATTCTCTAAATGACTTTTATAAGATTCTCTATCAAAATTTCCTTTTATTTGAAAATATACAACAGCCTTATCTAAAGCTTGTCCTTCTATTTCCTTTAATTGATTAGCAATTTGAGCTAAAGTATATTCTGATTTCAAATTTCTATTTGACCCTAAAATTCTAGCAATATTTCTATATGTCTCTGCTTGAGAAGAATTTTTATAGGCTTCTGTAAAATATCCTTTTTTTTCAGAAATTCTTTGGGAATTTATTCCTTTCACATAATCCATACTAACTCTTTCTTCTAAGTCTAAAACTCTTCTTTCGTATAATCCCATAGCACTTCTTGGAATTATAGCTTTTGCACTAAATTCAGAACCTATTTCTTCAATTTGATAGTCAATGCCTAACAAAACATTATTTGCTCTTAGATTAACTACACTTTTAGCTTGGGTATCAACATTAGTTCCTGAAACTTCTGTTTTACTATGAAATAAAGACTCTACTGTTACTTCTATTTGTTGCGATAAGTCATCTAAAGCATATCTTCTAGCTTCATCTTTGCTTTTCCCTATTCCTGTCCCTACTAAATCCCTAGAAAAAGCAGAGATAGTACACATTATAAAAAATATTGTAAAAATTATTTTACGCATTTTCCCCCGCCTTTCTATAAGCCTCTTTTTAAGACATTATCATATATTGCTATTCTTTCATTTACTTTTTTTAGATAGTTTATAGTTTCCTCATAAGGTAAACTAGTTAATAATTTGTTATATACTTGTTCTGGAGTCATTTTATTTATAATTTTACTTGCTTCACGAATATTTGTTTTCCCTGTAAATGCCTTTGCTACATTTCCAGCACCAGTATTATAAGCTGCTACTGTACAATATAATCTACTTTTCGGATTTTCTATACTACTCAAATAACGATAATATAGAATATTCAAATAAGTAGCACCCGCTCTTATATTATTTGTACTATCATATAAATATTTAGGACTCAAAATCCTATCTTCTTTATATATTTTCATACTTACATCTCTACCTGCACTTTGAGGGACTATTTGCATAAGTCCATAAGCAGGAATATGAGACCTTGCCATTGGATTAAAACTACTTTCTGAATGCATTATAGCATAAACTAAAGCAGGGTCAACTTTTTCCTCATTACTAAATTTCATAACATCCTTTTTGAATCCAGCTGCCTTTTTTAGGGTAGTATCTGAAGGCATTTGTATATTTATACTCACAATTTGCTTGTTTTTTTCATTAGCTTTTTTTATCACTACAGGCGTCTTGCTTATTGTTTTTTTTGCTATTTCCAGAGTATTTTGTACATCTGTTCTATTTAATACCAAATCTTTATTTGTATCTTTATTCAAATATATATCAGCTATTAAAGGTCTTTTATCTGTTTCACTTTTTTTATCATGATTTTCTAATTCTTTTTTAAGCCTATTATCAATATTTTGCATCAGCTTATCATTTTTATAAGCTGTTTGTGTATCAGTTAAAACCAAGTTTCCAAATTCTATCATAAATAATTTTTCTATTTCTTCTTTTGTTGCTTTTTTATCTACAACAGCTTCTATTGTAATGGTATTTTTATCAAAATCAACAATTTTTCTATTTTTCATATCTTCAGAATATTGAACCCAAACCTCTTTTTCAGCAACTTTCTCATCATTCCATACTTTCTTTATATCTTTTTTATATTTAGAATATTCTTCATTAATTATATTCACATAATTTTGAAAATCTTTTTCCAAATTTTCTTTATAATCTGTAAATTGACCTAATTGTTGTTGCTTAAATTCTTCAAAATCATTAGCACTTATTGAAAAAATAAGCAAAACAAAGAAAAAAACTATTTTCTTCATAAAACGCCTCCTTATTCAATAACCATCCAAGCAAATAATTCTTTTGTACCTTCATCTATCCATATGTCCATAAGGATTGCTTGAAATACTTCTCCTGTTGTAGACTGAATACTATAACTTTGGTACGTGCTACTAGTTTGTTTTTGAGTAGTTTCAACAACATTTTGAACACTCACTCCCATTTGAATGGCTAATTCATCAACAGCTCTTGAAATTGCTAACTGCCTTTGACCTGATAATCCTTTTGTACTCCTACCAGCTACTCCTACACCACCATATTTATACTTTCCTTGTGTTGGCGAAAAAAACCAAGAAGGTCTTCCAGATATTGTTTCACTCTGAACTTTTTTGTCTTTTTTTACCTCTCTAAATTTACATCCTGTAAAAAATAAACTTATTAATATTAAAATTAGATATATTTTTTTCATAAGCTCTCCTTAAAATGAAAGGCAATAGTAAACGACTATTGCCTAAGTATAAAATATATTATTGTTTTATGGTTAGTCTTTCAACATATTTTCAATTGCATATTCAAGTTCTTTTTGCCCTTGGTCTGCTTTAAATTCTTGCCACATAGCTTTATCATTTGCCATACTTGTGTTAACTGTTTTCTTAGCTTCTTCTCTTAAAGTTTCATTAGGAATAACTACTAAAACATATAATTCATTATCAACAACAGCCATTTCTTTTTGAGTTGAACCTCTTAAAGTTTGACTAGCTACTTGTTTTGATACAGATGTTGCTACTGCATCAACTCCGTCTGCTCCTCCTAAACCTACACTATTAACATAAGATTTAAACATAGTACTTACTTTAACTTCAATACTAAGTGCTAATTGGTCTCTTGCATTTGCCATAGCTTGTTGTCTAGCAAAAGAAAGTCCTGCATTTCCTATTATCGCACTTCCTACAGCAGCTGTAGCATCTTCATAAGATGGGTCTATTACCCAATTTGGGAATTTACTTAATTCTTCTGATACTACTGGTTTTGGGTCACTTTTTTTATCTGCTCCAGAACACCCTGTCATTGCAATTACTGAAACTAAAGCTAATAAGATATAAATTTTTTTCACTTTGATCCCTCCCTTAAAATTTGAAAAACAACACATTTTTTAAATAAGCTGTTATATCAGTATTATATGCCATAAAAAGTCAAAAGTCAAATAATATTAATAAAGATTATTACTTGATTCTTGACTAAATAAATAATTTTAATATTTTAAACACATATATTATAATGTTGATAAAATAAAATCTGCTCTTTATGTATTTATCACTTGATTTTATATTTCAAGGTAGTATAATAAATATATAGTTTATTGCAAGGAAGTTAAAAATTTTGGAGGAAAATAATGAGTAAAACTGATAATCCTGAAATAAATGGATTTCATAAAATACATGAAAAAATTGGTTCTGGTCAATTTAAATTTAGATATGAAGGCGATTATCTAAATGAATTAAAACATGGAACAGGTAGGGAAGAGTTTTTAGGCTCTAACATTGCTTACGACGGAACCTGGAGTAATGGAGTTTTCCATGGAAGTGGAAAATTATTCGGTAAAAATCAAAATTTAGAATATGAAGGCGACTGGTCTAACTGCTGTGTTCATGGTTATGGTATTATTTATAGTGATGGAAAAGTTATTTATGAAGGACATCTTTCTAATAATTATCCACATGGGCAAGGAAAAAATTATAATGAAAAGGGACTTTTAGTTTATGAAGGTCGTTTTATTAATGGTTTTTCCCATGGTTTAGGTAAAGAATATAATAATGAAGGGCGTTTAGTTTACGAAGGTGAATATATCAATGGAATAAAAAATGGATACGGAATTGAATATTCTGAAAATGGAGAAATCATTTTTGAAGGATTTTTTGAAGGTGGTAAAAAAGCTCCTGAGAAGAGATTTGATATTGACAAAGAAGCCTTAGATTTTGCACTAGAAAAACTTAATAAATTAATAGGTTTGGAAAAAGTTAAAAATGATGTAAATGAGCTTATTAATTATATCAAAATTAAAAATATGAGAAAAGAAAAAGGAATGAAAAATCCCCCTGTATCTCTTCATCTTGTTTTTACTGGAAATCCAGGAACAGGTAAAACTAGCGTTGCACGTCTTATTGGGGAAATTTATAAGGAACTAGGAGTTTTAAGTAAGGGACATATGGTAGAAGTTGATAGAGCCTCTTTAGTTGGTGAATACGTGGGACAGACTGCACCCAAAGTAAAAAGAAAGGTAGAAGAAGCTATGGGGGGAATTTTATTTATAGATGAAGCTTACACCCTTGTATCTGAATCTGGTATTGATTATGGTCAAGAAGCTATTAACACACTTTTAAAAGAAATGGAAGATAAAAGAGATGATTTTATTGTAATAGTAGCTGGCTATAAAGATGAAATGAAGTCTTTTGTTAAATCTAATCCTGGATTGGAAAGTAGATTTAATAAATATATAGAATTTGTCAATTATTCTTCTAAAGAATTATGGGAAATATTTTTAATGATATGTAAGGAAAATGATTATAGGTTAGAAGAAAATATAGAAGAAAAATTAAAAACTCATTTTGATTTAGAATTAAAAAAACATAATTTTAGCAACGGTAGACACGTAAGGAATTTCTTTGAAAAACTGCTTATGATACATTCTAAAAGAGTTGTTAAGTTAGAAGACATAAACGAGAACATCGATTTAATAAATGTTAGTGATATTGAAAACACTTTAAAATTATACTAAAAATACCATAAATTTAATTTTTATAAGGAGATGATTAAAATGGTTTTCAAAAAAAAGTTTTTGTTTTTATACAGTATTTTTCTTCTAACTTTATTTTCTTGTACTAGTCCTGAAAAAAATACTACACAAATTAATAAGGAAGAAACTAATACAACAAAAAGTTCTACTATAAAATTTTATGAAAATAGGGCAAAAAATCTTGACGAAGGCTTGAAAGAACTTGCTATAAGTATTGGTAACGAAATGCAAAAAGAAAATATTAATACAGTAGCCGTCTATGATTTTTTAAGAATCGACGGAGAAAAAGATGATTTTGGAAGATTACTTTCTGAAGAATTAACAACTAATCTATTTGGTTTAAGGAAATTCCAAATCATTGAAAGAAATATGCTTGAATCTATTTTAGAAGAAAACAAGTTGCAATTATCACAAGTGGTAGACCAAAAAACTGCCAAAGAAATAGGAAAAATAACAGGGGTCGATGCTTTATTTTTAGGTACTTATATCGATTCAGGAGACCATATCAGAATAAATGCTAGAATCATATCTACTGAAACTGGTGCTATCTTTTCTGCATCTTCAATTAGTGTTATTAAAGAGATATTTATTTCTCAACTAATAAAAGTTGATAATAGTGAAAACAATAAAACAATTGTTGATACTCAAGTTTTTTCTCAAAATCAAGATAATATTATAAGTTCTAGCACAAAAAGTTCTAGTGAATATGAAACTGAAAACTTTAAAAATTATCTAGAAACTGCTAATTATGGTTATACTCATGCTCAATTACAAGTAGGAATTTACTATTTTGAAGGTAATGAGGTTTTACGTGATTATACTAAGTCAGTATATTGGTTTAAAAAAGCTTCTGAAGGTGGAAGTACTAGAGCTGAAAGTTGGCTAGGATATATGTATCAAATGGGATATGGAGTTAATAAAGATTATAAAGAAGCACTTAAATGGTATCAAATAGCTGCAGATAAAAATGATAGTTATTCTATAACTAAATTAGGAGAATTTTACTATAATGGCTATAGTGTTCCTGTTGATTATTATAAAGCTTTTTCTTATTTTAAAAAATCTGCTGAAAAAGCTGATAAACTTGCACAAAGTTGGTTGGGATATATGTATAGATATGGAAAAGGTGTTATGCAAAACTTTAATGAAGCCATTTACTGGTATAAAAAAGCCATCGATAAAGATGATGATTATTCAAAAAATCAATTGGGAGAAATGTATTTTTATGGTGAAGGGCTTAATAAAGATTTAAATACAGCATTCTCTTTATTTAAAGAAACTGCTGATAAAGGTAATGCAAAAGGTGCTAGTTGGTTAGGATATATGTATAGATATGCTCAAGGGGTTAATAGAGATTATGGACAAGCTTTATATTGGTTTAGGCAAGCTGAAGCTAAAGGTGATGCTTATTCTATGAATCAAATAGGAGAAATGTACTACTATGGGCAAGGTGTAAGTATAGATTATCAAAAAGCTAGAATGTATTTTGAAAATGCTAAAAATAAAGGTAATAAAACTGCTGAAGAAAATTTAAAAAGTAAATTTTAAAAAAATAGTTGACTATTTCAACAAAAATATATATAATAGCTCTAATATAAATTTAGGAATATAATCCTAGTTTAGTATGACAATACTCTCATAAAGAGAAGTTGAGGGACTGGCCCTATGATACTTCAGCAACCTACCCTAAGAGGTGTGGTGCTAAATCCAGCACTTAGTGAAAGATGGGAGAAGAGTTTTTGAGTGCACTCAAGGCCTTTTCTCTATACAGAGAAAAGGCTTTTTTTTTATTTTCAATTGTCAATTATAAATTAAAAATATACAAGGGGGAAATTAAAATGTCTGAGAAATTAAGGTTTGAAACATTACAATTACACGCAGGTCATACACCAGATAAAGATACCAAATCAAGAGCAGTTCCAATTTATCAAACTACTTCATTTGTTTTCGATAATAGTGAGCATGCTGCTAACTTATTTGCTCTGAAAGAAGCTGGAAATATATATACAAGAATTATGAACCCTACTACAGATATTTTGGAAAAAAGAATTGCTAGTCTAGATGGTGGAGTTGGTGCTTTGGCTGTTGCTAGTGGAACTGCTGCAGTAACTTATGCTATTCTTAATGTAGCTAGATGTGGAGATGAAATAATTAGTGCAAGTAATCTTTATGGAGGAACATATAATTTATTTGCCAATACAATAAAAGATTTTGGAATAAATACAACATTTGTGCCATATAATGACTTAAAAGCCTTTGAAGAGGCTATTACTCATAAGACAAAGGCAATTTTTCTTGAATCCATAGGCAATCCCAATGCTACTATTGCTGATTTAGAAGCTATATCAAATTTAGCACACAAATATAATATTCCTGTTATAGTTGATAATACCTTTGCAACACCATATTTATTCAGACCTTTTGAACACGGAGCAGATATTATAGTATATTCTGCTACCAAATTCTTGGGTGGGCATGGTACAAGTATTGCTGGTTTAATTGTAGATAGTGGTAAATTTAATTGGAATCACGAAAGATTCCCTAATTTTACAGAGGCTGACCCAGGATACCACGGTTTAAAATATGCAGATTTAGGAGCTAGTGCTTTTATATTAAAGGCTAGAGTAAAATTATTAAGAGATACAGGAGCTGCACTTAGTCCATTTAATGCCTTTTTAATATTACAAGGTATAGAAACTTTATCTTTGAGACTAGAAAGACATGTGGAGAATGCAAGAAAAGTAGTACAATATCTAGTAGATAGTCCTTTTGTTGATTGGGTAAGTTATCCTGAACTAGACAGTCATCCTGATAAGGATTTAGCTAAAAAATACTTTAAAAATGGAGCAGGCTCTATATTTACCTTTGGAATAAAAGGTGGGGTAGAAGCAGGGAAAAAATTTATTGATAATCTTAAAATTTTCTCTCATTTGGCAAATGTTGCTGATGCAAAATCTTTAATTATACACCCAGCTAGTACAACACATGCACAACTTAGTATAGAGCAACAAAAATCTGCTGGCTTGAGTCCTGAAACAGTAAGAATTTCTGTTGGTTTGGAAAATATTAATGACTTAATTGAAGATTTGGAGCAAGCATTAAAGATTTCTAACAGCTAAAAAAATATATAAAAAAGGAGTTTTTATGAAGATTAAAGAGATATTTGAAAAGAAAAAACCTGTTATTTCCTTTGAAATTTTTCCGCCTAATAAAAGTCATAGTATAGATACAATTTATGATACTATTGATGGTTTAGCAAAATTTAATCCAGATTTTATAAGTGTAACTTATGGTGCTGGTGGAACTACTAGAGGTAAAACTGTTGATATAGCTAGTTATATTAAAGAAAAATACAAAATAGAATCTTTGGCACACCTTACCTGTGTTGGAGCTAGTAAAGAAGAAATAGACAAAATCATTTTGGAATATAAGTCAAAAAATATTGAGAATATTCTTTCTTTAAGAGGAGATATTCCAAGAGATGCCAATATTGAAGATTATAAAAATGGTGATTTTAAATTTGCCAGTGATTTGACTAAATATCTAAAAACAAATGGAGAATTTAGTGTAGCTGGTGCTTATTATCCAGAAGCACATTTTGAAAATAATGACCTTATGGATTTGTTTAATTTGAAAAAGAAGGTAGAAGCAGGAACAGATTTTTTGATATCTCAAATTTTCTTTGATAATGAATTATTCTATAAGTTCAAAGAAAATTCCAATAAACTTGGAATAAACATACCTTTTTCAGCAGGTATTATCCCTGTTACCAATGCAAAACAAATAAAGAGAATTACAGAGTTATGTCATTGTTCCCTTCCGCCGAAATTTCAAAGAATTTTGGATAAATATGAAAATAAACCTGAATCACTGCACGAAGCAGGTATAGCTTATGCCATTGAACAAATTATAGATTTAGTTTCTTGGGGTGTTGATGGTATACACCTATATACTATGAATAAAGTAGATACTACTAGCGAGATTATGAAAAATATAGGTCATATAATTAATGACTAATTAGTATTCATTAAAAGAAATTTTAATTTTATTCTTTAAATGCTATAATAAATAAAAATTTAGCTAGTTGCAAAAGATAACCACAGAGCCACAGAGAAACCAAGAGTTTTCACAGAGATAAACAAAGGTAATTAATAGATAATAGTTAATAATTTTTGTAGAGTGTTTGCCCTTGGCAAACCCTTTTAATTAACCACGAGATAGACACAGGATGAGAAAAGCGATTAAAGAACCTAAAAAATCATTGATATTAATCCAGTGTTTAATCCAGTGGTTAATCTAGTGGTTAACAATCTTTAAGGTTTTAATTGTCAATTATCAATTGTACATTTTCAATTCTATTTATGTACTCTGAGACTCCGTGGTAAAATTTCATCTGAAATATTGGATGGATACTCTAAAATTATATATAAAATTTATCAATAAAATAAAGGTTTAAGAGTTAGATAACAAGCTAAAATAAAAAATTATACAGGAGGAATAAAATGAACTTAAATTGGAACTTGGAAAAATTATATCCTTCCTTTGATTCAAAAGAACTTTTGGAAGATAAAAAGAAATTAGAACATTTATTAGATAGCACTATTCAATGGGCTAATAAAACTTTAAAAGTTATAGATACTTCTACCTTAGAAAATTATATCCAAAAAAGTATAGAAATCGTTAAATTAATGGAAAAACTATTTGCCTTTGGACAATTATCTTTTTCTGTTAATGTAAAAAATGAAAAAGCACTGGAATTGATAGAATTTTGTGAAAAACTATTAATCAAAGAAAAAGAAATAGATGTCCTATTTAAAGAAGCAATTAAAAACTGTGCTAATTTAGATAAACTTATTGAAAATTCTGTTTTATTAAAGGAGCATGAATTTTTCTTATTAGAAGAAAAACAATGGGCTAATAGACTTTTAAGTAAAGAAGAAGAACTAGTAATGGAAAAAATGAAAAATACAGGTTCTCGTGCTTGGGAAAAATTACAAGATACTCTAACTTCTACCTTGGAAGTTGAATATAAAAATCCTAATGGAAATATAGAATATTTACCTCTATCCACTGTTAGAAATTTTGCTTATGATTCTAATAGAGATGTTAGAAAAAATGCATATAAGGCAGAATTAAAAGCATATAAACATATAGAAGTAAGTGTTGCTAGTGCTCTAAACAGTATAAAAGCACAAGCTATTTTAGAAAATGAACTTCGAGGTTTTGATTCTGTTTTAGACAGTACTTTGGCAAAATCAAGAATGAATAAAGAAACTTTAGACGCTATGTTAGAAGCTATGAAAGAAGCTTTACCGCACTTTGCTAAGTTCTTAAAAAGAAAGGCTAAAATTATATCTAATAAGGATTCCCTTGATTTTTATGATTTATTTGCACCAATTGGACAAGCAAAATTAGAATTTACAGAGTTAGAAGCAAAAGACTTAATTCTAGAAAATTTTTATGTTTTTAGTAAAAGATTAGGTGATATGGCAACAAAAGCTTTTAATGATAATTGGGTAGATTTCAAACCTAAAGAAGGAAAATTAGGAGGAGCTTTTTGCTATAATTTACACTCAATTAAAGAAAGTAGAATCCTAGGAAATTTTACTGGTAATTTTAGTGATGTAATTACCCTTGCCCATGAGTTAGGACATGCTTATCATGGTGAAATTTTGAATAATGAAAGTATACTAAATAGTGATTACTCTATGCCAATAGCAGAAACTGCCTCTATTTTTTGTGAAAGTATTGTAAAAAAATCTATTTTAGATAAAATAAATGACAATGATAGAATTAGTATTTTAGAACAAGACATTAGTGATTCACTTCAAGTTATAGTTGATATTTATAGTAGATTCTTATTTGAAAACAAATTAATTATAGAAAGAAAACATTCTTCTTTATCTGTGGAAAAAATAAAAGAATTTATGTTAAATAGCCAAAAAGAAGCTTATCTCGATGGATTAAATCATGATTCTTTACATGAATATATGTGGCTTTGTAAAGGTCATTACTATAGTGCAGAATTAAATTACTATAATTTCCCTTATGCTTTTGGATTGTTATTTTCAAAAGGTTTATACTCTATTTATTTAGAAAATAAAGATTTTTTTGTTGGCAAGTATGATGAGCTTCTTGCATTGACAGGAAAAAATACTTTAGAAGATATAGGTAAATTTATTGGAATTGATTTAAGTAAGAAAGAATTTTGGGAAAAGTCTATTAATTTAATAATTGCTGATATTGATAAATTTATGGAGCTTAGCAAAGTATTGTTATAAACTAAAAAATGATAGGATAACAACATATAAATTTTGTTATTCTATCATTTTTTTATTTTGTTTATCATAATATTTAATGACTAGTTTTGTATAAAAAGTATTTCTTAGAAATGTTGTTTTAATTTTTATTTGAGGGTATAATTATAATATGATTGACTGTTTAATAAGCAAGGAGGTGTATTAGAGATGAAAAACAATCCTTTTTTTGATAAGGTAGAAGATGATGTTTATAGATTAATGAATTTAGAAGAAGATATAAAAGAAAAACAAAGACCAGATTTTTTTAATAAACATGAGTTGGAATATTTTAAAGAAAAATTTGTATTAAAGTTAGAAGAAGAACTTATTGAGGCAAAGGACAAAATTAATTCAGAAGAAGATGTATACGAATCTTATCATAATTTAGTTGATTTTTTAGAAAAATTGCTAGACGAATTTTATATTTTAGACAAAACGAGGCATTAAATATTATGATAAACAAAATAAAAAAATGATAGAATAACAAAATTTATATGTTGTTATCCTATCATTTTTTAGTTTATAACAATACTTTGCTAAGCTCCATAAATTTATCAATAT
>Ga0194136_1000863_pt1 | contig 15132 bp, 11 predicted proteins | sample TARM_MetaG_T3A_1_FD_134023 | JGI IMG/M metagenome (GOLD analysis project Ga0194136, IMG submission 134023) | Freshwater microbial communities from Pennsylvania, USA, analyzing microbe dynamics in response to fracking - TARM_MetaG_T3A_14 (version 2) | ecosystem: Environmental > Aquatic >...
GTTGGTCCAACAATCGCTAAGTTTCGTTTTCTAAATTCATCAACAATTCCTAATTCTAATGGTTGCTCTGGCCCAACAAATGTAACCGAGACATTATTCGTTTCAGCAAACTCAACGAGCCCTGCTATTGCTGTCACTTCTAAATCAACACACTCAATAGGTGCTTGATCTAATACATCATCACGTTCCATTCCTGGATTACCTGGTGCAACGAAAACTCTTTCAACTTTAGGGCTGTTAGCAAATGCTCTAGCGATTGCATGTTCACGTCCACCCGCTCCTATAATTAGCACTTTATGATTCATAGAATGCAAGCCGCCTTCCTCCTAATGTCTGAAATGACGAATTCCCGTCATTACCATTGATAAATTATGTTCATTACATTTTTCAATTGACGCATCATCGTGAATTGATCCACCCGGTTGTACAATCGCTGAGACACCTCTTTGATAAGCTAATTCAGCGGTATCTGCCATTGGTAAGAAAGCATCACTCGCCATGACATACGTCTGACGCAAAGTTTCGTCTTTAGCTTCTGCTTGATCCAAAGCAATCTCAGCTGCACCAACACGATTCATTTGACCTGCGCCGATTCCTAAAGTCATATATTCATTGGTAATAATGATCGCGTTACTCTTAACGTGTTTAACGATTCTCATACCAAAGTTCATCGCAGCAATTTCTTTTTCGCTCGGCTGATTATCCGTCACTAATTTCCAAGCTGTTGGAAGTTCTGTTGGAGTCTCTGCTACTAATTCTTCTGAATAGTCTGCATCTTGAATTAATAAACCACCCGATACAGATACAAACTCTTGCTGATAGCTTTCATCTGCTGCTGAAAAATCAACGGTTAACAAACGTAGGTTCTTTTTACGTTGTAAACGTGCTAATGCATCTTCATCAAAGCTTGGTGCAATAATAATTTCTAAGAATATTGGGGAGAATGCTTCTGCAAGTGCTAAACTTACTGGACGGTTTACAACAACAATCCCTCCATAGATTGAAACTGGATCTGCTTGATAGCAACGATCAAATGCTGTTTCAATATCTTCTGCTATTGCTACTCCACAAGGATTCATATGTTTTAAAGCAACTGCAACTGGTTCTTTAAACTCACGCGCTATTTTTATCGCCGCATCAGCATCTTTCAAATTATTGTAAGATAATTCTTTTCCATTTAATTGTTTTGCCGCTCCAATTGAATAAGCTGGAGGATTAGTCTCTTTTAAGAAGCTCGCTTTTTGATGACCGTTCTCACCGTAACGTAATGGTGTCTCATCAACAAATGTTAAAGTTTTGTGATTCCAATCATGTGCTTCAAAATTGTCTGCTACTGGTAATTGAGCCAGGTATCCGGCAATTAAAGCATCATAATGAGACGTCAATTGAAACACTTTTCTTGCTAAGTACTCACGGAATTCAACGGTAGTTTCTCCTGATGTTTGTAATTGTTGTATAAATGTTTCATAGTCAGCTGGATCCGTCACAACCGTAACATCCTGATAGTTTTTAGCAGCACTTCTTAACATTGAAGGTCCACCGATATCGATATTCTCAATTGCTTCTGATAGAGTAACACTTTCTTTTGAAATGGTTTCTTTAAACGGATATAAATTCACAATCACAAAATCAATTGGACGAATACGATGTGTATCCATCGCAGCAACATGATCCGGATTTTGTCTTAAGCCCAGCAAACCTCCATGAATTTTTGGATGAAGTGTTTTCACGCGCCCATTCATCATTTCTGGAAATCCAGTATAGTGATCCACTGATTCAACAGGCAAGCCAGATGCTTCAATGACTTGATACGTTCCTCCTGTTGAAAGCAACTTAATTCCACGATCTGTTAATGCTTTAGCAACCTCTAAAATATTCGTCTTATCTGATACACTTAATAATGCATATTGTGTCATTAGTTTTCCTGTCCTTTCTCAACCAGCATTTGAATTGTAGCTGGATAAAAACGATGTTCTATTTGATGTATAGCTTTTTCTAAATCTGCTAATGTCCAATTTGATTCAATTTTAATCGACTCTTGAGTAACTATTTCGCCCGTATCGATGCCTTCGTCTACATAATGAATTGTTACACCAGTTCGTTCAACCTTAGCTTCAAAAGCATCGCGAATACCATGTCTCCCTGGAAAATGTGGAAGTAAAGAGGGATGTATATTCAACACTCTTTTCTCATAATTACTTAGAATCGTCGAACTTATAATCCGCATGAAACCTGCCAATATAATTAAATCCACCTGGTATTTAGCTAGAAATTCAAGAATTGTCTCTTCCCAAGCTAAACGATTCATGCAATCCTTAGGTCTTAAAACTAAGTAGGGCAAATTAGCTTTTGAAGCTTTTTCGATAACTCCGGCTCCAGGTTGATCACAAAATAAACAAACCGGTTCTGCTTCTAGGTCTCCAACTTCGATTGCATTTAAAATGGCTTCTACATTACTACCTGTTCCAGATGCAAAAAATGCTAACCTCATCATTAAGCCTCTTCTTCTTTTATTAATAAATGAACGAATTGATCATTGGTTGTTTGTGTGGTCATTTTACCTATCACCACTGCATCTGGTAATTGATTTAAAACAGCTTCTCTATTCTCAGGTGATACTGCCATAACCATTCCCATCCCCATATTAAAAATGTTAAACATTTCATCAAACGGTATCTTCCCTAAGTTCTGTAATTCTTGGAAAATAAGTGGCGTTTCCCAAGTTTGAGTATCTATTACAGCAGTTAAAGGTTTATTAAACATTCGTGGTATATTTTCATAAAAGCCACCGCCTGTAATATGCGCCAAGCCTTTGACTAATTGTTTCTCAACCAAAGGTAATACCTCTTGAACGTAAATGCGTGTGGGTGTTAATAAATGATCGAGCAATGTTTGTCCGTCAGACATGACATGTTTAAAGTCATAATGATTATCTTTAAAAAATAACTTTCTAACTAACGAATAACCATTTGAATGAATGCCTGAACTTGGTAAACCGATTAATAAATCTCCTTCAGAAACTTTAGTACCGTCTAAAATATTTTTTTCATCGGCAACACCGACACAAAAACCAGCTAATCAAACTCATCTTGAGAATATAAATCCGGCATTTCTGCCGTTTCACCACCAACTAAAGCAGCACCGGCTTGAACACAACCTTCAGCAACTCCTGCAACAATCGCTTCGATTTTTTCCGGTTCAGCGGCTCCGACTGCTAGGTAATCTAAGAAAAATAATGGTTGTGCACCTTGAGCTAGAATATCATTCACGCACATTGCCACACAATCAATACCAATCGTATCAAGACGTCCACTTGCTTGCGATAATAATACTTTTGTTCCAACACCGTCCGTACCACTAACTAAAACTGGTTGCTCATAGGCATGATTATTTAATCGAAACAGTGCGCCAAAACTTCCTAATTGATTCATCACTTCTGGTCGCATCGTTCTTTTAACGTGCTTTTTCATTCGATTGACTGATTCATACCCTTTCTCAATATCCACTCCAGATTGTTGGTAAGCATTAGACATCACAACATTCTCCTTTTAATATATTTTTCTGCAAATCTGTTAAACTATTTTCAAACTCTTCTCGATAATCACCAATATCAGCAGGATAGATTCCTGTGTAAGCATCTAAACTAATTCCACGATTGGGTGTATCAACAAACGGAAGTGCAATACTCTCCACTAAACCATCAACTGATAGGAAGCTTAGTGAATCACTGCCAAACAACTCGTTCAGTTCTGCTGTTGTATAGTTAGCTGCAAATAATTCACTAGTATGGGTTGTATTAACACCGTAGTAATTAGGAAAACGAATTGGCGGACTCGCAATTCTTAAATGAATCGCTTTAGCGCCACTTTCTCGCAACATTTTGATTAAGTGCTTAACAGTGGTCCCACGCACAATTGAATCATCGACTAATACAATTTCACGGTCTTTAATTAAACTTTCAACTGCGGATAATTTATATTTCACACCCTGTTCTCTTAATGCTTGTGTGGGTTGAATAAATGTTCGTCCAATATACTGATGTTTAATCAGTCCAATTTCATACGGGAGGCCATGTGCTTCCGCATAACCACTAGCTGCAGATAAAGAGGAGTTAGGGACGCCTATGACAATATCTGCAGTTGGAGCTGGATGTTCTTTTGCTAAACGATCCCCCATACGCTTTCTAGCTGCATGCACGTTCACTCCTGCAATATCTGAATCTGGACGAGAAAAATAAATAAATTCCATTGGTTCGACTGATATTTGAATATCTTCAGCATATTGAAAAATTTGATAGCCTTCATCATTGATGACAACATATTCTCCGGCAGATAACTCAGTTACATAATTTGCACCAATACTTGATAACACACATGTTTCACTGGCTAATAAATAAGCTCCATTTGCGAATTGTCCAACGATTAATGGTCGAAAACCATTACGATCTACTGCTCCATACAGGCCTTCATTTGTTAACAAACAAAAGTTGAAACCACCTTTTAACTGTTTTAACGACAATTCAAAAGCCTCTTGAAAGCTATCAGCTTTCGCGCGTCTCAATAAATGAATTAAAAGTTCTGCAGCTGAATTTGATGAAAATACCGCACCATCATTTTCAAGTTTGTCCCTTAGTGATAAAGCTTCTGTTAAATTACCATTATGACTAATGGAAATAGACTGATTATTGAAATGAAACAATAATGGCTGAATATTAGAATCATCTGCTTGATCTGCTTGAGTTGCTGAACGCACTTGACCAATTGCACTCTGGCCGACTAAATTGTCTAATTTTTCGACCGATGAAAAAACATGATTCAATAAACCATAACCACGATGACTCTTAAAGTTTTCTCCATCTGATGTCACAATTCCAGCACTCGTTTGTCCTCGATGTTGTAATGCATGTAAGCCAAAGTAAGCCATTTGATTCGCATTTGGATGATTCCAAACACCAAACAAGCCACCGGACTCAACGACACTGTCAATCCCCCGATTTTGTCTACTTGCTAAACTGATACTCCCCACCTTACCTTTCACATTGTCACTCCTAATTTTTTCGGATTAGCTATATCTTTATATCTAACATAACGATTTTAGTAAGATTAAACAATGTAAAAACGAACCGAACAACATTTAATTAAGTTAACGTTCGTGTTCAATAGAAAATTTTACCGAAATCTCACGTTTGACAAAGGCTTTATTCGAAAAAAATACGAACTTTTTTTATTACTCTATATGTTCAAAAAGATAAAATGAATTGGCCATCGCCCAACAAGTGATGTTTCTCATTCAATGTGATAACTAGCGTCTGAGATTGATGATTGAAGCCAACAATGTGTAAACTCAAATAGCGAGTTTGAACATTGAATTGAATTTTCTGAACTACGACATGAAATCTCGCCCCTACTCTTCGATAATTCTATTTAGTCCATAGAGCGTAGCATAGTGAATCAAACCGAGCCTAGCTAATTGATCTAGAAAAGTCCTCACAAGCTTGAGGTTTTGAAAGCGGCCACTACCTTGGAAAACAAACAATTGAGCAAAATACAAAGCTTGGTAAATCAACATAATACTTATCACCCTTAAAATATGAAAAAGCCTTCTTTTACTTCACTAGTAAAAGAAGGCTCTATCTATTAGCTTAATAGTACATTCATACGATGATGAACATATAGAAAGTCTTGTTTGATTTCTTCAAAAATTTCTGACACTGTTTGAATTTTATCAATTCGTCCAATACCTTGTCCTACACTTAACTGCGCTTCATGTAAACGACCAGCCATCATCGCTTCAAAGTTAGATTTCCCTGAAATAAGTGGCATCAATTCCTTAATCGTTGCACCTTCAGCCTCAGCTTTTAAAATTTCTTGCGCTCTGGTATTATTTGCAACTCTCATAGCATTATTTAAGCTAGTCATCGTTAAAACAGTCCCATATTCTGGAACAGACAATACCGCCTCACGGTAAGCATCTGAAGCATTCACCTCTGGAGTTGCAGCAAATCGTGTAGACATCAACACTCCATCAACACCTAATGCTAACGCAGCATAAATTCCCTTTCCATCTACTATACCACCGCCCGCAAGTACTGGTACGGATAATTCCTCCGCTGCTTTTGCCCATAATATTTGACCGGCAACTTGAGAAGAGCCAGGATGGCCTCCCCCTTCCATTCCAATAACCGAAATAATATCCGCACCATCAGCTTCTGCTGCCTTAGCATGGCGAACTGTCGTAACTTTATGAATAACTTTAATACCTGCATCTTTTAGTGGCTTAATAAATTCTGCTGGTCTTTGTCCCGAAGTTTCAACTATTTGTACCCCTTCTTCAATCAATACTTGAATGTAGTCAAATATAAGTTCTGGTATAACAACTTCAGGAACCAAGGAAATATTAAAGCCAAATGGTTTAGTCGTTAAGGCCTTCATTTTATTTATCTCTTGACGCAAATCGTCAGTTGTTGGAAATGCCATTGCCGGAACAATCCCTAATCCACCAGCATTCGAAACTGCCGCTGCTAATTCAGCTAAAGACATATATTGCATGGCTCCTTGAACAATTGGGTATTCAATACCAAGTAATTCAGTGACTCTTGTTTTCATTTTTTCACTTCTTCCTTAACTTAATTGTGAATATCATTTAGACAACAGCCAAGCGAACTAATAAACTTACTGGTCTAATTCAATACCTCTTCTAAAATCATATTTAAGAGTATAATCATCGGAGTAGAAATACTCCAATATCGAATTAAACACAAAGTTTTCTACTTTAGAGTAACGCTTCCTAAGAGGGCGGACCAGCATCGATACATACGGCACTGGATCTTCGAAGCGTTTTTCAATTACACCTATATGCTCTAGTCGTTCTTTAAAGATTGTAAAGTATACGGTCGGTAAGATTGCTACAATCTCAGTTTGAGCTGCCGATTCTATCATGTAATCCCAAGAACTCGAAGTGAATAAAAATTTATTCTCCACATTATAATCATTTAGTTTTTGTTTAACTAAATGATAAACACTATCTTTATTGTTATATGTCACATAGGGATAATTCTCAAGTAAATTCCAATTTAAAATTCTTTTTTTACTTAAAGGATGATTCGGATTCATAAAAGCCGCAACTTCAGTTCGTATCAATTGGTAATCTTCATATTTATCCTTATCTAATTCAGTTGGATCCATCAGTAACGCCATATGGATTGTTTCGTTCAACAACATTTCGCGTAATTCTACGGTACCCGCCTCTACGATTTCAATGCGCGCATCTGAATGATCCAACATAAACTGTGGTATAAATTTTCGAAAGAATAACCTTAAGATGGTTGGATGAATACCGATTCGTACCATCCCTTTCTGATAAGCAGATTCATTTTCTATCACATCTGACAAAAGATTTAATTTTTCAGCGGCAATTTTTGCGGATTGATACACCCTCATTCCTGAAGATGTTAAACCAACAATCCTGCCATTGCGACGAGAAAATATCTCGAAACCTTGTTCCAACTCAAACTTCTTAATAAACTGACTTAGTGCTGATTGAGTAACATATAGTTTTTTGGCTGCTGTTGTTAAATGAAATTTCGAATTTACAATTTCAATTAAATACTGTATCTGATTATTGTCCATTATAGTGAAGTAACTACTCCTTTCATAATTATTCATTACATCACTATTTTATCACAAATATGATTATCTCGCTTTTAGACTGCTCTTTTTCAAGAAATTACTCACTGCTTCTTGATGATCCATCCCCATTGAGCTTTGTCTCATTAATATAGCTTCTATTTTATTGACCTGTTCTGCTTTTGGATATTGAATCGCTGCCAACAATTCCTTTTGGTAGCCTAAAGCTTGACTTGATTTTGCGGCCAACTTCTTAGCCAACTCCAATCCACTTGTCATCAAGTCATTTTCTTCGACCACCTGATAAGCAAGTCCATATTCTAAAGCTAACTCTGCATCAATTGGTTCATTTAACATCATATGGCGAATTGTGCGTTGACTTCCAATTGCACTTTGCAAATTGTAAAGAAGGACCGTATCACCTGGGAACGCCATATCAATAAATGCAGTTAACAAGCGACTAGAATGACTCATTACAATAAAATCGCAAGCCATCACTAAGCCGAAACCCGCACCTGCTGCAACCCCATTAACCACTGATATTACAGGTTTTCGACACGTTTTAACACTCCGAACCATTTCCCCAGTCATTAAAACGTCCTCTTTAGCAATATAACATTCACTTTCAATGAGTTTTTGAAATAATTGTATATCCCCACCAGCACAGAAATTTTTTCCTGCCCCAGTAATGATTGCGACTTTAACGAGAGGATCCTGATCTACTTGCTTCATCGCTTTAGCAATTTCACCATAAGTCGATTCAGAAAATGAATTCCCATGATTGGCACGATTAATTGTTATCGTCGCAATATCCTGATTGACTTCATACATTATATCTTTATACATACTTAACCCCTCATTTCTAAGCAATCTTAATGAATGTATTCAAATATAGCGGCTGCACCCATTCCTACACCGATACACATTGATACTAATCCATAACGACTATTTGGGCGACGTTTCATTTCAGCTAATAAACGAGCTGTTAAAATTGCTCCAGATGCCCCTAAAGGATGTCCTAACGCAATTGCACCCCCATTAACGTTGGTAATTTCAGTACTAATCCCTAACTCTCTCATTGAAGCCAAAGCTTGAGAAGCAAAAGCTTCATTTATTTCAAACAAATCAATCTCTTCAATTGAAAGTTGAGTTAATTTAAGTACTTCTGGAATGGCATATGCGGGGCCAATTCCCATTAATTTAGGATCTACTCCTACTGCCTTAAAGCCAACAAAGCGAGCAATTGGCTTAATGCCAAGTTCTTTAACCTTATCTCCAGACATTATAATCGCAAAACTTGCACCATCACTAATTTGAGACGATGTGCCAGCTGTCACTGATCCATTTGCTTTAAAAATAGTACGTAAAGCCCCTAATGTTTCTGGACTTGAATCCGGTCGAATCCCTTCATCGTCTTTAATTAATTCTTTATAAATTTCAGGTCCATTAGATGTATAGTTAACTCGTTTGACTTCAATTGGAATAATTTCATCAGCTAAACGACCTTCTTTTTGTGCTACAAATGCTCTTTGATGACTTTGAACACCAAATGCGTCTTGATCTTCACGTGATATTCCATACTTTTCCGCTACATTCTCAGCTGTTAAGCCCATTGGATAAGCTGCTCCAACATCCTCTTTTTGTAACGTCGGATTATTAGTTGGTTCATTTCCACCCATTGGAACAGCACTCATAAACTCTACACCACCCGCAACCAAGACTTCTGATTGCCCTGCCATTATTGCATTAGCTGCAATCGCAATCGTTTGCAAGCCTGAAGAACAATAGCGGTTCACTGTTTGACCTGCAACACTTTGAGGCAAGCCCGCTCTCAGCGCAATGGTTCGCCCAACATTGAATCCTTGAACGGCTTCTGGGAAAGCACACCCCACAATCACATCTTCAATTAAATTTTTATCAAAATTACCTTCAACACGATCAATTACACCTTTTAATACTTCTGCTGCAACATCATCTGGTCTCTCATAGGCAAAAATTCCTCTACCATTCCCTTTTCCAATTGGAGAACGACCGTAGGCTACAATATATGCGTCTTGCATTTATACTCATTCCTTCCAAACTTATCTCTGATTAATTTCGCAACGGTTTACCAGTTTGTAACATATGAGAAATTCTTTCATAAGTTTTCTGATTTTTAGATAATTTAACAAAATATTCTTTTTCTAAATTTTGCAACCAAAGCTGATTAATTAACACACCCTCTGGTACAGCTCCACCTGAAACAATACTTGCGATTGCTAAACCTAGTTCCATATCATAATCACTAATAAAATTCCCCAATCTCATTGCATCAAGTTGTCCTTCTACTATTGCTTTGAAGTCTTCACCAAGGGCTGGGAACGTAGCTAATGTTCTAGGGATGTAGTTATTTTCTGATAAAAACTTCGCTTTCTTCAACGCAACTTCAACACGTTGCTCCGAATTTGCAATAATTGTATCAGTATCACTCAAATATAAGTGACGTCTAGCCTCATAAGCATTCATTGCTACCGTAGCAGATGAAACTCTTGTGACAACTTCTGCCAATAATTTGACATGATTTGCTTTTAGACCTGGACTCATCATGACTCTCTCCGTTAGTTCTGCCAAGCCACCGCCACTTGGTATCAAACCGACACCTACTTCAACCAGACCAATGTAACTTTCAGCAGCAGCTACAACATAAGGTGATCCGAGGATTAATTCAGCACCTCCACCTAAAGCACGCCCTTGAACTGCTGTTACAATAGGTTTTGTAGCATAACGCATACGATTAACCGCTCGATGCAATTCTGCAATTGTAGGTTCAATTTGTTCATCAACTTTCCCCTGTTCAATTGCAGCTTTGACCATAAATAAATTTGCCCCAACGCTAAAATTTGCTCCGGGTGAATATAAAACTAAACTTGAATAGTTTTCGTTTTCTAATTTATCAATTGCTTCAATTAAGTCTGTCGATAAAGTTGCTGTCAGTGTATTATTGGGCGTTTGGATTTTGAAAAGAAGTTGGTCCTCATGAGTCACACTTAAATTTGACCCTTCACGATTCCAGAGTGTTTCAGCAACAAATTCTGAGATTGGCTTAACATTATCCAATTGTTCATTTTCTGAATAAAACGACTCTTGTCTTTCTTGGACCCAAGTGGGCAACTCACCCAATTCTTGTGCTATTCTGTCTTTAACTTTTTCAAATCCCATTAAATCCCACAATTGAAAAGGTCCTAATTTCCAATTAAAGCCCCATACCATCGCACGATCAATATCTTTAAAGTCCAGACTGGCTTTTGGTACATTATGTGCCGCATAATAAAAGGTATTACGTAAATTTTCCCATAAAAACTTACCTGCTAAATCTGATGCGTTAAAGATTATATCCATGTTCTTCGCTAAATCTCGACCTAGTTCTTTCAATATTGGTAATTCAACTTTCGGTTTATCCGCATAACTCATAACTTCCGGATCAAACACGAGCGTTTTTCTACCCTCGCGCTTGTAAAAACCATGCTTAACTTTATTTCCTAAAGCACCTTTCTCATAAAGTACTGGAAGTAATTCTGACATTTTAAAATAAGCATGCTCAGCAGGGTCTTGCATCAAGCCTTTCATTACAAATAAACCAATATCATTTCCCACTAAATCAGATAGCTGATAAGTTCCCATCGGTCGTCCAATCACTTTTCCTGTTAGAGCATCAACCTCTGGTACAGAAAGCCCTGCTTGTTCACCTAGGTACATCGCATTAGAAATCGCATGTACCCCAGTTCTATTCGCTACAAAAGCAGGTACATCATTCGCAATAACCACACCTTTACCTAATACAGTCTCTGCAAATGTTTTTAATTGATGAAGTACACCCTGATCTGTCTGACTATTTGGAATTAACTCTACCAACTTCATATAACGTGGTGGATTAAAGAAATGGAAACCAATAAATCGCGCCTTATCTTCATCAGATAAAACTCTTGCGATCATTTCAATTGGAATTCCCGATGTATTTGTCGTCAATATAGCCGTGGGTTTAGCAATTTTTGCTATCTTATTCCACACATCATGTTTAATCTGAATATCCTCTTTAACAGCCTCGATAAACAAATCAGAATTTGATAACTCGTTTAAATCATCTGTAAAATTACCATATGACAAATTACCAATCATATTCTTATCATATAACATGCCTTTTTTAGGGTGGGTAATTCTCTCATATCCCGCTTTCGATAATTTATTTTTATCTCCTTCGTCAATTACGACATCTAATAACTTAACTTGCAAACCTGCATTAACTAACAAAGCGGCGATTTGACTTCCCATCACACCCGCTCCAAGCACAGTTGCTTTTCTGATTAACATTAAAATCCCTCCAAAATATGATTCAAAATACAATCCGGCAGAACACTTTGATTAGCAATCCCACAAAATGCTCTGCCTAATTGCTCACACTTAATTAGTTAAAAGCCGCTTGACCCGTTAAAGCGCGACCAATTACTAAAGCATTAATTTCATGCGTACCTTCGTAAGTATAAACTGCCTCAGCATCTGCAAAAAATCTTGCGATATCATTTTCAACCAAGATACCATTTCCCCCACAGATACCTCGTCCCATGGCTACAGTTTCACGTAATCTTAATGCATTCAACATTTTACCGACGGAAGTAACCACTTCATCGTAATCACCATCTTCTTGTAAACGTGCAATTTGAACACATAAAGCCATCGCATTCGCTACATTCGCTTGCATCATCGCTAATTTTTCTTGAACTAATTGATAACTAGAAATTTTCTTGCCAAATTGATCACGTTGCTTAACGTATTTCAATGTTGCTTGCAATGCTCCAGCCATTGCACCAGTTGCCATAAACGCAACACCTGCACGCGTAGAGAATAGAACTTTTGCTATATCTTTAAAACTGTTGATATTCTGTAAGCGATCTTCTTCTAAAACTTCAACATCTTCTAAATAAATATTACAGTTAGGAACAATTTTTAGCGCTATTTTATCCTGAATCACATCAATTTTTACTCCAGCTTGGTCACGTTTCACAATAAAACACTTCGGCTTATTTGTTTCAACATCTTGAGCATAAATTGGAATAATATCGGCCACATTAGCCCCACCAATCCAGCGCTTAGCTCCATTTAATATCCATTTGTCTCCGACTTTTTTCGCAGTTGTATCTAAGCCCCAAGCAACATCAGATCCGTGTTCTGGTTCGGTTAAGGCAAAGCACGTTCTTAATTGATGCGTGGCTAATTTAGGAACATATTCTTTTTTTTGTCGGTCATCTCCACCGAAAACAAACGAATTTAAACCTAAACCAGAGTGGACGCCTAATAAAGTATTTAAGGAAATATCGAAGCGTGACAATGTGAAGGCAAAGAAAAATTGGAATATTTGACTAGTTGTTTGCTTACCTTCTCTTCCTTGGAATAACAATGGATTTGTTAAGTAGCCGATATTCCCCATATCCTCAAAGAAGCCCTCAGGCACTTCTGCATTAGCCCAGTTCTTAGCTAAATTGGGACGATATTTTGTTTCTAACATTTCAACCATTTGTCTAAGAAATTCAACTTCTCCATCACTTAAATCACGACTTAACTTCAATACATCCTCTGGGAATAATTCTTTTAATACTTCTTCACGATTTTGCATTACTTATACTTCCTCTCATTATAATTTTAAATTTTTTGTGTAGATAATTCTCGGGCTTTTTCATTCATCATTCGGGTTAACTCTAACTTATCCGGCTTACCAACTGAATTTTGTGGTAACTCATTTAAAGTTAGATATAATTTAGGCGTTTTATAGCCAGCCAGATTTTTTAACATGTATTCATTTAAAACTTCTTCATAATTATCAATATTTAACGCATCAGGATTTAAGATAATCGCCGCAGCAACCGACTCACCGTATTGTGGATTATCATAACCTAATACAATAGCCGTACGAATCAGTGGATGTTTAGACAAAACTGCTTCTACTTCGCTAGGCAAGACGTTTTCACCACCTGTAATAATCAGCTCTTTTAAGCGATTAATAATAGTTAATTCACCAAACTCGTTTTCAACCGCTAAGTCTCCCGTTCTGAAGTAACCCTCGTAGAAAGCCTTTTCATTTTCTTCAGGTAAATTCCAATAACCAGTGGTTACATTCAATCCCGAAACTAGCAATTCACCAATTTCTCCGACTTCTACTTCTTCGAGTTCCTCATTAACAATCTTATGCTTAACATTCATCACTGGACGACCAATCGTTTCCGGTCTTTGCTCAGCATACATAGGTTTGTTAAATGATAACAACGGTGCTTCAGTTAAACCATAACCATTTAGAATAATCCTACCCATCTTTTGAAACGCTTTTTGTACTGCTGGAAGTGGCGGTGAACCACCTGCAACAAACATCTCCACGCTCTCTAACATTTCTGGTTTAAATCTAGGATCTGCAATAATTGCATAGTACATCGTTGGAATCATGATTAAAATAGTTGGTCGATATTTTACAATCCATTCATTGATAGTCTGAGGATTAAAGTATCTTTCAATTACAACCGTTCCTCCAATCATCAATATCGGTAGGACCACGTCGTTAAAACCAACAACGTGAAACATTGGCGCACTAGCAAATGTTACAAAATCATCCGTTATATTCCACGATAATATTTCATTATAAATATTATTCGTATAAGATTGATGCGTATGCATAACACCTTTAGGCTGCCCAGTCGATCCACTTGTATAAATTAACATCGCGAGATCATCTGACTTGACGCGTGCATTCTTAAACGGTTTATATAGATTAGGATCAACAATTGTTTGATACTCCGCTTCATCGACATTATATTTAATATACTCAGACGCAACCTCCGATAATCGATCTAAATGGTTCGTCGCATAAACGATGAATTCTATCCCAGCATCTTCCACCACACGAGCAATCTCTATCGGCTTCAAACGCCAGTTCATTGGTACAAAAACTGCTCCCATTTTGATTGAAGCTAGAAAGTGATCAATAACAGCAATATCATTCGGCACAAACACCCCAATACGGTCACCTTGTTTAATACCTTGTTCAGTTAAATAGTTTGCCAAGTTTTCTGCTCGAGTGTTTAATTGTTCATAAGTCCACTCTGTTCCTTTTAATGGGTCAATGACTGCAACTTTGTTCGGATGAGATACTGCTCTAGTTTTAATCCAATCGAAATTCATTCTCACTACTCCTTTAAAAATTTTATAGCAACACAACTAATATCCAGCTGGTTTTGCAAGCGTTGTCATTTACTAACTATAATTTACCCCACCCAACATCTAAAATCGAATTAGTGGTTTTTGAACAAATTATTAGTTGGACTAATGATAGTTTAAGTTACACTTTGTGATGTTATATTTTGGACAACATCGAGTAGGACTCTAGCCATTAATTGGCTAGAGGACCTCTCAAACCACCGTACGTACCGTTCGGTATACGGCGGTGCAATTTTATATAACATGAGCTTGTTGTAAATAATAGGTATCA
>Ga0194136_1000866_pt1 | contig 15117 bp, 9 predicted proteins | sample TARM_MetaG_T3A_1_FD_134023 | JGI IMG/M metagenome (GOLD analysis project Ga0194136, IMG submission 134023) | Freshwater microbial communities from Pennsylvania, USA, analyzing microbe dynamics in response to fracking - TARM_MetaG_T3A_14 (version 2) | ecosystem: Environmental > Aquatic >...
AGATATCATTAACACACATCGCGACGCAGTCAACGCCGATGGTATCATGGCGATCCATCATAAACGCTAGGCGCAGTTTAGTTCCAACTCCATCCGTACCCGAAACCAGGACCGGTTTCTGGTAACCTTCCGGTAATTCGAAAAGTCCGCCGAATCCCCCCAGGTGCGAAAGGACCCGATCATTAAAGGTCCGCTTGACATCGGCCTTCATCAATTTAACCGATTCGTAACCTGCTTCCACGTCGACTCCGGCCTGTCGATATGCATCTGTTTTCATCTGATTTTCTGACATGTTTCCTCCATCTATTTTATTACGTTCCATTAATTATTTTTACGATTTAGTCATTCGCATTTAAGATTGGCACTTCCATGGGGTATTCCCCATCAAAGCAGGCGCGGCAGAAGGTTGTCTTTCCACCGACTGACTCATTTAAACCATCCAGAGAAATATAGGCCAGCGAATCTGCACCTAAAATTTCTCTGATTTCTTCGACGGTTTTCTTGGCACCAATCAGGTATTTTCTCCGGGGGGTATCAATCCCAAAATGACAAGTATGCGCAACCGGCGGGCTGGTAACCCGGAAATGTACTTCTTTGGCACCGGCTTGTCTTAAAATTGCAACCAGTCGTTTGGAGGTTGTTCCCCGAACGATGGAGTCATCAATGATAATGACCCGTTTATCCTTAATGGTTTCTTTTAATGGGTTTAGCTTAATGCGCACCCCTTCTTCTCGAAGCTTCTGATTGGGCTGAATAAAGGTTCGGCCGATGTATTTATTCTTTATTAAACCAACGCCATAAGGAATACCGGATGCTTCCGCATAACCAATCGCGGCACCAATCCCTGAGTCCGGCACCCCGATGACGACATCAGCTTCAACCGGCGCCTCTTTAGCAAGAATTTCACCGGCCTTATGACGAGCCGCATAAACCGAGGTTTCATCCATCACCGAATCTGGTCGGGCAAAATAAATCAACTCAAAGATACAGGCTTTCTTTTTCACCCAGTTATTCTGTCCGTAACTGTTTAAACCATTTTCATCAATAACTACAATTTCACCAGGTTCAACGTCCCGAACCAGTTCTGCCCCGATGGCATCCAAGGCACAGCTTTCCGAAGCCAAAAAATAATCTTCATCCTTTTTGCCAATGCAAAGAGGCCGTAAACCATAGGGATCACGGACGCCTACCAACTTATCGCCAACTGTAATAACCAGGGCATAAGCGCCCTTGATAATTTCTACCATCCGCTGAATCGCTTCAATCATCCCATGCCTAAGACCTCTAGCCAGGATATTTACCATTACCTCGGTATCAATGGTGGTTTGAAAAACAACCCCTGAGTCTTCCAGCATGTTTCGCAACGCGCTGTCATTGATGAGGTTGCCGTTGTGGGCTAAAGCAATTTGACCGACACTATGGTTGACCGTCAGTGGTTGAGCATTCATAACCCCATCTTCTCCTGAGGTGGAGTAACGGACGTGACCAATCCCAATATTTCCTTTAAGCTGTTTTAGGACGTTGCCTTTAAAAGCATCACTGACTAAACCCGTCTCTTTATGGGTTGAGATCTTACCTTCTTTGTTAACCGATATACCGGCGCTTTCCTGACCTCGATGTTGAAGCGCGTAAAGTCCATAATAGATATAGGAAGAACAGTTATTCTCTTTGGATTTGAGATAGGCCCCCATTATTCCACATTCATCGCGAAACTTGTCATTTATCATTGGTGTGTTGTACCCTCCAGGTATTAGATTTTAATTTTCCTGATGTCTTAATTTTTTAGGTGAGTTGTGATTGGTTTTAAGCCTGAACGCGTTTAAGCATCTCTTCATAGGCTTCTTCAATATGGCCAAGGTTTCGTCTGAAACGGTCTTTATCCAGTTTTTCATTTGTTTCCACATCCCAAAAGCGACAGGTGTCCGGTGAGATTTCGTCTGCTAAAACGATTTGTCCATCATTGGTTTTACCAAACTCGATTTTGAAGTCCACCAGATTAATCCCTTTTTCCAGGAAATAAGCTTTTAAAATATCGTTAATTTTAAAGGTCATTTCGCGGATCACTTCAATTTCTTCGGCGGTAGCTAATTCCATGGCGATCGCGTGATAATCATTGATGACGGGGTCGCCAAAATCATCGTTTTTATAACAGAATTCAAAAATTGGTGACTTTAGTTTCAAGCCTTCTTCCAGACCGAGGCGTTTGCAAATAGAACCGGCGGCGGTGTTTCGGATAATCACTTCCAACGGGAAAATCGTAACCGCTTTAACCAATTGTTCCTTTTCCGAAAGAACTTTGATAAAATGAGTCGGAATGCCTTTTTCTTCGAGCATCGTGAAAATAACGCCGGTCATCTTATTGTTAATAACGCCTTTACCGCCGATACTCCCCTTTTTTTCGCCGTTGAACGCTGTAGCATCATCTTTATACTCAATGATAAATTCATCGGGACGATCGGTTTTGTATACTTTTTTTGCCTTACCTTCATATAATTGTTCTAACTTTTCCATCTTAATCTCCTTAAAAATTGATTTGAATCAAGGGTGTACGTTTCAAATTTTTATAGAATCTCCTGAACTTTTTCATTTTTAGCGACAACTTCATCATTTAACTGAATTTTAAAGGTCTTTATTTTCTCCCGAATCTCCGGATACTTGATTGATAGCATCTGGGCTGCCAAAATCCCGGCATTTTCAGCACCATTAACCGCAACGGTCGCAACCGGTACGCCTGATGGCATCTGGACAATCGATAAAAGCGAATCCAGTCCTCCCTGAAAAGAAGTTTGAATGGGAATACCGATGACTGGCAGTGGTGTGATCCCGGCGATGACTCCCGGCAGGTGCGCAGCTTTCCCGGCCGCTGCAATAAACAACTCAATACCCCGGGCTTCAGCTGTCGTTGCGTATTCGAAAATTTTGTGCGGATTCCGGTGGGCTGAAATAACCTGAACATCATATTCAACACCAAATTTTTCCAATGCGATCAGACATTTTTTGACGATGTCAAAATCCGAATCACTTCCCATAATAACAGCGACTTTTGGTTTACTCATTCTTAATTCTCCTTATGGTTTGAAACTATTTCTTATTAATAAACATCAGCACTTATTTAAAATAATTAACGCCCGCTTTAAAAATCTGCTGATCCATATTTCCAGGTATGTTTTTATAAAGATTCTTGCCGATCCGTTCAGAGTGACCCATTTTTCCAAGCACCCGTCCGTCCCGGCTGGTAATACCTTCGACTGCATAAACTGAACCGTTCGGATTAAAACACCCCGAAAGGGTGGCTTCACCCTCAAAATCCACATATTGGGTAGCAATCTGACCATTTTCGATAAGGGTTCTTAACACCGCATCATTAGCCACGAATCGACCTTCCCCATGAGACATGGGCATGCGATGGATGTCTCCCACCTTGGTGTTGGCAAGCCATGGTGACAAATTGGAACTGATTCGGGTCATCGGGATGGTCGAAACATGACGGCCAATCGTATTAAAGGTTAAGGTTGGCATCTCCGCGGTAATCGGACAGATTTCACCAGTGGGTACCAGTCCTAACTTGATTAGCGCCTGGAAGCCGTTACAGATTCCCAGAACCAAACCGTCCCGGTTATTAAGTAAATCCATGACAGCATCCATCATTTTCGGATTTCTGAAAACCGCGGCAATAAATTTACCAGAACCGTTGGGTTGATCCCCGGCACTAAATCCACCAGGAATCATAATTATCTGGGAGGCTCTGATATGCGCTGCCATTTCATCAATGGAGTGGGTTATATCCTGAGCCGACTGATTTTTAAAAATGGTGGTGAGCGGTTTTGCGCCGGCGTTTTCAAAGGCTTTGACCGAATCATATTCGCAGTTGGTTCCCGGAAAAACCGGAATAAACACCTGCGGTTTTGGCTGCTTTTCTTTCCTGTAAACAAAAGGTTTGGCATTAAAACTTAAGGTTTTTACTGCTCCAGTGGTTTCCATTTTTTCCGGGTACACCGATCGCAACGGCGCTTCCCAGACTTCAACGAGTTCATTAATCGCGATCGCATCACGGCCATAAACAATTTCTCCGCCACCATTTGTTTTTCCGATCGGGGTTGATCCTTCCAGGATCTCAAAGCTTTCGACTAAAATACTGCCATACAGGGGTTTAAACAAAAAGGCTGGATCGATCCGGTCATTAAGGGTAACTCCAACACTATTTCCGAAAGCCATTTTTGTGATCGCTTCTACCAGGCCACCACAACCAATGGTTTTTGCACTTAAGATTTTACCTTCCTGATTAGCTTTGATGATGATATCATAAACGGCTTTAACCACCGTTAATTCCGGCACCCCATTTTCATCCACCGGTAGTACGAATAATTGGATTAATGATTCGGTGGACTTGAGTTCGCTGGTTATCACCGTATCGACATGGGCTGTCGCCACCGCAAAGGAAATCAGGGTTGGCGGAACGGTCAATTCACCAAAGGTACCCGACATACTATCCTTACCGCCGATGGCCGGTGTTCCCATCGCCGTCTGGACTTGATGGGCACCTAAAAGGGCGGCAAAAGGTCGGCCCCATTTAAGTGGTTCTTGACCCAATCGTTCAAAATATTCCTGGAAACTGAGGCGGGCTTTTTTGTAATCCCCACCGATGGCGACCAGTTTAGATAGAGATTCAAGAACCCCCATCATCCCGCCTAGAAAAGGACTGCTTTTGGCAATGACCGGATTATAGCCAAAAGTCATCATGCTGCAGGTGGTGGTATCGCCATGAATCATCGGGATCTTAGCCACCATACCATCCATTGGTGAGAGCGCGTTTTTGCCGCCATAGGGCATGACCACAGTACCGGCACCAATGGTCGCGTCAAACATTTCCACCATGCCCCGCTGGCTGGCTACATTCAGATCTTTTAAAGTTTCTGTGATCTTATTGATAAAATTAAAGTTTTCATCTTTTTTAGGATCTTGATCCGCTGTTTTTTTATCACTTTTTATTTCCATCGGCGGTTCAATCACCACATCAATAAATTGCGGCGCACCGTTGGTTTCAAGAAATGCGCGGGAGATGTTTAAAACCTCTGCGCCCCGCCATTTCATGATCAGGCGGCCGGAATCAGTAACCGTGGCAACCGGGGTAATCTCAAGATTTTCAGCGTTTCCCATGGTGATAAAAGCGTCCACATTCTTGGGATCAACCACCACGGCCATACGTTCCTGAGATTCAGAGATGGCCAGCTCGGTACCATCCAAACCTTCATATTTTTTTGGTACCTTGTCTAAATCAATTTCCAGGCTGTCCGCCAGTTCACCAATTGCTACCGATACACCACCGGCACCAAAATCGTTGCAACGCTTGATTAAATTGGCCAGTTCTTTGCTTCTAAACAACCGCTGGATTTTTCGTTCTTCGACCGGATTCCCTTTTTGAACCTCAGCACCGCTTTCTAAAATGGATTCTTCCGTGTGAACCTTGGATGAACCAGTAGCGCCGCCGCAGCCATCCCGTCCGGTTCGTCCACCGACTAACAACACCACATCGCCTGGGGTGGGACGTTCGCGGATGACATTTTCTTTGGGGGCTGCCGCAATCACGGCGCCGACTTCCATTCGCTTGGCCAGAAAACCAGGATCGTAAACTTCAGTAACCTGACCGGTTGCCAGGCCGATTTGATTCCCGTAGGAACTGTAGCCATGGGCGGCTTCAGTCGAAATTTTACGCTGCGGCAATTTGCCCGGGAGGGTATCTTCAATCGCGGCCCGAGGATCCCAAGCGCCGGTAACCCGCATCGCCTGATAAACGTAGCTTCGTCCTGAAAGAGGATCTCGGATGGCTCCACCCAAACAGGTGGCAGCACCCCCAAATGGTTCAATTTCGGTGGGATGATTATGCGTTTCATTTTTAAACATCAACAGCCATTCTTCATCGACACCATCATGATCGACGACCATGTTAATACTGCAGGCGTTGATTTCTTCTGACTCATCCAGATCTGGTATCCGTCCCTGTTTCTTTAGGGCTTTCGTCCCAATCACAGCCAGATCCATCAGGCTCATCGGTCGTTTAGTGTTTTCTCCGTATAGCGCTGTTCTGGCCTGACAGTAATCATCATAGGCCCGCTTCATCGCCTGTGAAATGGGATCATCTCCCAGAAACTGTACCTGTTTAATTTGAGTCAAAAAGGTTGTATGACGACAGTGATCCGACCAATAGGTATCAATGACCTTTAATTCCGTAATGGTCGGGTTTCGTTTTTCATCTTTATTAAAATATTTTTGCACAAACAAGATATCCTCGGTCGTCATAGCGAATCCATTGTCCACCCGAAACGCTTCTAATTGATCTGCCTGCAGCGCAATAAAAGCATCTAACGGCTTGATATCTGCTGGCTCCCGCACCTCATCAACCAAAGTGGCAAAAGGTTCCAGGCTGGCTTCCTGAGAATCCACCGGATTGATCATATAGCGCTTGATGCTATTCAGTTCATTTTGTGTCAATTCGCCTATAAGGACAACAATTTTAGCTACCTTAATCAGCGCCCGTTCCCCCGACACGATCTGAATACACTGAATCGCCGAATCACCATGTTGGTCATATTGGCCAGGTAAATAGGAAATCCCAAAAATGTTCTCGTCGCCGTTAATCTGAAGGACTCCTTCAAAGACCTGATCGACATTGGGCTCGGATAAAATGGTATCAATAATCTGATTGAACAAACCATCTGCCACGCCTTCTACGTCATATCGGTATAAGATACGCATAGACTTAAGCTTCGAGATCTTTAAAATTCGTTGAAAGGTTTGTGTCAGCGATTTAGCTTCAACTTCAAACTGGTCTTTTTTTTCTACAAAAATTCGTTTTATCACAATTTTTCCACCTTTTTTAATGATAAACTTATTTTACTATTTCCGAACAATAATATCAAGATTTTTTAAAACGTTCGGATTATTTTTTTATTCTCCGCTATTTTCTCGTCTGCAACGATAGTTTTAAAGTTTTTCACGAGTATGATATAATACGAAGTATAATTGTTCAGAAAATGGGTAATATAGTTTTATCCAACCAACTAAAACTAAATAACGTTACACGAGAGGTAATAGTATGAAAATTTTCCATTTGCATCATAGCGGCTTTTTAATCCAATTAGAGGATAAGACCTTGATTTTTGATTGCTTTACTCATATTCCCACCAGTTTACTACGCAAGGGGATTCCTCATTTTTTCTTTGTGTCACACGGGCATGGTGACCACTACAACGTCGATATTTTTTCGACTGACCGAATCTATCACCCTACCTACATAATTAGTGATGACATTCCCAAGGCATCTACCCACAAAACCCATGCCATTGGTCCCTACCAGCATATGTCGTTGGGCGGGATGGACATCAAAACCTTTGGGTCTACTGACCAGGGCATCTCTTTTTATATTGCCACTAATTCCCACCGTATTTTTCATGCGGGGGACCTTAACTGGTGGGACTGGGACACCAGCGAAAAGCCAAACATCGATCCAATACAGGAAGAAAAAGACTTTAAGGCTGAACTGGAAAAAATGAAGAGCCTACCCATGGAATTTGCCTTTATTCCCGTTGACCCGCGTCTCGGCGATTCCTTCTACAAGGCCGGCCAATACTTTATTGAAACCTTCCATCCTAAGGTCATGATTCCCATGCATTTTCGGGATGAGTTTGGAATCATCAAACAGTTTAAAGCCAAAATCGGAAACACCGCAACTGTTATTCCTGAATTTAAAGAACGAAATGTAAGAATTAAAAACACTTGGTCTTTAGACAACTAAAAAATGAAGAACCCCTAATTTCCAGAATCGGATCAGGGGTTCTCCTTATATCTCAAAACAGTTACTCTCAATAAGATAATTTCTTACTCCACGGAGCGAAGAATGGTTGGTCGCCTGGCTGATTCTGGGATAAACCGTTAGATGATCCATGCGATTTTCCACCTTATTCAGATTAAACCCTTCCGGCACCACCATAAACTTTCCGATTCCGGGTTCAATCGCCCTTTGGGGACAACCATAAATACAACGCATACAAATGACGCAGTTATTTCCGAAGATATGTTGACCGTCGATAATCTTAATATTATCACGCGGACACAGCTTTTCGCACCAACCGCAATCAACACAGTTTTCATTTACCTTAAGGTGTTGACCAAAAATTCTTCCCCCGAAAACTTCGAAGTATCCCAATCTGGAAGCAAAACGGTCAATCCCATATGATGCCAAACGATGCCGCTGCCCTGATTTCAATTCCTCAACTACCCGGTCCACTATTACCGGTGTGGCATGAAGGATCATCGCACAAAGACTCTCATCAAAGCCGATCATAAAATTAGACGGCATAACCACCATTTTTTCGTAGATCACATCATAACCTTTTTTCTCAAGCTGCCTTATTGTCGCCCGGCGACACGCAGTGTTGGGGGAAATTTCTCCGCCACCCGATACCGAAACCACTACTGCCGGCTGTCCCTTTTTAACTGTTTGGATTTTTTTTAGCCATTCTTCAACGGGTTTCGGGGCATTAAATGCATAAACCGGGAAAAGCAAAACTAATAATTCTCCTGAAACAACGGGGTTTACCGCGCCTTTTAATTCTATTCGCGTAACGGTTACTGATCTTTTAACAAATGAACGTTCAAATGCATCAGCAACCCGAGCAGTCCCTCCCGTACCAGTAAAATATACAAGATTTGCGCTTTTAAAATCCATTTTTTCCTCACTATCTATCGTGCTGCTAATTTATCATGTTAATTTCCAGCAGCCTTTATTGATATCATTAATCATTGTCCCACATTATTAAGATGTTTTAAAATTATTTTCTGTTCCCCCAATAATATAACGCTTCAATTAACACAATTATTATCATACTCATAGTTTTTACCCATCAACATTCTGTTTAAACACCACTTTTTAGATAAGATTATGATTAAAAAGCTTTACAGCTAACCACAATCGAGTATAAAATAAAGAAAAGGCAACAATTTCGACGAAACCAGAAAGGAACCCTCAAACATGAATGAATTTTTCGATTCCAACTGCGAAGATGACATGAAAAAGGATGTTTCAACTAACGTCGATCTGGACAGCCTCACCCAGATTGCCAACCGCCAAAAATTTAATATCATGCTGAATGAAGCAGTCAAAAAATCGCATAATACGGTATGCTACTTATCGATTCTCTTGATTGACATTGACTATTTTAAAGAATACATTGATAAGTATGGCCTTTTATCGGGCAATGACTGCCTTCGTCAGGTAGCTTTTTCGCTACAAGGCACCCTGAAAAGAGCCGGGGATTTAGTCGCCCGATGGGATCATGAAAAATTTGTCTGTATTCTCTCGGATACCGACCCTGCTGGTGCTGCAACGATGGCACAGAAAATGAGCCATGCGATTATCGATTTAGCCATTCCCAATTCAGCCTCTTCTGCGGCAGATGTTATCACAATATCCGTTGGCGTAGTAACATCCATTCTTACAGATGAAATCGCCAGTGACAAGCTTATCAAAAAAGCAGATCATGCCTTATCTATCGCCATAAAAACGGGTCGAAATAAAATTGCTATCAGTAACAGCTAAAACCGGGTTTACCACCTGGTTTTTTTATTTTGTTACCACGCAGTTGCGGCCCCTTAATTTTGCTTCATAAAGAGCATTATCCACCCGATCAATCATGCTCTCGATGGATTCACCCTTTTTATAGGCAGTAACACCAAAACTGCAGGTTTGAGTGAGCCCTCTTGTAAACTGAGTCTGTTCCACAACAATCCGAATCCGTTCAGCTGTTATCTTGGCTCCATCGCTGTCCGTCAGCGGCATGATGATCAAAAACTCCTCCCCTCCCCAGCGGCTTAACATATCGATTGTTCGAATTTCCCGCGAGAGCAGATTTACCAGATGAATGAGAATTTCGTCCCCTAAATTATGTCCAAAGGTGTCATTCACCTTTTTAAAAAAATCCATATCCAGCATGATAATTGAAAACACATGATCATAGCGGTCACATCTTTCTATTTCATTTTTTATAAACGCGTGGGCCTTCATGCGATTATATGCCTGGGTCAGATAATCACGCTCTGCTAAACGTCTGGCTTCTGCGTTGGCTTGTTCCAACTCTTCTGTTACCACTCTGATAAAATTAACTAATCGAGAAATAATCTGAGAGTGTTGGCTGGAGAATGGATCCAATAGTTTTGGCTTTTCAATCCGCTTCTCTTGTTTTTTAATCAGTTTATTCCCATTCCGCTCTTTCATGCTGACCGCCACCATGGTGGCATTTAGCAACATCACGTAGTGACCCTGCGAATAAATTTCGCCATAGGTATAAAAACCCGATGTGGGTGCAATGGACTCAAAGGGTCTGGTTTCCAGATCCACCTCGCTTTGCAACAAATAACGCCGACAAATGCAGGAGTAAAGAAAAATAGCTTCTGGTTTAAATGCCTGAATACGGTTTTGAATATCATTGGCTTTTTCAATCATTACGGATGGATTACCATAACCAATGCATACTTTCTCACCTTCTTTCAACTCAGCGATAAATTTAATGGCTTTTTCCTCATTAACTCTCATGGGAACCTTGGCATACAAAATCCCATTCCGTTTTAGCAACAGGGGAAACTCCAAAACATTGAGAAAAAAATCTTCATCATTCTGTATATCCAGATAACGATGAAACACTTCATAAGCTGGCTCATCATCAATCTTCTTTACCCAAAGACCGTCGGTTTCAGTAATGACCATTTCTTTACTTAAAGGTTGCCACCCCAAATAAGTATGCATATCGATCTGGATGTCATTTCCCATAAACACAACAGCCAGTACTCCTTTTGATGTACACTTCCCATTTAGGGCGATTAGTGGCTCCTGTTCAGCTTCATAATCACCAGCACCGCCTCCAAAAACCGGATACCTACCGCTTCGAGCGGCAGAAAAACCGTTTAAAAAAACAGAAACATCCATGGTAAAAGGCGTTGCTAAGAGCATAATTCCTGCAATTCCCCGGCAAGAGCGCTCAATTTTTTTAGCAAAGTTAGTTCCCAAATCTATTTCATTGCCGTCATCACCATTGACTAAAAAACCCATAATTTTAGTTTTTTCTAAAAATGCGAAGGAAATTACTGTGGTGTTGATCAGCAGGCGGCCGACTGCAATTTCACCCATGGTGGTGGCACCGACAATCACCCCACCGGGCATCGACTCGCGGAGAGTCGATTCGATCGCCATCATCCAGCAGGGATCGCGCACCGCGGAGAATACTTGCACAAATACTGAAGCCGAGCAATTCAAATGATTCTTGCATTCTTCAGTCAACACGTATTCATGTAACATTTCTATCGTATTAATCGTAATTATCTTGCTGATCATTGAATTAACTCCTACTTACTGGTTTTACACTTTATTTTTTTCCGCCAACCCATAATTACGCCTGCCGTTGACTCTTTTGTTATTTCATTTCCCTTATAAGAAAACGTCGTCTATTTTAACTATTGTATCAAGACTAGCTGCATTTAACCAGTGTTTTCATCTTAAAATTAAATACCAGACAAAATGCATAACATTTATGCAGTCATAGCGTCAACTAATCAGATTCCCTACAAGCTGATAAATTTTTGTTTTTAAACAGTAGATATTTGTTGTAATAAAAGCTATAATAATACAGCGCACAATCGTTTGTGATGCAAGTACGCACTTATACTTAATCGAGTTATACCCTGATTAACAGTACTTCTACTAATTTTATAGAAGTTTGTTGCAGGCTAAACAAAAGATTATATTTGAAAGGGGTTATTATGAACGAAAACCAAGAAAAATCGATGCCGGTTTCGGAAGCAAGCCATTTAACAGGCGCCGCACCAGAACCAGCTGAACCTATGCCAGTCGAAACTCACCGTAAATCGCGAATATCTACGAAGTTATTGGTATTTACTGTCTCACTAATTACACTGGCAGTGTTTTCCCTTGGGATCATCTCCGTTAATTTGGGGGCCGCTGCACTCACGAGTCAGGCTAATACCGATGCCCAAAAATATACCACCGAAGGAGCCTCTCATGTTGGTGCCATTATTAGCGGAAACCTGGCTACCCTTAGTGAAGTAGCCTCCCGAGCCCATGTAACTACGATGGACTGGCAAACCCAGGTGGATGCCATTAGTAGCAATATCGAGCAATTAGGTTATCAGGATATTGCCGTCATGAGCCTGGAAGGCCACGGCAAATACATTAAAGGTGGCGGGGAATTTGATTCTGCTGGTGAGTTCTGGTACGAAGATGGTTTTAAAGGCAATCTTTCTATTTCTGATGTTGCCATCAGTAAGGTCACCAAGGAACCCGTTGTACTTGATGTCGCTCCGATTCAAAATAATAATCAGGTTGTAGGTCTTCTAATTGGTCGGCGGGACCCGACCTTCTTAAACAATACGACCAATGCCATGGGCGATGGTGAACGCCAATATGGCTTTGTTGTCAACGAAAACGGTGCCATCATGGCCCACCCTAACGTTGTGATGATTCTTGATCAAGTTAACGTGTTTGATGACATAAAAACAGATGGCACCTGGAAGAGTTTTGCCTTAGCTCTAAAAGGACTCGATAACCAGACCGCCGGGATGCTTACTTATACTGTTGATGGCGAAACAAAAATTGGCTCCGCCGCACCCATTCCCGGAACAAACTGGACGCTGATTGTTGCCCAGTATGAAGATGATGTTTTAGATCCAATCACCAGTTTGAAAAATCTGATCCTGTTGATCTCATTGGTTATTCTCTTAATTGGTGGCGTTGCTGCCTATGTTTTGGCCCAAAAACTCACCAAGCCCATCATCAAGCTCAAAGAAATAGCTGATCAGGTTGCCGTTGGTAAAGTCGATGTTGAAATTGAAATAACAACCCATGATGAAATTGGCGATTTGATGAAGTCATTTGAAACGATGATCCAGAACAATAAGGGCATGGCCGAGGCCGCTCACCGTATGGCCCAGGGTGATTTTAAGCTTGCCATCACGCCAAGATCCGAAGATGACGTTATCACCTACTCAATGATTGCCGTTCTAACTGAAATGAACCGGGTTCACGATGCAATTATGAAAATTGGAACGGCTGCCTTGGAAGGTCAACTCAATTATCGGGGTAACACCAATGACTTCACCGGCGCTTACAAAGATTTGATTATATCCTTAAATACAGTCATTAATACCTTTGTTAAACCCCTTAAGGTTGCCAACAAAGCCATCGAGCGCATCGGCAACGGGGTAATTCCGCCCAAAATAACCACTGTTTATAAAGGTGATTTCAACGATCTTAAAAATAATATTAACGCTTGTATCGATGGGCTAGGGGCTTTAACCGAAACCGGCGAAGTGCTCCATCGTCTCTTTGTTAATGATTTTTCTGCAAAAATGGAAGGAACCTATCTTGGTGTGTTTGGCGATTTAGCTACCTCAGTAAATGAAATCCAATGGAAGCTTAGCTATATTCAGGCCATCGTCAGTCATGTTTCAAATGGCATCATGAGCGACTACGACGAACTGGTCAATATCGGAAAACGTAGTGATGAAGACGAATTTATACCAACACTGATTCAAATGATTGAGAACATTCACTCCCTGGTTGGCGAAGCTGATGAAATGACCAAGCTGGCTGTCGAAGGCGATCTGGATCATCGGGGTGACCCCTCTAAATTCATGGGCGAATATGCGAAGGTTATTTCAGGATTCAACCAGACCCTTGATGCGGTAATTGAGCCAATCCAGGCTACTTCCGCAGCTCTTAATGAATTGTCAAAGGGTAATCTAAACTTTACTATGAACGGTGATTTCAAAGGCCAACACGGGAAGATTAAAGAAGATATGAACCGCACTATCCGCTTCCTGAAGAAGTATGTCGATGAGATTACAACCGTCCTTCAACGTGTTGGCGATGGTGACCTTAGCCAGGAAATAAAAGCCTATTATCATGGCGATTTTGTTGCGATCAAGCTTGCAATTAACGGTATAACCAGCCACTTAAGCGAAGTGATGAAAGAAATCGATGATGCCGCCGGGCAAGTCGAAGCTGGAGCCATTCAAATTTCTGACGGCGGTCAGGCCTTATCTCAAGGTACTACTGAACAGGCCAGTGCCATCCAGGAACTCACCGCCTCGATTGAAGAAGTTGCTGCAGAAACGAAGCGAAATGCCAGAAACGCCAATGAAGCGAATGAGCGGGCGATCGAAGTTCGAACCAACGCCGAAGTGGGCAATTCACAGATGTCAAAAATGGTCACCGCGATGGTGGAAATCAATGAATCATCAAGTAGTATATCCAAAATTATCAAGGTGATTGACGACATCGCTTTCCAAACCAATATTCTAGCTCTAAATGCTGCCGTGGAAGCTGCCCGGGCCGGACAACATGGCAAGGGTTTTGCCGTTGTTGCTGAAGAAGTGCGAACCCTGGCTGCCCGCAGCGCTGAAGCCGCTAAAGAAACCACTGGTCTCATTGAAGGCTCCATCGATAAAGTGGAAGTTGGCACCAAAATAGCCGATGAAACGGCTGAAAGTCTGATTGAAATTCTCAGCGAAATTGAAAAAGTAACGGGTCTGGTCGGCAAAATTGCCCGCGCTTCCAATGATCAGGCATCAGAAATTGCTCAAATCACGAAGGGGATCGAACAAGTCTCAAATGTCGTTCAAACCAACTCAGCCACTGCTGAACAAAGTGCCGCTGCGAGCGAGGAACTTTCCGGTCAGGCTGAGATGCTAAAACAAATGGTTGATGCATTTAAATTAAAAACCACAAAAAAGACAACCATCGGAGCAATTACAGCCCAAACCGAAACGATCCTTGCTGCGCCCTCCCCTCAGCCAGAAATAATCTTAGATGATCTGGACTTTGATAAGTATTAAATAAGCAACCTAAAAATCTTAGCAGAAAAAATCTTGTACTTTAAAAATCCTGTCTGAGCACTCAGACAGGATTTTTTATTGCAGTTGATACTTACTCAACTTTCCCAGCTCAAAAATACAGCTGAGCCATTACACATAGCCATTTAAACTTCTAAAAATATAGAAGTTGACAGAAAAATGCACCCAACGTCTGATATAATGTAGATGCAAACCAAA
>Ga0194136_1000867_pt1 | contig 15115 bp, 5 predicted proteins | sample TARM_MetaG_T3A_1_FD_134023 | JGI IMG/M metagenome (GOLD analysis project Ga0194136, IMG submission 134023) | Freshwater microbial communities from Pennsylvania, USA, analyzing microbe dynamics in response to fracking - TARM_MetaG_T3A_14 (version 2) | ecosystem: Environmental > Aquatic >...
CTTGTCCGGCAACAACCGCCACGGCACGCTCATCAACTTCGCCTACGAGGGCGTTTCTGGCTACCAAGAAAACGGCACCGGCGGCATCCTCCTGGATGATGTCGACGACAAAATCGTGCGTCCGGCCATCCCCAATATCCAATACACCAGTGCGAGCAAAAATCTATTCAACAAATACGGAAACCTTAATGAAAAACCAAGTACCGACAGTGGAACTTACGAAAATACCACATATGACGCAGCAAATGATTTAATTGTTACATTAGGGGTTAGTGGTGTTAGGTATGGTTATGGTCAAAAAATTGCAGTAAAAAGAAACACTAATTACGTATGCAAAGCGACCGCAATTGGTGTAACCCAAAGGATATCAATAAGAAAAGACGCTTCTACGGCTACGCCACTTGCAGATTGGAATATAGGTGCAGGATTAAGCGACAGTAGAACTTTCAACAGCGGAGAAAACGACTTTGTTTATTTTATCCCATTAACAGGCTCTGTGTCTGGAACGTACGGGATAAGGGATGTGCAATTAGAAGAAGGAACTTCTGCTAATTCGTACACTCCATACATCCCTTCTATTAACATGACTTATCAGTTGAACAGTAACATGATTAGTTTCAATGGAAGAGAAGTCCGCTTTGTCCGAAATGGCATTGTAGTCAAACGAAATGGTATCAATTTGATACGGAATAGCGATATGTTAAGTGGAGACAAAAAATTAGTGACAGTGCCCACTTCTGTAATATACGCCTATAAATCGGTTCCGGTATTAGGCAGGCCATACAAAACTCCCGACTCTTTTTATCTTTCTGGAGAAGTGGAAGCTAGTGAGGGAATATCTGGATTTGGTATTTACTTAAGGGATTTTACTTCTGGAATCAAAAATGGAGACCTAAACATTCCACCGGTATCAATAGGCAATCCTTTTAAATATGAAAAAATCGTTAAATTGCCAGAAGGTGTAAATAATGACAATTTAATAATCGTTACCAGAGTTGAAGGCGCAGCTAAATCTTTTGTTAAGTTTTCAAAATTGCAATTGATAAACTTAACAGAAGTGTTTGGAGCTGGCAATGAACCGGATTTAACGACGATACAATCCGAATCCGATAAATGGGCCTGGACCCCAAATCCGCTTGACTTGATTGAGTCAGAATCATTATTTGGCAATTTACTGGACGGCGTCGAAACCCTGCAAGGCAACGATTTCGAACAACACGAAGATGGCGTTACGACCTATACAAATGAAGCGGAAGAAGGTTCCGTTGTGCGTGTGGACATCGACGGTATTTCCGAACAACCTTTACGATTCCGGACAGCTGAGGGTGAACAGTTGGTTATCACAGAACACGATACAGGGGATTCCATCAAGAAAATCGAATTCTGCGGAAATTCGGTTCAAGCTGCTGATAAATACCGCGAAGTAAGTGGAACAAGTGCGACTATCGCGCTGGAACTGCATGACAAAACGGTTGCGGATAAAGTCGTGATTGGCGGAAACACAACCCAATACATGGAAACGTCAAATGTTGTCATGGATGGATTAGAAATGTGGCTAAGCGGACGAAATTTTACAAATAATCCTACCACAACTGTATGGAAAGACCTGACCGGTATAAACAACGGAGCTGTTAGTGGATTCGCCTACACATCAGTAAGTGGTTCTGATGGGGCAGGTGGCATTGTGTTTGACGGTGTTGACGATGGGGTTATTGGATTGCCTTCTCAAACAGTATATGACTATAGCAGTTTCACGTTAGAAGTGAAATGCGTTATAGATTCAACGGCTGTTGCAACATCAATTATTTTAGGAAACAGATATCGCGAAGGTGTGACTTCAAGCTTCTTTAAATTGACCCCAAATATGTTTGAGTATTATGTAGATTCTGTACAACACGGAATAGTAAATGCTGTTACCAAAAATACATTGGTTCATTTAACTATTGTAAAAGACAAAAACACGTTAAAGTATTTTACTAATGGTGTACTAACTTCAAGCAAGACGCTGCCTATAGGCCTTGCTATGCCTCCGATGCCGTTTGGTATAGGGAAAGACCCATTTAACACAAGTACGCCAGAACCTTTTAAAGGCAAAATCAATTTTGTGAGAAAATATGGTCGGGCGCTTACTGATGCAGAAGTTCTCCAAAACTACAATGCAGGCTTGGCGATTCCAATCCCAAACATTGCAATGCCGCAAGAAATAAAGCATATAAGCAGTGGCAGTAAAGTATTGGTGCGAGGGAAAAACATCTTCAATGTTGAGAAAGTAGCAAATAGTGCTTATTTAACAGACATGCAAAATGGTTTTAGAATCAGCAATAACTACGCGAATGGCGCTGCATATGCAATGTACTTGAAGCCAAACACCACATACACTATGACAGCACAAAAAAGTTTAGTTAGTGGAACAATCAACGAAACCATCGGTGGGAGTATTAGGTTGTATAACCAATCCATTTCCGCTTCAATCGAAATATTGTCACAAGGAATGGGTAATACCGTCAAAACCTTCACAACACCAAGCAATGTTGAGGAAATGTACATAATGTATATTTACGGAAGCTCTACTGGAGTGATTGATTTTTTAAATATGCAGCTTGAAGAAGGCTCCATCCAGACAAGTTACGAAACTTACACAGAAACAGAAATAAACATTCCAGTAACCCTTCGGAGCATTGGATAGAAAGGAGATAAACTATGGCAAAAATGCAGGATACGTATAACCCAATTACAGGAGAATACGTAAAAAAAATTGGAGACTGGATTTCACTAGAAGGAAGCTTGCCGTGGAGTTATGCTTACCATAACGCAACGAGTAACAGCGTTTATTTACCAAAGGCAAATATTCCAGGAACAATAAATGGAATTACTACTGTTTTCAAGGGATTCAAATACGACTCTACAGAATGTGTGATTTCCGATACAGGAGGAAGAGTTGGTGCACAAATTGCTTTGCCAATAAAAGAAACAGGATTTTCTCCAAATGTGGCGCATTTTGTAAATGAGTACAAAGCATATTTTTATGGTTGGCGCATGGCAAATGCAGATGGGACTTCTCCGTATTATCGGTCGGAAGTCCCATACAATCCCACAACGTGGGCTGAATGGACTGCAACTGCTCCAGCAAACGTAACAAAAGACATTACAGGCATAGAATGGACTTCACAACAAGCATACAACGACGTAATAATTACAACACCAATAAAAGCGACTACAAAATATGGAATTCTTTACAATGTAGTCTCAACAACTTGTATTGTTCCAATCATGATTAGTGGTGGAACAGGCGCGTCATTCAATGTTAATGGTGTAAGTTTGGGAGTGCAAACGGCGGGAATAAAGAAAACCGTTTTGACAAGCATGTCTTCACCAACAGGTAAATTTGGACTCACAATTGGTATGACTGAGCCGGTTGGAAATAAAATTAAATTGAAAGATATAAGGATTTTCGAGCTTCCTACAGGTTCGCAAATTGAGGCAGACTTCACAAACTTGTCAGCAGACGAATTGTCTGCTAGGTACACCTTCAATGGACTTTGTTTAAAACATTGGAAAAAAGTAACAGATGGAACTGGTCTTACTTCTACATTGCCTACAGCTTCTTATGCGGGATATACGCCGTACAAGATGATTTATCAGTTGGCAACACCGGAAATCAGCTATTTAACACCAAAAACGGAAGTCCCTCTATACACAGACAAAAATACTTACATTGAAACGAGCACACTAAGCAATTGTAAAGCGGATGTTACTGTTGGCTATAAATTAAAATCTGGAGCAATAGCTGTCGGCGGAGACATTGTAGGGCCTACACCGGATTATCCAATTGCTGTAGTAAGCACGAGTGAAACCAGCTTATCTAAAGGTTCCGTAAGGAGTCCGAATATAATCGTAAACGGTAGTTTCTCTAATGGGATTACTGGATGGTCTGCTGTAAGCACAACATCAACTTATAGAAGTTCCCCGGCTTGTGGATATAAACAGTTACCAGCTTCCGGAGCAGCTCAGGATATAGCAAGTGGAAAGCCTGGAGACAAAATATATGTAAGTGGTTATATAAAATCCGGAGCTGGAAGTACTGCGAATATAGGTATTTTTGATTTAGGAGGATTCTTAAACAAGAGAACTATTGGAAGTACAAGCTCTACATCTTTTTCGCGAGTTTCTGGTATTACAGAAATTCAAAACACAAATGGATTCAAAATTGATATCGGCACGACAACTGGAGAAGCTTGGTACGATGACATGTTTGTGTGTAATCTCACAGCTTCATACGGCGCTGGCAACGAACCAACCAAGGCTCAGTGTGATGTTCTTTTCGCTACTTGGCAAGATAAAGCCATCACAGAGACAACTCTCCCAACACTACGTAAAATTGGAACAGTGGCGGACTCATTTAATCCAGAAACTGGAAAGATTGTTAGAAGAATTGGGAAAAAAGTATTTAACGGAACAGAAAGTTGGTCAACTCAAGTAAACAATGCCGGTAATAACTATATCACTCAACTTGCAAATACTTACTATGTAGACATTTCAGATGCGTCAACAACAGACACAAACGACAGTCTTTCAAATATGTTCAAATATTCCCAAATAAACAATTACAACGACACATCAAACAGGGATAACTTAATAGGAACAGTACACAGGATAACCCCTGCAGAAAAACGTAGGTTCTTTCGCATAAGCAATGAAGAAATAGGCATTAATTACGACACCATTTATCCAATAAACGACGCAACAACAACACTTGTAAAATTCAAGGCGTGGTTATCACAAAAAAATTCTGAAGGCAACCCTGTGTGTTTGTATTACGTCCTAGAAACGCCAGTAATAGAAACTTCTAGTGTAATCAACATGGCCACCTATGGTCCGGTATCGGTAATTGATTGTATCGATTTGGTAAAACCAATTGTAAAATCAGATTACAAATTAAAACCGGAGGCTATCGCTCTCGCTGGAGATTTTATGGCGACCCCAGAATGCACAAACGACATAAAAGACTTAGGTAGCAGTGTTGACGTTGTGAGTTCAATTGGTAAAAGAAACGTTGTTAGACAGTCAAATGAATTTAATACTGGTTTTTCGCACTCTACTGGGATTGTTCCAAGCATTACAACTGAAGGGTATTTACAGACAGTAACGGAATATGGAAACGGAAATTGGTTTTCTGGATGGGTTAAAACTCACACTGGGATTGAAAGTAGTTTCAATGAAGGTGACCCCTATACAATTTCATTTACAATGAAATCTCCCGACCATACAGTTTCTCCTGATATTTATTTGAAAGAAGGCATGGGATACTTTAGGTTGATAGGAACAATGTCCACTGAATTCAGTGTTTTCTCTTATTCTGGCACGTGGAAAAAAAGCAACAACTTGGCATTTCATTTTGGACTTAGTCGCGTAGTTGGAACAACGATAATTAAAAACTGGAAAATCGAAAAGTCATCTACATTAAGCAATTGGACGCCAGCGATAGAAGATGTTTCTTATAACATTTCTACTGATGGTGTTTACAAAAACAACATTGCGCTCAGCGCGCCTCTTCGTAGTATCGGCAATCTGCGTGACAGATTATTTAAAGATTCTGATGGAAAATGGAAAGTAGAACGGAACATTGGCGAAAAAGTGTTTAACGGAACGGAAACATGGACCCATTCAGCCGATACAAATTGGAACAAAGATGTAAATGTCTATGAAGCAGAAATCAGCCTCCCTGGGAAAATACTGGTAGAAAACTCTCCAGCGATTTCTAGCCATTTTCCGAAAGAAACATTCTTAAATCATTATGGGTGGATTTCTAAAGGAGAAAAGTTCTCGATTCATAGCAGCACTATGATGCCAGTAACATTCAACATTGAAAGATTATCTTCTTTATCTGTTAATGCTGTAAAGGAATGGTGCCTGTCTGAATATAACAAAGGGACTCCATTGACGGTACAGTATCAGCTCGCTACCCCAACTTACGAAACACTTTCACAGGAACTGCAAACGAGGCTTGACAACATTCCGACTTTTGCAGGCGGCAACTATGTCTATACAGTCGCCAACGACAATTTGCAGCCGACGTTGCATGTGGATTACAAGAAGCTATCTTGGCTGAAGAGCCGCCTGTTGTTGAACAGCCTGAAGATTTACAGCCGCAACCTGACCGATGCGGAACTGGAACAGAACTACCGGATTGAGAAAGAACGCTACGGCATGTAGCCAAGGAGGACAATGGAATGAATTTTTGTTTTGGATTGCTGACGGATTTCCAGGCGATAGGGTGCGACCCTGCTGGATTCCGCCAATCGGTGGACGGCACGTTGGCTTTGTGCCACGACAAATGGGCGCAAATCTTTGTGCCGGATTTGGAGAACGATGCCCGCTTTACGGTATTGATGCATGGCTCCGAAGCGTTTGATGCGCTGATAACGGAACAATTCACACCGATAGAAGAAGCATAAACGAGGCCCCCGCGCGGGGCCTTTTTTCTTTGAAAATGCCGATTGCAAACGAGAAACGATAAGGTTACGTTAATGCAAACGGCACAGAGAAAGAGGCCGCAAAACTCGCACACAAAGGACTGATTCCCTCATGGCAGTAATCTCTACTGGACAAATAACCATCGTTGACTACAATGACGCGGTCTCGCTTTCCGGGTATATCTCGGCAAACCAGGCACTCACACAAATCTACAACCCGGACAACTCTGCCTACACACCAAGTTATGCGACCACAAACATGGTTCTAACCCCTTCTTTATTCGCATCTATTACTGGCGCAAGCGATGTTATTGCTTCAGCTAACGTTACAGACATTAAATGGTTTGACGGTGCAACTGAAATTGTGACGGGCGGTTCTTACACGCTGGCAGCCTTCACAACAGGGCAAAACCGCCCCTTGACCATCAAAGCAAATATCTTGACGGGTTCCACAATGGCCAAGACATTTCGTTGTGAAGTCACCTATGTCGATGCGAACACAGCTGCTTCTTTGATTCATACTTCAAGCATTACAATTTCCCGCGTAAATAACGGGGGCGGCGCAGCGATTGCTCAAATCGTGCAACCGGATGGTAATGTCTTCAAAAATGGTGGTGGCACCTCCCTGCGTGCAGAAGCGCAATTGTTGCGTTCTGCCGGTAACGACACAACTAATAACACATACAAATGGTATCGTCTGGAAGGCGCAACTTATGTCGAAATCACATCGGCAAACGCCGCTGGCATCACAGGATACACAGCCGCAACAATTACGATTCCAGCGACAGCAGTCGATGGTTTGGAAAGTTTTAAGGTCGAAATTACAGACGCCGACCCGAACTCCGGTACGACCGGGCAAAAATTTCCAGCCTTCGCTACCTTCATCGACCAAACTGACCCGATTCAGGTGAACCTGGTTTCCAGTGCGGGCGATGTACTGAAAAATGGAGTTGGTTCGACGGTCATTACGGCACGTCTTTTCCAGTCTGGTGCAGAAATTGACCCGTATGTGGAAGGGAAGTTGGAGTCTGCCTATACTTATATTTATAAGTGGTATCGCGCCAATAAAGAGGGCACCCCGGACGCCAACTTTGGGGGTACTGGTATCGGTTACAAGACAGGCAAACGTTTGACGGTCGACCAAAATAATGTTGACGTGAAGGCAACCTTCACGGTGGAGGTGGAATCGAGATAATGCTTCTGACGACCGGTCAAATTACGATTACCGACCTGAATGACGGATTGCCAGCAGTCTATGCCACCTTAAGCAGTGACTTATATGTAATACCGACAGACAGTTATGGAGAGAAGGGCGATTTCACCGGCGCAGAAACGACACTCTCGGTTCTGATTGGGGGCGTCGATGATACGCCGAACTGGAGGATTACGACGTTCTCCTCCTTCAACACAACGGGCGGGGACGCTGTTCTTGGGACCCGCACCGGAGCGACTTTTACAGTCACTGGCTTAACGGCAACTGCTGGCACGATTACCTTTGTTGCCTCAAAAGATGGCTATGATGATTTGGTAAAAGTCTTCAGTGTCTCTAAAAACCCGCAAGGCCAAAAAGCCATCAGTTACAAACTGGAAGTTTCTCCCGGAAGCATCCAGAAAAATAAATTCACCAATACTTATTTGCCGAACCAAATCGACATGACGGGTTCCCGAAAAATCGGCGATGAAACCCGTCAATTACTGAACGGTTACTTCTGCATTTACGAACAATCCGAAACGGCACTAACGCTGGACGCATATAATGCGTTGTTGGTAGCTGGGCAAGTCCTTACCGACAAAGAATATATCATTTCTGATACGGAGTACCCGTATGTGTTGCGCTACCGTTCCACTGTTGCAGAAAATGGCCTGACTTATATATTGGCATATAACCCAAAAAGTATCCATATCGAATGGTATGAAGATGCAGACTGCACGTTGTTATTGGACAACGAAACCGTTCAAGTCGTCTCAGATGGGCTTGATTCTCTTTTTGTTGATGTGTGGTGTCCGCAAGGGGATAAAATCCGCAACCAAGAAGGCAGCATCACCATTCAGGCGGATATCTGGAACGGAACCGAGCAGGTGATTGGCGAAAGCTATAAGTGGTACATCATGAACCCGGCGGCCACGACCATAAATATGGGCGACACCGACGGCGGGAATGGTTGGCAGCTGTTGAACGCAACCCGTAACAACGGTACAACTGGATATACGACCGCCACCCTGACGGTTCCCGGCGCTTCCGTTCAACAGAACGCACATTTCAAGTGCATCTGTTTCTACAATAGCATCAAACTCCAAGGTACTGTTTCTGTTAGTGACACAAGTGATGTGATTGTCTGCTATTTGGATGGTCTGGGTACTTTCAAGAATGGCCAAGGGACTTCCTCGATTCGGGCGCGCTTGATGCGCAACACAGAAGAGTTGGACCCGAACGGTACGATTTACGACTACACTTGGAGCATCTATGATGCGGCTAACAACCTGACTGCTTTCAATGCCACTGGCAAAAGCATCACAGTCAACGCAACCGCAATCGATAGCCGGGCAAACCTGCACTGCGCTGTCACGAAGAAAGAAATTTAGAATAAGGGGGTTTTGGCTTGCGCCAGGACCCCATTTTGGTTAGAAAGAAGAGAAGACCAAACAGAAAGGGGTTTCCCTATTCATGCCCGAATTAATCGCCAGCGGCCAGCTGCCGCTTTATGACTACAACGACGCCATCATTGCCGGCGCCGCACCGGTGAACCCATCCCCGGACACCCTTTGGTTAGACAATTCCGTCGAACCAAATATGATGAAGCGCTGGGATGGACTTGCTTGGGAACCAGTCGGAGAGCTCGACCCAACCTACAGCGAAACCATCACCGCTATCGAGACGACTTTGGCCAATATGGCGGATGATGGCCTGCTGGATTACAGCGACCGCCAAAAACTGAAAGAGGATATTGCGTTGATTACTGGTGCCATTCCTGCTGATACGGGTACTTTGCCGACCGGAGCAACCTTGGATGGCGGAACAGTCGGTTCTTATCGCCGTCTGCGCAAAGCTGCTGTCAGTGCCGGGATGCTTACGTCGCACGCGGCGTATACCGCTTTGGCGACTGCCTACACAACCTTATCCACTTTCCTGAATGCCCGCACACCGAAACCGTGGGACGTTTCTTTGGCAAACAAAGCGACCCCGACACCGGTAGACAAAGCGACTTTCCGCAACGCTTGGTTGGGTTATTATAACGCTGAAGCAGCCTTGGCGGATGAAACAACCGCAACGCTTTCGAGCGGCATCAGAACGCTCAAAGACACAACAATTCCAGCTTTGGAAAACAAGGCGTTGTCCGAAGCCGAAAAGAGCGCCATCCAAACCAGCCTAAACCTGATTATCAAAGAAAAAAGTGACCTGGATGCCACCAGCTCCAGCTACCAAAGCAATGCCAACCTAATCGACAAGACACTGGTCTCAACTCCGAAGACAGCATACAACACCAGTTATGATGCTTTGTTAGCAGCTATGAATGACGTGCTCGATGAACCGACCGGCGCCGCTATCGCCGATGCGAAAATCACTGCGGTCAATACGCAGTTCACGGACTACGGCACGAAACTGGCGGCCTTACGTACTGGTTTCCAGAACGCGCAAAAAGCTATTGAAACCAAACTCGCGGATGATGCTGAGACTGCCATTTCGACCGCCTTGGTTGATTATGTCGATAAGACCAGCTACGGTTTGGATATCGAAAAAATCCAAAACCAAGTGGACGGTTCCATCATGACGCATTTCGGCGCCAATGAGCCGACCTTGATGAACGCACCTGCTTCGTCCTGGAGCACGACCGTAGACAAAGACATCCATCTGGGTGACTTGTATTACGACACGGTTTCTGGTTTCGCTTATCGTTTTGCTAAAACCGATACGGTCTACAACTGGATGCGTATCGTCGACACCGATGTTACGTTGGCTTTGCGGAATGCCTCTACGGCACAAGACACCGCCGACGCCAAACGCCGAGCTTTCTATACCACCCCGACACCTCCTTATGACTTGGGGGACTTATGGGTACAGGGAGCCGGCGGAGACCTGATGCGCTGTACAACTGCCAAAGCTGCCGGTGGAAGTTATGCCGCCGAAGATTGGACGAAAGCCGTTAAATATACGGATGACACGACCGTCAATAATCTGGAAATTGGCGGACAGAACATCATTCCGCAAGCCTCAATTATCTTATCTGGAAGTACGCTAAATGGTTATGATGTTGCCACAAATACATGGACGCTTTCTATTCCAAACGGGACAGCGCGCGGTGGATTCGCTTTTACTGGACAAAATATCCGCATTCCTTACGGTAAAACCTATTTGATGAGTTTTGAAGTGCAGGCGCCTTATGCCGCAACTTTTGGTTGGGATGTCAATAATTACCCGGTCGGAACGACTGGCTGGAACGGCAACGACAACGACAATGGTTCCTTACGCAAAAACTCGGCCACGGCTGTAGGCGCGAACCAGTGGGTGAAATGTTGGTACTTATTTACCAATACGCATACGAGCAATACGTCTAAGGTAGACTTGTACGATGCCTCAAATTTCGGTATCAACAACAATACCGGCAGCACACAATTAGTAAAATTCCGCAACATCAAAGGTGAATTCGGCAACCGTCCAACGGAATGGCAACCGGCTTTAATCGACCTGAACGCTTCAATTACCCAAGCCAAAACCGATGCACAAACGTATGCCACGACCTACATCACAAACAATGTGCAGCCGCAAATTGACGGCAAAATCGAAACGTTTGCGCAGACATCCGACCCGTCTACTGCCTGGGCGGATGCCGCTACCAAAACCGTGCACAGCGGGGATATCTGGTACAACACAAATACAAAACAAACGAAACGCTGGAGCGGAACCGCTTGGATAACTTTGGAAGACATCGTCGCCAACAACGCCGCTGCTTTGGCTGCAACGAAGAATAAAATCTTCACCGCTACTCCAACAATTCCTTACAAAGCAGGGGACTTCTGGATTAACAATCAGGAGCTTTATGTTTCCAGCGTAACCCGCGATACCGGCAGCTATACTGCCGGCGATTGGAAAAAGGCTGTCAAGTACACGGACGACACGGCAGCGGCAGCTGCGGCTCAAGCAGCCAGCGATGCACAAGCTGATGCTGATACTGCCAATACAGCCATCGGAGAAATCACCAGCGACAACAAATTGACCGGTAACGAAAAGAGTGGTATACGCTTGGAATGGAATGCGCTGACCAGTCAGGCCGTCGCAAACAGCGCGCAAGCCAGCACCTTCGGGGTTTCCGCAACCAATTACCAAAATGCGATTGCGGCATTGGGAACGTACTTAAATGGTGGAACTGCATTGACGTACGCACAATGTACGGGCGGCACGATTCCACTCTGGATTGCTGATGCGAATCTGAGTATCACCACAACAATTGTGGGCGTTACATATCGCACGACTTGGAAAACCTATTATGATGCGCAAGTGGCGTTGATGAATGCCATCGCAGCTGAAGCCAAAAGGTTGGCTAATGTGGCACAACAAACGGCGGACAACATCCAAGTCGGTGGACGAAACCTAGCGAAAGAAACCATTACTCCATTAACCGGGGCTTCCGGCACAATGAAGTTGTACCCATTAACAGTATCCGCGCAGGACTTCAGTGGTAAAAAAGTCGTCATTTCTTGTGATGTGGAATGGACAAATAAGGTTGATGGTACGCGTTTAGGTGCCGAAATCGCACTTTCCAGCGCAGAAGGAACTGTTTATGTGGGGGCTTGGAATTCGCCTTCCAATGCTTCAAGCGGGAAAACAAGAATCTCAAATATCGTTTCGGTTCCGGTACGCACGTATACAGCTATTGCTTCTTGCGCTTCCTATATCCAGATGAATGCAACGGGAACAAAAGTCAGTAACCTAAAAGTAGAATTCGCCAACAAACCAAGCGATTGGTCGCCAGCCCCTGAAGATGTCGCGAAAGACATTTCCGATGTGGAAAACTTCGCTTCTTCTTTGCAGGACTTGACGGATGTTACCTTCAAGGACGGCTTGATTGAAACAGCGGAAGCCAGCGCTATTCGGGAACACCTGAATACCTTGGCAAAAGAAAACGCAGACCTTTCCAATCAATACGACACGATTTATGTGAATGTTAATTTGGTCGGAAATCCAAAAACCAATTTGTTTACCGCTAAAACAAACTACACAGCAAGCTACAATAGTTTGATTTCGAGTATCAACGCGGCTATTTCGGACAACCGTACAACAACGGCGGAAAAGGCGGCTGTTGACGCAGCGTTCTCTTCTTATAAAGACAATCTGAAAGTCTTAACTCAAGGGCTGCAAGAAGCGCAAACAGCCATCTCTAACAAATTAGTTTCTGATTCTGAATCGACTTTAAAAAATTATGTTCAATCACGCGGAGAAAATCTGGTTACAAACGGCACAGCATTGCTTGGGAATAATACCAATTTTTCTGGATTTACATTTGATGGCTATGATAATTATGGTAGTAAAGGTAGCTTTACTACAACAGCTTATAACAGTTCCGGCACGATAGATGAATTAATTCCGGTAGACCCGGAAAAATCCTACCGGATGACTTGGTATGGAAAAACCAATCCATACGTAGGAGCCAAATTTTATGGTATGGTTTTGTGTTACGATTCAGATGGACTAAGCATAAGTCCTAGTCATACAATGTATTTCGCAGGAACCTTGACTACATTAGCACAAGATTTGAATCCTGGAGATACGGTTATTCGCTTAACGAGCGCCGCTAACTGGAAAAATGCTGCTGGAACAAATACGCATAACAGACAAATGATTGTCTGGAACCATGTCAGCTCCACGGGATACGCTTATCCAGAACTAACTTATTCAAGAAATGTCAGTGGTTACAATACGTGGGCCGATGGAGGAATTGATTTTGCCACTAACACCATCACATTAAATGCTCCTTGGTCAAGAGCAGCTGTTCCTGCAGGTACAAAAGTTAGCAATGGGAACAGTGGCAGTGGGTACAAATACATTTCAGGAATAAACGTCGTTGTTCCTGCAAATTGGACACCATACACAGGGGTCATTTCTGGAATAGACATGGAAGGCATTAACCATAACAACAAATTCCATCCAGCTACAGCCTTCGTAAAAATAGGATGGCTTATCAACCGAGAAATTAATGGCGGAAAACTATGGTTGTCTAATGTTTCGTTTGGGATAGATAATGCAACACAAGCAAGTTTGGACGCTCTTTCTTCTACAACAACAAACTTGGGTAATTATGTGGATGGGGCTTTCCACGACAGTGTTATCCAAAAAGCAGAAGCGGTTGCGATTGAAAAACATCTGACCGATTTGGCCAAGGAAAACGCGGACATGGGCAATCAATATAGCACGCTGTACAACAATGTAAATGTTACAGGAACAGCGAAAACCAATCTGTATTCAGCTAAGACAGCTTACGACACGCAATATACTGCCGTGACCGGGGCAGTCAATACCGCCATTTCGGACGGGAAAGCCAGTGATGCCGAAAAGACAAGCGTTTCGAATGCATTTATTGCTTACCGGGATGCCCTGAAGTTGTTGACACAGCGGATGCAGGAAGCGCAAATTGCTATTTCGGATTACTTATCTACCCAAAAAGCCAACGCCATTTCAATTGGTGGACGAAACATGATTGTTTCTGGCACATTGACTTCCAGTAAATACGTCAGTGAAACAAACGGAACGGTATTGGTGGACGCGGGAAATGGTCATGATGTAACCGACTTTATTCCTTGCGATGCGAACACAGCCTATATGCTTTCCACAAAAACAAGACTGTATCAAATCCGAGTGGCTTATTACAGTGCCAGCAAAGTCTTCATCAGTGGAGCACTATATGGTTTAGACCAAGGTAAGCAAAAAGCGGTTTCTACTCCTGCAACAACAGCTTTTATGCGTTGGTCGGGAGACAGAGCAAATGGTGATGCCTTAACTCTATGGAAATTGGAGAAAGGCAACAAAGCAACGGACTGGACACCAGCACCAGAAGACGTGAGCGCTCAAATCGCGGCTTCCAATACAAATATTAACAATCTCCGCCAATCCTTGGACTCTAAACGAGACATCCGATTGGGAATGAAGTTGGGCTTCTCTGGTTTTTCTACTGTAAATGCTAATTACATATACTTCTGCGGGCTGGCGACGAACACAACCACATTCGCCGAAGAGTTGAGCAATACTGACGGTTCTTTGTATGACCGTGGAACGCAAACGACGCTGACGATTCCGAAACAAGCCTTGAACTTGACCGGAATCGTCAGCGGAACAAGCGGTTACTTGGTCTGGAACAGTTCGGACGGCACGAACAAAATCTGGTTTATCACGCTCCAAAACACCTATGACGCAAGTGGCACAATGACTGCGTCCAAGTGGATGAAGCGGAATATCGGCACCACAGGAGATAACACTGAGATGGTTTTGACTGATGCGGTTTATGTTTTGGGGGAACTGGAAATCTAGTAAAGTTCCTATTGAAAAAAAAAGAACGAGTCGTTACATTAAACAGGACAACGGGTTCCCTTCAAAAAGGGCCCGGTTCCTGTTTTTTTAATACAGAAAGGGTGACCTCCTCCTATGAAGGGAA
>Ga0194136_1000870_pt1 | contig 15097 bp, 14 predicted proteins | sample TARM_MetaG_T3A_1_FD_134023 | JGI IMG/M metagenome (GOLD analysis project Ga0194136, IMG submission 134023) | Freshwater microbial communities from Pennsylvania, USA, analyzing microbe dynamics in response to fracking - TARM_MetaG_T3A_14 (version 2) | ecosystem: Environmental > Aquatic >...
GCCAGTCCGTTAACATTGGCGGTGGCAGTAATTTTATCAATCAGTAAAATTGACGCTTCCGGCCCTTCAACTTCGACCGTTTCTTGCGATTTGGCTGAAATCACCGACAGCTCATTAGCCGGTATTCCCTCCAGCACAATCTCGACATCCATCGCTTCTTTGATGATATTGTCCACCTCAATCTGAAGTCTGGTCGGATTCATACTGCTGATGATTACCGAATTGGCCAGCCCCTTCACTTCGACATCCAGATCATAGATCCCTTTCGCTTCAATCTCACCCAGATCAACTTCAGCAGTAATTTCTTTTGCAATAATATTTCGTAAATTTCTGTCTGTTCCCTTTACCTGTAAATTGAGGTAATAGTTTTTATTTTCCGCTAAAACCAGATTCTTTTCGGTCAGCGCTTCAACATTCGTTAAAGTGATCGGAATACTGTTATAATCTTGGGTGATCAGCATATCGGCATTTCCATTCACCATGAACCAGAGGGTGATAGCAATGCCCACCGCTGCAATCATCCGAAATAATCGTTCATGCAAGGATATTTTTTTCTTATTTGCTGCCATCGATTCTCCCCCAGAGCTTATGAATCCATCCGCTGTCGGTGTTGCCATCCTCGGTGATGATATAATTTTCCAGAATGATCTGCTTCAGAACCTCAATGATCACATCCTGAAACAAGGTTCCCTTTGATGCATAAGATATTTGACCCGTTTCTTCTGATACGATAACCACCAGGGCATCGGAATTTTCAGTCATCCCTAAACCAGCCCGGTGCCGGGTTCCAAATTCACTGCCTAAATCACGGTTATCCGAAAGTGGTAGCAAACATCCCGCCGCCCGGATTTGTCTGGACAAAAGATTAATAATGACCGCTCCGTCATGGAGGGGACGATTAGGCGTGAAAATATTTTCTAGTAGTTCACTACTGATGTCAGAATCCAGCTCTGTTCCTGTTTTAACAATATTATTGAGCCCGGTATCTTTTTCTAGCACAATCAGAGCGCCAGTACGTTCGCAAGCCAGCTTGCCGACGGCTTTAATAATTTTTTCGACGTCTTCTTCCATAAAATCCATCGACGGCTTCTTCATCATCTCTTTAAAAATACGATTATTTCCTAATTGTTCCAGGGCTGAACGAAACTCTGGCTGAAATACCACCACAATGAAAATAAACGCCCAGGTAAAGGCGCTGGTGATGAGCATATTCAGGGTCGTAAAACCCAACCACTCGCTAATTGGTGATAAAAAAAGCAACACGATCAAGCCTTTAAAAACCTGTTCTGCCTGGGTTCCCCGAATCCACATCAATAGCCGGTATACAACAATAGCAATGATGACAACCTCGATGATACTGGCAACCGTTATTCGTGATTGAACATATAACAAAAACTCTTCCATTTTAATTCCCTCATTCATTCGATGCTATTAATTATACACTACCTGCGCCATTTCGTGAAAGGGAAATTGAATTTTTTCAGATTTTTACAGTCGCCATTAAGATTTTTTTTAAGGGAGATTTGTGAAATTCATGCTAGAATTGATTTAATTGAAAATTTTCCCAATCTTTTATAAAGAAAAAGGAGCTATTTTACATGAAGAATCATCTATTTTATTTATTGCCCAAAAGTGAAACTGTTTTCTTAACCAATACCGATTCATTCAACCAGGCCTACAATATGTTCGTGATTACCAATTATACGGCTTTGCCGGTCATAAACAAAAAAGGTCAGTACGTCGGAACCATCTGTGAAGGGGATCTACTGCGAGTTTTATCGCTGAGCCTGACCCATCCTGAAATCGATCTCGACTCGATTGAAATCAAAGACATTGACTTTAAAATAAACCTGGAAGTCGCCCGCGTCAACGAAAGCTATGAACATCTGGTGGAGCTGGCGGTGAAACAGAATTTTATTCCGCTTGTCGACGACCAGGGCATTTTTATCGGTATTCTAAGACGCCAGGAGCTAATCAAAGAACTAATCAAATTTTTATCTGAAAAGGTCGCCGAACAAGACGTTGGTTGATTGATCCCCGATACAATAAGACCATACAAAAGTAAAAGCCAATTGATTGGCCCAGTTTTCTTCCATCGCCAGATCTTCTCGGTCTGATTGACAATGAAAGCATGGCTCGATCAATTGGCTTTTTTGCCCGCTCGGTTATTTTTTTCGTTTTAAACGTTTTAATATCTCCTGTCCACTACGGGGACAGGGAATCGCCGCAGCTTTTAGTAAGGCTTCATATTGGCTGATAAATCGATTTAACGGCAGTTGCATAAGGCTTTCCTGGGCATCGCCTGCGAGTAGAAAAACAGCCAGGCTTTGATAAACGGGGATTGCTGTTTTCTGGTCACTGGCCAGGGCTGGAATAACCCGTTGCAGGATCGCCAGATCAATGACCTCGACTTCGCTATACAAACCCTCAGCACCGCTATTAATGCCAAAGGCCAATATTTCATTTTTCCCCCGGTAGCCGATCGGGCAGCCATGTTTTATTAACAGCTGCTGCAATTTATTGAGGAGATTTATTAATCGCTCCAAAATTTCCGGTAGACCCCTGGCCTGACTATCAATTTTAAAGGCACTGTTTTCCCAGTCGCTTGCTTCCGCAGGACTGCCATAATCTGAAAATATACCAATTTCAACCACGGGCATCTCGATCACATTGCCGCTATCAATGACCCGGGAATCGACAGGAAAACTACCGGCTCCCTGATTAATGGTAGCGATGAGATAAAGATTATCGGGAAAACTCAGGTTTCCATATTCGCGAAAAGCGGTGATATCTGTGCCAAAATCTTCCCGGGTTAAAAAAGGCTCCTTGTTGCCATTGATCCCTTCGAGCAAAAGCCGCAAATAATCTGCAGTCGGTGACTGATCCATTTCATCGAGGATAAAAAAATGCGGTTTATCCGGGGATTCTTTGGCGGTTTTTAAGCATGTCATAATCGGTCCGGGGATAAAGTGCCCACGACTATCCAATCGACCAAATAGATGACGATGATCCTCCCAATTTTTTCCCACCAGCAACCGCTTAAATCGACCGTTTTCTTGACTGGCTCCGATGGCCTCGGCAAAGAGCCGCGGAAAGCTGCTTTTGCCGCTACCGATCCGGCCTTTGATGATCACAAATGGTTTTGATTTAAGCGATAAGTAATAGGATTTAATGAGTTCCGCTGGATAATAATAGCCTAAGTTCCCCATTTTTGCCTGAACCACTTGCAGCTTGGGGGTGAGGTAATCATTTTTACCCGGGGAGAATAGCACCCGATTTTTTTCATCTTTTTTACTGGCCAAGAAGATTTCTTCACTGGAATTTTCCTGAATTGCAATTTCATCACGGTGGCTCTTTTTTATCCGATTTTCTGCTAGCTTAATTTCTGCTAGCTTGTTTTCTTGCAATTTATTTTCTTGCAATTTGTTTTCTTCACTGTGACTTTCATCATTTTGCCAATCTTCGCTGGTGCTTTCAACTGCCTCCGCAATATTTTCAGCGGCTGGTGACGCGATTGCCGATTCTTCCTGATCCGGTGACTGCTGATTAGCAAGTGGCTCGGTTATTTTCTGGTTTTCGGTAACAATCACATTTTTACTGTGATCCATTTCTAGTATGACTGGTTCGCTACCGTGCGATGCTTTATCAACTTTATCATCCTTATCTAAGCATAACTCATACATTTTTCTAAAATCTTCAAATTCAGCTGCCAGCACCGCATCTTCGGGTATTTCGGTTTCGCTATATTCGCGATAACAGACAATCCCCGACACCAAACTGGCATTGGCCAACAACACCTCTTGATGATTGGTTTGATAGTTTCCGGTCGCAATTCTTTTTCGGTACTCCGATGCTTTTTCCGAAAGACTGCGCAAGCCAAGCCCTTCTTCACCATAAACGATGGCCAGATAAAGCTTGCGGCTGTCCATTGCCAGGATATAGGCCAGATAGAGTCCCTGATCATTACTGCCATTAATTTGCTTATCGGTAACCTTAACCCAGGGGATTTCAGCCCATTGGGTTTGGCCGGCAAAGCCGAGCACCTGATAGTGTCCCGATTGAATCGTGCCAAAACCTTCAATCACCTTTGGAATATCTTCGTTGATAACATCCTTAAAGGAAAACCGAAAGTCTCTCGGGTAATAGTTGGGATAGCCGCTAATCCATTTTTCCAACAAGACCTGAAGCCCCGCTGCTGTTGCGGCTACAGTGGTAACTACTTCGCTTTTTTTGATATCTTCAGGATTGTTTTCGCCATCCTCGATCACTAATCGCAAATTGAAAACCTCATTGGCTTTGACTATTTCCAGCCTTGGGGTTTTTGTGTCGTCGCGATCGGCCTGAAACCATGATTGATAGTCCGGAAAGGCTTCCCCCAGTTTACGAATCAGGACCCTGCTCCATTTCAGTTTGGCATTACTACCTTCTGTTTCCAGATAAGAGGGGTATTCGCGTTGCTGATAAATTATCGCCAGTCGTTCGCCAACACCGCCAAAAAAACTGATCAGTTCTGTTGGAATATTCATCTCCGTATTGATGAAATCAGATAATTCTGTTGTTTTAATGATTCGATCCGATCCTAGTAATTCCCAGCTCATTGACACTTCCTTTCTCTTTTTTTCACATTTATTATCCAAAAGTTTTGTTATTCTAGCCGCTCAGATTCCTCTTGATCAGCTGTTCTTTGATTCTTTTGAGTGTCCGGCTTTAGGCGATTTTCTTCCTGCAGTTGCCATTCACTTCGCATTTCTTCTTTGATCCGCTCCTGTTCCGCTTGATCGGCTTCTCGTTTTTTAAAAATCAATGCCAGTTCTTCCGGTACCACTGCTTTCTCGTTTTCCGCTAAAGTTGTCCCGGAACTACTGATAAAGTACTGCCGCTCGCCGGGTCCCTGAAACTCGACAAAATAAATGCTCTGATTTTTATCGAGCATCATGGTTCCCTGATAGACCATCACCTGAAGGGACGGCCCAAAAATCGTTGCTTTCACACAGGCGGTTGTCCAACCGGTAAACTTCATGCCGTCATATTTGGGTATTAGATGATTCAGCTTATCAAAAAACTCCCGTTCCAACCGCCAGTCATCGTTAATTGAAATGATCACTGCGGCGGTTCTTTCGGGAATATGTATCTGCACAAAGCCATCTTTTAGACCGGCCTGGTCGACATACTCCTGAACACTTTTGGTAATATCAATGAGTTGTTCGCTGCTTGTTATTTCAATCTTGTAGGCTTTCATTTGCGCTCCCTATTCTTGTCTTCGTTTCTAGCCCGACAATAACATCGGCTATCATTCATTATAAACCATTCAATTTAAAAAAACAAAAACATATCCATCCATAATAGATAAATATTTGCAATGGAAGTTGTTTTATTATGCCTATTATGAACAATTTTTCTATGAGACCGCACCCTGATATGTTAAAATGATCCAAAGTTCTTAATTTGAAAGGAATCATTTATGTATTATAATTTGAGTCTGCTATTTATCTATTTTTTTCTATATGCCATCATCGGTTGGATGTGTGAAGTGGTCTACTGTTCCATTCCAGCAAAAAAATTTATTAATCGGGGTTTTTTAAACGGTCCCTATTGCCCCATTTACGGGGTCGGTGCGTTAATCATTATCATGTTTTTAATGCCTTACGTCAGTGATCCGATACTCGTCTTTTTTATCGGGATCTTGCTGACCAGCACCCTGGAGTATATCACCAGTTGGGGGATGGAAAAGCTATTTCATGCCAAATGGTGGGACTACTCGGATCATAAATATAATATCAACGGCCGGGTCTGTTTATTGAATTCTTTTCTATTCGGTCTCTTATGTGTGATTCTAATGTATCTGGTTCATCCGATTGTCAGTGATCTGGTGAACAGCTTTTCATCTTTCTGGATCCAGGTGATTGCTACCGCGGCGGCGGTCTTATTTCTAAGTGATCTGGTTGAATCAACCCGAGAAACGGTTTCCTTTAACAAAAAACTGACCAGCGTTTATGAAGCAACCACCGAGCTTAAAGACAATCTAATGGAAAAGGGGATCACCACCGCCAACGAAGTCACTGCCAGGGTTCGCGAACTCAAGGACGACAAACTTTCCGAAGCCAAAGATTCGGCTCACCACTTAATTGTTTCACTAACCAGTCGGATCAACGAAACAAAGCTGATCAACCGTTATTCCCATCGCCGCATTATGAATGCTTTTCCCAAAATGGCCCATGTCTATCATCAGAATTCACTCGAGCTTTATAAGGCGCTGATGGAAAAAAATAAAGGTCACCAATCTGAGGGTGAAGCAAAGTGATTTTTGCAGCGCTTTATCAGCAATTGTTACTTATCTGAAGCAAATTTGATAGTAAGGAGGTCCGTGTATGTTGTATCACAGCGAACTTAATCTCATCAGTCAGCTTGCCGCTTTAGATCTTCCCGTTGATGTATCGCTGCTACCGGAGTATCGACTAGGAGAAATGGTGACGGATTTATTGCGAAATGTCAATCATCTTCACGGCGATTGCGCGATGTCCTCAACGGAGTGGAATAAATCGCTGCACCTGATGATCGATAATCCCAATCTCACCAACCTCAAGGTGATGGCCTACACAAACCAGCCGGATAACGGCCTGGTGGCTTATTGTTTCTCTGATCTGACTCCGGACTCGGCGATCATCGCTTTCCGGGGAACTACTGGGATCGGCTGGGTCGATAATATTAAAGGGGGATTTTTAACCGATACGCCCCAGCAATTAAAAGCCCTGGAATTTTTTCATACTGTTGATGCAGCTTTTAATTTCAAGCACTATACCTTAACCGGTCATTCCAAGGGCGGTAACAATAGTCAGTATATTACCATTGTCGATGGCAATAAGATCAATCGTTGTGTCACCTTTAACAGCCAGGGTTTTTCAGCTGAATTCATTCGAAAATATGCCACCGCAATCCGCACAAATCAAAATAAAATAATTGCCTATGAATCGGCCTGGGATGTTGTCAATATCCTCTTAAACAGCATTGCCGGAAAACGGGTGGTAGTTGGGGGCGAATCTAAACTGCCTCACCATAACCATCCGCCCAACCGTCTGCTAAACCAAAACGGCGAGATCCGAAAACCTGACATGCGCCATCCTTTTTATTCCGGCTTTCAGAATTTTACAGTCAGTTTAACGCTGCTAGCTTCCAAGGCTAAACAACAACTGGAAAAAAGCAAGCACAAATAAACCAAAAAAGCGTCCTTTAACGATTGCACCGGCTGGTCAATCCACTAAAGGGCGCTTTTTATGATCCGAATCGGTGATTACGCCGGTTCTTCCTGGTCGGCGGTCATTTTGTTGATCCGTTCATTCGTGATTTTTCGAAACACTGCGTAAAATACGGCAAAGGAAGGAATCCCGAGAATAATCCCCAGGAAGCCAAATAAACTACCCCCGATAATCATCCCGATCAGTACCCATAACCCCGACAAACCAATTGATCCACCTACCACGCGGGGATAAATGACATTGCTTTCAACCTGCTGCAAAACAATAATATAAACCACAAAAATCAGACAGTAAATGGGGTTTACCACCAGTAAAATAAAGCCACTGGGGACAGCACCCAGAAAGGCTCCAAAGACCGGAATCACGCTGGTCATGCCAACCATAACTCCAATTAGCAAGGCATAGGGAATCTGCAATATTGCTAAACCAACCGTACACAAGGTGCCCAGAATAAATGCTTCGGTAATTTGGCCGGCAATAAAACCATGAAATACCTGGTTGGCGGTAATGCTGACATCGGAAATAAAATCAGCACGGTCTTTTCTGATATAGGCATAAATCAATTTATCCTTGAGCGTCAATAATTTCTCTTTGTCCGCTAGCAGATAAATGGAAATAACAATTCCCATGATTGCATTAAAGAAACCGACGGTAATGTTTTTTGTAAAATTGAATATTTCCGGTACTGAACTCAGCAAAAGACTGCCAAACTGTTCCATCAGAGCATCCCACTCGATGGTGATGTCTGACCACAACGTTGCGGGCAAATTAAAAAACGCCAGGGTGTCATCAATCAAATTATTAAATGAATCAATATAATCAGGTAACTTGACGATCAGCGTATCGACACTTTCGGTGACCTGGGGAATAACAAAGGTAATCAAGCCGGCCAGAATGCCAATCACGAATATGAATGTCAGGGTAATCGCAACCATCCGTTTGCCCTTATTTACATCCCGATTTTTCTTGTTCTTAAAAAGCTTGTTTTTAGTTTCAAAGAGCTTGTTTTTGTTTTTGGGGCGATTCATAAAACCAAGCAAATGCTTTTCAATAAACGACATCGGGATGTTTAAGATAAAAGCGATTCCCAGTCCGATCAGCACCGGCGTAATAATATTCATAAACAGGCCAAAATATCCCAGCAGGTATTTCATGTTGAGAAGCGCCACCAGTAAACAGATTCCAAAGGTAATCAGGAATAGATAATTTCTGAAGGTTTTGTCAGTCATTTCTGTGTTTTTATTTTTCAACTCGTTGTTATTTTCCACCGTGATTCACCGCCTTTTTTATTTATTTTAGCATCAAAGACCATCGTGCACTTAATTTTTATGTTTCCAAGTAAAAAGCATCGCCTGGTTGAGCAATGCTTTTTATGGTTCTATAATGATGTATGAAGAACGTGTTAATAAGATTTTATCAAGGTGATTCCACCAATTAGCGGAAGCGGCTTGGCCTCAAGTTGAGCCACATTGATAATCCCGTAAATAGCAAAGCCTAAAAATGCCAGTGGTGCCGCACTAAAAAGAATCGTCGCCACAATCCATCCGATGAAGGGTATCAGGCCGATCACGCCACCAACAAAGGTCAAAATCAGCCAGGCCAGAAATAGCACCAAACCCTGATTGGTATGATATCGGGCAAATTGATTGTCACCTGCCGCCAATAAGGGAATCAGAAAAATGATATAGGCAAAGATTGCCATAATTTTGCCATCTTCGGCTTCTTGCTTGTCAATATCAATCATTTCGTTTACCTCCTCTTAAAGATCAGATCGGTAATTAAAAAACTACGGCCAGATTGAGCCTCAGTTTTTTAATTACTTATACTAGCTACATGATATCACACTAAAAGTTTAGCGGTCAATTGTTATTTTGAGTCCCTGCATTGTTATTCTGAACTTTTTATTAAACTCACCAAAAAAGGAACGCTATTAAAGCGTTCCAAAATTTTTAGCGGGCACTACGTTTTCGTTCCAATTCGCCCAGGACTTTCTTGCGGATCCGGATATCGGTGGGTGTCAGTTCCACCAACTCATCATCGTTGATAAACTCCAGCGCCTGTTCCAACGTCATCAGTCTTGGTTCCACCAGTTTCAGAGCCTCATCGGTTCCTGAAGACCGGACATTAGTCATCTTTTTATTTTTGGTCGGATTAACGGTCATGTCATCACTGCGATTATTAATCCCAATGATCATCCCCTCATAGACCTTGGTTCCCGCCCCGACTAGCATTTCGCCTCGGTCACTTAGGTTAAAGAGTGAGTAAGCCATCGTTTCACCACTAAACTGGGAAATAAGCACACCGTTTTGTCGCTGTGGAATCTCCCCTTTATGGGCTTCAAACTGGGCAAAACGACGCACCATGGTACCTTCACCATGGGTGTCATTGATAAATTCACTCTGATATCCCAGTAAGCCACGGGTTGGCACAAAAAATTCCATTTTAGTCCAGGAATCTTCATTATACATGCTTTCCATCCGACCTTTTCGAATATTGAGCTTGGATATGACTGCACCGGAGTATTTTTCCGGGACGGAGATAATTACCAGTTCCACCGGCTCCAACAACTTGTCATTTTCATCACGATGCATGATTACTTCAGGTTTAGAAACGGCAACTTCATAGCCTTCCCGACGCATGTTCTCCAGTAAAATCGATAAATGAAGCTCACCACGTCCGGAAACCTTAAAGCCGTCAGTCGTGTCTTCCAATTCTTCAACCAATAGCCCAACGTTGACTTCCAACTCTTTTTCCAACCGCGCTCGAATGTGTCGGGTGGTGACAAATTTACCGGAGTCTCCCGCAAATGGTGATTTATTGACCAGGAAGTTCATCGACAAGGTAGGCTGTTCAATCTCAATCAGTTCCATCGGTTGAACCTGATTGATCTCACCAATGGTTTCACCAATTGATATTTCCGGGATTCCCGAGATCACGACAATATCCCCGGCTTTTGCTTCTTTGACTTCGACCCGGGCTAAGCCACGGTAGACGAACACCTGATTGATTTTTTCCTTTTTGAAGCTGCCATCGGTTTTACATACTTCGATCTGTTCGCCGGCATGGATGGTTCCAGAATAGACCTTGCCAATCCCCAGACGGCCAATGTAATCGTCGTAAGCTAATGAGGACACCTGCATCTGCAGCGGTTCAAGACTCAGATCATCCTGAAGGCCGACATGTTCGACAATGGTTTCAAAAAGCGGTGCCAGATCAACCCCTTGATCATCCATATCACGAATCGCAATGCCCTCTTTGGCAATCCCGTAAAGCACCGGGAAATCCAATTGTTTGTCATTGGCTTTGAGTTCGACAAATAAATCGAATACCATATCAACGACTTCTTCGGCGCGTTGATCTTTTTTGTCAATTTTATTAATGAACAGGATCGGGTTTAGCCCCTTTTCCAAGGACTTATTCAGGACAAACCGGGTTTGTGGCATTGGCCCCTCACTTGAATCAACTAATAGCACCACCGTATCAACAGTTCTCAGAATCCGTTCAACCTCTGAAGAAAAGTCGGCATGGCCGGGGGTATCGACAATATTGATTTTAATGTCTTTATACATAATGGAACAGTTTTTTGAGTATATGGTGATTCCGCGTTCGCGTTCAAGGTCATTGCTGTCCATTACGCAGTCCACGACCTCCTGATTTTCTCTAAAAACATTGCTTTGTCCTAAAAGGGCATCTACCAGGGTAGATTTTCCGGCATCGACATGGGCGATGACTGCAATGTTAATAATAGGTTGTTTGTTATTCATAAATTCCTGCTTTCTTAATTAATTATGGCGTAACATTGAAAAGTCCTGCAACATTGAATGTCGCAGGACCTTGTAAAAAGTCTGATATTAACGTTTTGAAAACTGTGGTGCACGACGGGCTTTTTTGAGACCGTATTTTTTTCTTTCAACCATACGTGAATCTCGAGTCAAGTATCCGGCACGTTTCAGTGCTGGTCTCAGGTTGATGTCAGCTTCAAGCAAAGCCCGGGAAATCCCGTGTCGGATTGCTCCAGCTTGTCCGGTAAAACCGCCACCGTGTACATTGACAATGACGTCGAATGTGTTTAGTGTATCGGTTAATTTTAAAGGTTGTTTTGCGATAACCTTCAAGGTTTCCATTCCGAAAAATTCATCAATATCACGTCCGTTAATGGTAATTTTTCCACTCCCTGGTAATAATCGAACTCGGGCAACCGAGGTTTTTCTTCGTCCAGTTCCAAAATATTGTACTTTAGCCATTCTCTATATCCTCCTTCTCAGCATTAAAATTCGTAAACTTCAGGCAATTGGGCAGCATGTGGATGTTCGTTGCCAGCATAAACTTTAAGTTTAGTCGCAATTTTATCCCCTAATTTGTTATGTGGGATCATACCCTTCACTGCTTTGAAAACCAAAAGTTCTGGTTTTTCAGCTAAGAATTTTCGGTAGGTCATTTCTTTTAACCCACCGCAATATCCTGAATATGTCTTATATAATTTTTGATCCAATTTGTTTCCAGTTAGCACAATCTTTTCGGCATTAATGATAATAACAAAATCTCCGCAATCCATATGTGGTGAAAAAAATGGTTTATTCTTTCCTCGCAAAATATTCGCAACTTCTGTCGCCAGCCGTCCTAATACCTTACCTTCAGCATCAATCACATACCATTTACGGTCTATTTCATGAGATTTGGCCATTTTTGTGGCGTTCGCATTCATCTCAAAAATCCTCCTCAGTTAATAATTTCTTTATTTTTTATCTATTGGTTTTCCGATAAGTGGGAGTTATCAGAAATCGTTTTTTATCGTATCGGGGCTAGTGATACATTAACGTCCATCGTTAATTCTATAGCATCTTCCCGGGTGTGTCAAGTTATTTATGCCCATTCGCACATTATTTTATTATATCTAATAAAATACTTCCTTTAAATAAAGACCATGGGCCGGAGCGGTAATTCCAGCCATGCTACGATCTTTACCTTTAATAATCGCTTTGATATCCTGAGATTTTATTCGGCCATAGCCAACTTCATACAAAGTTCCCACAATAATCCTCACCATATTATACAAAAATCCATTTCCGGTAAAGGTTATTTCCCATAAATTGTCTTTATTGGTAAATGAGATTTCGGTAATCGTACGCACAGTAGTCTTGATCGAGCTGCCACTGGCCATAAAAGCCGTAAAGTCATGCTCACCTAAAAAACTGGTAGCTGCCTCTTCCATAACTGCCCAGTCCAGGGTTCGGGGCACATAAAAGGCCAAATCGGCCAGAAAGGGGCTGGCCACCGAACTGGTCAGCATTTTATAGAGATAGCTTTTACCTTTAGCATGGTAGCGACTATGAAAGTCTAGCTTACCCGCCCTGCTGCTGATCACCCGAATGTCTGCTGGCAGACGGGTATTCAGAGCCCGGTACCATTGCTCCGGTGGGATCGTCGCAGCGGTAAAAAAATTGGCATGCTGGCCCAAAGCATGAACCCCGGCATCGGTTCGACCGGAACCAGTCAGATTGACCGCTTCGCCAGTGAGCTCGCTAATCGCTTTGGTAATCACTTCCTGAATACTAAGTCCATTTGGCTGCACCTGCCAGCCGCAATAATTGGTTCCCCGATAACTGATGATCAGCTGAATGTTTTTCATTTCCAGCCTCGCCCCTTAAATTGGGAACCCTAAGGGAATGTTTATCATGGTAGTCAGATAAAGACCAACAATCATCATAACCATCAGTATCAGGCTGGCATGATCGCGGAATTCGAAGGCCAATTGTTTCATCCGGGTTCTATTCTCGCCGCCCCGGTAACAGCGGGCTTCCATCGCTGTGGCCAATTCGTCGGCTCTGCGAAAAGCGGAAATAAACAGCGGAATCAGAATCGGAATCAGGTTTTTAGCCCGGGAAATAATGCTGCCGGTCTCAAAATTTGCCCCTCTGGCTTTTTGAGCCTTCATTATTCGCTCAGTTTCTTCCATCAAGGTAGGAATAAAGCGCAGCGCAATCGACATCATCATCGCCAGTTCATGCGCATAGCGGCGCACAAAGGGAATAAAGCGCATGCACCACTCCATCCCATCAGTTAGATCAATCGGAGAGGTAGTCAGCGTCATGATACTGGTACCAACCACCAGAAAGATCAGCCGCAGTGCCATATAAGTTGCCACTTTCAAACCCTCTAGTGTGACGCTTAGCGGTCCCAAAGTCGCGATAGTGGTTCCTGGGGTCATAAACAGATTTAACACCACTGTCAGCATGATAATTAGCACCAAACCCTTAATTCCCCGGATAATATACCCCACCGGAATTTTTGAAAGCAAGGTAATGGTTGCCAGGATCAAAAACGTGGCTAAATAACCCCATAGATTATTCAAAAAAAACAACATCACAACAAATGCTGTGGTAAATAGTATCTTTGTCCGGGGATCCAACTTATGAATAACCGAACCAGTTGGATAATACTGACCAATTGTAACATCTTTTAACATTCTACTATCCTCTTATGACTTTGAGAATTTCTTTCTTGGCGGCTTCCACCGTAAAGATATCTTCTCTGATTTCTGGATACTTTTCTTTCAGGCGTCGCATCAGATAGGTTACCTGTGGTACTGCCAGACCAATGCTCTCGAGGGTGGAGATCTCCGTAAAAACACGATTAGGTGTATCGAAAAAGACCACCTCACCTTCGTTGATCACCAGAATCTTATCAACCATTTTGCCGATATCTTCCATACTATGAGAGACCAGCACAACAGTGATTTGTTTCTGGGTGTGTAGTGACTTGATCTGCGCCAGTATTTCTTCACGTCCGCGGGGATCAAGCCCGGCGGTCGGTTCATCGAGGATCAGCACCGACGGTTCCATCGCCAAAACACCGGCAATTGCGACCCGCCGCATCTGTCCACCGGATAATTCAAATGGTGATTTGTCTTTGATCGCATCAAAATCCAGACCAACCATTTTGATCGATTGTCTGACCCGCTGATCAATCTCATCCTCACTAAGCCCCTGATTTTTAGGACCAAAGCCGACATCTTTCTGAACCGTTTCTTCAAACAGCTGATGCTCCGGGTACTGAAATACCAAACCAACATGGTGTCTAAGCTGAATCAGTTCTGATTTTTTTGTTTCAAAGATATCTTTACCATCCACCAGAACGGTGCCAGAAGTAGGCGTTAATAAACCGTTAAGATGCTGGATCAGGGTTGACTTACCTGAACCAGTATGACCGATGATACCAATAAAACTGCCATTTTCAATGGTGATGCTGATATCCTTTAGTGCTCTAAATTCAAAGGGCGAACCTTCAGAATACGTGTGTGAAAGATTTTTTATTTCTACTGACATAGCGCATTCACCATCTCCTCAATGCTTAAAACATCATCCGGTATTTTAAGTCCTTCACCGCGCAGCTCATAAGCTAATTCCGTCATCTGCGGCACATCCAGACCAATCTCTTTAAGACGTTTGACCTGTTTGAAAATCGTCCGCGGTTGACCTTCCATCACAACCTTACCCTTGTCCAGCACAATGACTCGATCCGCATCGACAATTTCTTCCATAAAATGGGTGATATGAATCACCGTCATCGCTTTATCGCGGTTTAGCCGTTTGATCGTTTCCATAACCTCGCGGCGTCCCGATGGATCAAGCATGGCTGTCGGCTCATCAAAAATGATACACTCCGGTTCCATCGCCAGAATGCCGGCAATGGCAATCCGCTGCTTTTGTCCCCCTGATAACTGGTGCGGTTTCTGATGGGCATAGGCTTGCATCTCGACAACAGCCAGGGCGCGGTCGACCCGCTCTCTAATTTCCAAGGGTGGTACTCCCAGGTTTTCCGGTCCAAATGCCACATCCTCTTCA
>Ga0194136_1000871_pt1 | contig 15089 bp, 14 predicted proteins | sample TARM_MetaG_T3A_1_FD_134023 | JGI IMG/M metagenome (GOLD analysis project Ga0194136, IMG submission 134023) | Freshwater microbial communities from Pennsylvania, USA, analyzing microbe dynamics in response to fracking - TARM_MetaG_T3A_14 (version 2) | ecosystem: Environmental > Aquatic >...
CGCGAAACCGATGTGCACCACCGGCACGTGTCGCACCTGTACGGCCTGCACCCCGGCAACCAGATCAGTCCCACGAAAACCCCGGCCCTTGCCGAAGCCTGTCGTGCCACCCTCAACCGCCGAGGCGACGAAGGCACCGGCTGGAGCCGCGCATGGAAGATCAACTTCTGGGCCCGTTTGGGCGATGGCGACCGTGCCTACAAGCTGTTCCGCAGTCTGCTGGTGCCCGCTTACACCCTCGAGAACCCGAAGAAACACGGCAGCGGCACCTTCCCCAACCTGTTCTGCTCGCACCCGCCCTTCCAGATGGATGGCAACTGGGGCGGCACCTCCGGCATCAGTGAAATGCTGGTGCAAAGCCACGAAGGCTTTATCAACCTGCTCCCCGCCCTTCCCCCAAGCTGGTCGGAAGGCAGTTTGCAAGGCTTCAAAGTACGCGGCGGTGCCACTGTGTCACTCACATGGAACGATAACCGGGTAACGACCGCCACCCTGCAAGCCGACAAAGCCTACTCCTATCAGCTGAAGAAGCCCGCCGGCACGCAAGCCGTGAAGGTAACACGCGGCAAGCGAACCAAAACCTTTACGGGAGAATATATCAGTCTGCCCCTTGCAGCTGGTGAAGTGGTGAGGTTGGAGTTTTAACGGTTAACCATTCGTTGGCTAGCCTCGTTATAGCGATGCCCTACAATTTGAATAGTCCCGGCAGCAGTAGTCAGTTCTGACAGTTCTTCAGAAGAAAAACTCAAATCTGCTGCCCCTATGTTTTCAATCAAACGTTCCATACGTCGTGTTCCAGGTATGGGTACAATTGATTCATTCTGATGAAGGATCCAAGCAAGAGCCACTTGTGCCGGCGTAGCTTGTTTCTTTTCTGCTATGGAACGCAATAAATCAACCAATGCCTGATTTGCCTTTAAAGCATCCTGCTGAAAACGAGGAATGGTACTCCTAAAATCGTTTGCAGGAAATAACATGTTCAAATCTATTGTTCCGGTAAGGAAACCTTTTCCAAGCGGACTAAAAGGAACAAAACCGATACCAAGCTCATTGAGAACAGGTAAAATCTGTTCCTCCGGCTCACGCCACCACAATGAATATTCGCTCTGCAACGCTGCCACCGGTTGTACACGGTGCGCCCGCTTAATAACATCAACGCCTGCTTCTGAAAGTCCGAAGTGCAAAACCTTGCCCTCCTGTATAAGATCCTTTACCGTTCCTGCCACATCTTCGATAGGGACTTGAGGATCTACACGATGCTGATAAAGCAAATCAATGTATTCCGTACCCAGTCGGCGAAGAGAGCCTTCCACAGCCTGACGAATATGTTCAGGACGACTAGTCAGGCCTGCCGGTTGCCCGTTTTCAAAACGAAATCCAAATTTAGTAGCGATTACCACGTTATTGCGTTTGCCCGCAAGTGCAGAGCCCACGAGTTCCTCATTCGTGAAAGGACCATATATTTCAGCCGTATCAAAAAAAGTAACACCTTGTTCAATGGCTGCATGAAGCACTTTGGTCATCTCTTTGGGATCACCGGGAGAACCGTATGCCATAGACATGCCCATGCAACCTAACCCTATTTCTGAGACCTCCAATGTACCTAATTTTCTTGTTTTCATATTTTCTTTGTTCTATTTATTATTTATTTTCAGGCAATACCTCGTTAAGGCAAGCTATAGCATTCAGAGTGCGAGGGTATCCTATGTAAGGTAAAAGTTGCGTAACAACATCGAGTAATGTTTCCTTGTCATTTCCAACATTTACATTCCCTTGAATATGTCCTTTCACTTGTGACTCACACCCTCCCATTGAAACAAGTATTGCGAAAGTGAGCATCTCACGCATTTTCGTATTAAGCCCCGTACGCGTTTGGTAATCACCAAAACAGTTTGCAGAAAGATATTGCTGAATATGTAACTGATTTTTCGGGCTGTTTTCATACATACGGTCTATTCTATCACCAAAAATTTCCTTTTGCAACAAAAGCCCTTTCTCCATACGCGTTTCCGGAGTAGTCACAGCCTGTGATTGCACTGGCAAAGCAATGCCGTTTAAGGTCATGAAATCATTCGTTACACCGATGAAATCAACCACCTTAGCTATGCCTGCATAAGGCACGGCATGGTAAAGTATTTCTTTTATTTCCACCGGTGTAACACCATTCGCTAACGCAGCACGGAGCATCATGTTGTATTCATGCACGGTGTGTTGTGCAATAGTTGATGCCATGATTACCATAATGCGTGTTTTGGTATCAAGTTTCCCATGTTTCAACACCTCATCAAAAGCAAAATTATCAAACACTTCTATTAGATCAGGATCAGTGCTTCGGGCCTTTGAAACATACCCCGGAAACCAAGCATCATGATTACGTTTTGCTGCCTCCGAAAGGTTAGAATTCTTTTTTACCTTAGCCGTTGTTGCTTCTGCATATTCTGCATCGCTCACCTCACCGAGCCATGTATTCTGATTAGTCATTGGGTTACATTCCACAGCCAAATGCGAAAACCAGCTATCCGGTGCCGCACCATGCCAATGCACCACATCGGGGGCAATTTCCACCACAGCACCAGGTAATAACTCTCGTGCCGGCTTATCCTGTTCCTGATAGTAACCACGACCGGCAATACAAATAAGTAATTGTCCGCCCGTATGACTATGCCAATTGTTTCGACAACCGGGTTCAAAAGTTACATTTGAAACAGGTACCTGAAGCGCCTGATTCTTAGTTAGCGGTGCCAGATAAGCCTGACCGATAAAGTATTGGGAGAATTGTTGTGGTAACTTCTCGCCTTGCGGGAAGATTTGCCTGAAAGATGTTTCCTGATTCATTTGACTCTTTTTTAGTTGTTTTATTTGCGCATAGCTGTTCACAACATACGTTTATTTTAATTGCCCGACTTTTTTCAGCCATGTCTTTACGTCCACTCCTGCATTTTTTACATCCCCTCCTCTCACTGGTAAGCCTTCGAGCACAGTTGCTTTAGGAACAAGTTTCTTGATATCAGTAGAACTCTTCCCCATTCTACTGCCCTCATGCGTTATAAAGGGAATAATTTTTTTCCCTGAGAAGTTATAGCTTTCCAAAAATGTAAATACAGCCGGAGCAATAGTACCCCACCAATTAGGAGATCCCAAATAAATAACATCATACTGTTCGAAATCGGGTACTGTATTTTTTAATTTGGGACGATAACCCGATTCCAGTTCTTTTTTAGCTTGCTCTGTTACAGCTCTGTATTGTGCCGGATAATTCTGCACAGTTTCAATGCGAAACATTTTTCCACCTACATTTTTCTGAATTTCTTCGGCTATCGCCCGCGTATTTCCGTTGCGTAAGGAATAGTAAGCAATCAACACTTTCTTGCCCGATTGAGTAGTTTGCGCTTTACTACTTGCAAGTGAAACGAGAATAGCTATTGCAGCTATTATAAATACTTTCATTTTCATACCGCTATGATGCTATTATTTATTTCTACTATAATTCAGTAGAAACTTAACAAATTCAGGGTCTTGATGAGAGAAGAACAAACTTTGTCCCAAATCGAGTTTGGCTATATCTTCCATATCCTTAGCAGACAGGGCAAAATCAAACACATCGAAATTTTCCTTCATTCGTTCTTTATGCGTGGACTTAGGGATAACGATAATATTTCGTTGTATCAGGAAGCGCAGTGCAACTTGTGCTACAGATTTTCCATATTGATTTCCAATGATTTTGAGTACATCATTAGAAAAGAAATCATTCCGTCCTTCAGCGAAAGGCCCCCAAGACATCACTTTGGTGTCATAGGTTGTCATTACATCCTGAAGTTTGATTTGTTGATTGAAGACATGTGTTTCCACCTGATTGATTGCCGGCTTGATGTTACAATGTTCAGCCATATCGATCAAACGGTCAGGATAAAAATTAGACACACCAATGGCACGAACTTTACCTTCTTTATAAGCCTGCTCCATAGCACGGTAAGTACCATAATAATCTCCGAAAGGCTGGTGAATAAGCAATAAATCGATATAATCCGTTCGCAACTTACGCAGCGATTCTTCTATGGAAATTTTAGCTTTCTCCTCGCCAGCGTTTGATATCCACACTTTGGTAGTAATAAACAACTCGTTACGAGAAACACCACTTTTCAATATTGCATTCCCCACACCTTCTTCATTTTGATATGCCTGTGCAGTATCTATGGAACGATACCCCACATGAATAGCATCCAGTACGCAACGTTCACATTCTTCCGGAGTTACCTGATAAACGCCATAACCCAGAATCGGCATTTCTACGCCATTGTTTAATGTTATTTTTCTCATCTCTAAATTGATTAAATATTTATTTGATTAGCAAGTTTTGCAATCTGTTCCACTTTAGCCGTTAATTCGGGACGTACATTTGCACGAAGTTCCTGTTTACTCACCTCTGTAGTTTCCATATAGTCTAAAGGATACGATTTCACCGTGTCAATTTGAAAAACATCAGCTTCCAACTGATCGGCTATTTTACGGGCAATAACTTCGGTATTACCTTCTTTGAGGTTTACAATACTGCCGTTTACATAGTTTAGTCCCCGGCGAGAGTAATAAGTAATTAATATTTTCTTCATAATTCATTTTTTACATTGCAAAATTCGGTCTATTTTGCAACAAAAAATTACGTATTTGAAACGAATAGTTACGAAAATCAAACGCTTTCCAAGGCACTCTCTCCGGTCTCTCTACTTATTTTGATGTTCTGTTATTGTTTACGAAATTTAGTGGGAGTCTCTCCGGTTTGTTTTTTAAAGAAATTATTGAATCGCGTTGCCTCTGAAAAGCCCAATATAAAGGCTATTTCCGACACAGCTAAGTTCGTTTGACGCAATAATATTTTTGATTCTTGCAATATTCTTTCTCCAATAATTTCCGTAGTTGTTTTTCCTGTAATTTCCTTCACGGCCCTATTCAAATGATTGACGTGTACATTAAGCTGTTTTGCAAAATCAGAAGCCGTTCGAAGTAATACAGTTTGATGCATATTATCTATTGGGAATTGACGTTCCAATAATTCAACAAACAAGGAAGATACACGCTGTGAGGCATTTGTTGCCGACCTTTCAAAGTCAACTGAAGGCTGCATTTTCATGGCAAAGTGTATCAATTCGAAAACTAAATTTCGTAACACATCATATTTGTATGTATAATTAGAGTTTATTTCCTCCTGCATACGTTTATATAATATAATTACTTGCTGAGCCTGATTATCATCGAGTTCAAAGACGTGCATTCCTCCTGACTTAAACACCGAGTACTCATGTAGGTTTCCGAATTGACTAAAAAATTCCTGATTAAATATACAATAAAAACCACCGTGAATCGTATCAACACCTTCCCAACTATAAGGTATTTGAGGATTTGAGAAAGCTAATGCTTTCTTATCCACATGCACCGATTTATCAGCATAATGCACAGTAGCGTTATCTGCGGTTAAAAAGGTTATTTTGTAATAATCACGCTTCTTGTAAGGCACAGGCTTAGACTCTGTTCCAACGTAGTTATCTAAATTAAACACATTGAAATGTCCTAAACCTTTTCGAAGATTATCCGGAAGCCATCCAAACTTATTTTCATAAAAAGATTCTATATCTTCCAACTTGCTCATAACCTAATTCATTATATTGTATTATAACCGCAAATATACGCTAGTGCACAATAGTTTACATACTAAAATCAAACTAAAAATTACCAAAATCAAATAGATCTTAGTATTACAAAGCATTCTGCAATACGGTACGTATCATATCTTTGGTGTAAAGCTGCGTTGCTCCCCACATGCCGGCTACTGCAAACAGCTTATCAACCAACATCGGGATATCGATTTCTGGAATTTGACCCTCACTTAAAGTTACCGGTGCCCCTATTTTTGCATACCAGTTCTTCAACGCTTCTATACCGGCGTCGGCATCCTGCTTGTTGAACATCACGCGGGCAAAACGCTCAAAACGTTCGGGTAAAAATTGCTTTTGCCATTTCATCCATGCAGGCATCAAGATAGAAAGCCCTGCCCCGTGAGCAATGTTGTATTCGGCAGACAACGTGTGCTCCAGAAAGTGAGTGTCGTAACGGTTATTTTCGATACCGCAAAAAGTGGTGAAGTTCAGCGCCTGCGTAGCTGCCCAGGCAAACTCGGAACGTGCCTCGTAGTTGTCTTTGTCGACCAGCAGAATTTCCGTGGTGCGCATCACTGTTTTCAGGATATTCTCCACATAACCGGCTATGTACTCGGGCAGATAGGTTGCCGAAAGATACATATCTAAGCTATGCGCAAAAATATCGGATGCCGAATAAGCAAGGTAATCATTGCTCACTGTGGCTTGCAACTCCGGATTGATAACCGAAACGGTAGGGTATGTAGCCGGACCTGCCAAGCTAAACTTTTCTTTAGTTTCATCTTTGGTCACCACAGCAAAATTATTCATTTCGCTGCCCGTAGCCGCCAAAGTCATTATATCGAAAATCTTCAATGCTTTTTCAGGAATAGCTTTATAAGTAAAGAAATCCCATACATCACCCTCGTAAGTGGCACCCGCAGCAATAGCTTTCGACGAATCGAGAACCGAACCGCCGCCCACGGCCAATACCGCTTCCAGCTTTTTCGCTTTAGCTATTTCAATGCCTTCATACACCTTACTCAGCAACGGATTGCTTTGCACACCGCCCAGCTCTTCAAAAAGAATACCCTTATCGGTAAGTGATTGGGCCACCTTATTAAATAATCCGCTATGCTTAATGCGTTCTGAGCCATAAACAATTAAAACCTTGCTCACACCTGATTCTGAAATGTACTCTCCTATATTTCCCTCTTTTCCCTTACCGAATTCGATACGGGTAGGATTATGATAACTGAAATTTTTCATCGTTCTTGTTTTTATTATTTATATATGATTTTTTCAAATACAAAATTAGTGCATAAAAAGCATACTCACATAACCCTAATTACTGATTCACCTACCATAATTACTGATTTTATTTTTGTACTGTTATCAAGAAAAAAAGATATTTCCTATTTAAATAGTCAATCCATTTCTTTTACTCGTTTGATTGAAAGTATCGCTCCAATATGTAATTGAAAGCGACTAAAAAGTCTTAATCAGCCAATCAGTAAGTAAATCAGCCAGTTTGTTATTATTCATCTCTTGCATTAAAAAATGAGTATTTCCGTAGATACCTATTTTAGGAAGTTCTACCAACGTAGCATTGCCACCGTGTTGGTTTACAACTTCCACAAATTTACGAGCCATTTGAAGACGTACACGCCAATTTTCATCGCCAAGATTTTTTGAAAGTGTTTCCGGAATATAATCCCCAAAATACATGACTATAGGTATTTTCAGAAGTTGTTCAAACTGCTCCATTGAGACAGGTACGCCCGAAGCTCCGCCTGTAAGTCCAGTGATAGTTTCCGGTACTTCACCTTCGGGAAAAACAAAACCACCCGGCTCATAAGCTACTATTCCCCTGACTTTCTTATTCTGAATCGCTGCCATCCAACCGGGAAATCCACCTGCCGAGTGAGTGACAAGAACATGTTCACCAATTTGTTCGGCCAATGCATTTAAAGAAAAAACATCTTGTCGATGATCACTGATATCAGGAGTCATTTCACGAAAGAACTGTGATAAAGAAGCAGAGTCTGTAGGAAATTGTACACCTTCGTTATAATTAGGCCAAATACCCATACGCCAAATGTCAAACCAGAACATTTCATCAGCCATGGGTTTAACTGTTATCACAGCAGAAGTTCTTCCAGCACGTCCACGACCGGGAAGATCCATTACATAGCTACTCCATCCGCGACGCAACATCAATGTAGAGAAACCATCGCGTCCATCCGGCGTCATTTGCCAGCAAACGCCGGACCCACCATACCCGTGTACATATACTAACGGTAATTTATGGGCATTAGCAGGTATCTGAAAGTCCACAAAAGCGTGATCAGATCTATAACTTTGACCCGCCTCTACCTGCGTTGCCCAACCTACGAACTTACTATTATCATATTCACCCGGATGTTTCAGAGTTTTTCCGCCCACTGAGAAATGTCCCTGACGAGCTATCACTAAACCCTGCGCTTGCAAACTTCCCATAATTTGCAGAAGAAGCGTAAAAAAGACGATCTTTTTCATTGCATTAAACTGTTATTTATTACTTACTTGTTTTAATAACTCTCGGAAAGGTTCCGAACTATCCTTTCCAAGATTGATTTCTACAATATTCAATAAAGCGGTCAGTTGTTCGGTAGTTATACCCAAATGTAAACAAATAGACATGTGTCCGCGAGCCATCGGCTCCACTCCGCCCAGTCCTGCAAGGATAGACACAGTAGCAAGTTCGCGCTCCCGATAGGTTAACAAATCGCGTTCAAAAACATCTGCAAAGAGATGTTCTTTTAGAAATCGTTCAATAGTCGGAGCGAAAATTGCATATCCAGACTGCGGCTCAGATATCGGTATACCTGAAATTTCTGCAAGTACATTCCGGCCGCGTTCATATCGACTTCTGTTGTCATTTACAGAAGAGGCATCTCTGCCAATCACATCATTCACACCTTTCTCTTTTCTTTCTTTCACAACCTGCATAAAAGTCTGTAAAGCCTGCAAACTACGTGGAAACCCGCAATAGGCATAAGCATGAATAAGCACCTCGTTCACTTCGTTAATAGTCATTCCGATCTCAAGCGCTCGCGTAAGCGCCCCTCTCAAATGCTCCAAATCTCCCTTAGCTGTATAAGAAGCCACAGTAATAATAAGCTGTTCTCTAGAACTTAGCGCTTTATTTTCTTCAACATAACGGTTTTCTGTCTCCCCCGTCGCCTTACGATATTCTTCATTACTTACAAGATAAAGCCATGTGGGCTCATTCGACTGCGGATTACACTCTATCGCCACATGCGAAAACCAACTGTCAGGTGCTGCCCCATGCCAATGTACTACTCCCGGAGCTATCTCTACGATGTCACCCGGATGTAACCGCCGAGCGACTTTTCCTTTCTCCTGATAGTAACCCACTCCTGCAGAAGCGATCAAGATCTGTCCCCCTGTGTGAGAATGCCAATTATTGCGGCATCCCGGTTCGAAAGTCACATTAAACATTGGAACATTCAGTTCTTTGTGTTTACTCAAGGGGGCAAGCCATACCTCACCCGTAAAATTCTTATTGGGCGAAATTTTATCCCCAAGGGGATACATCTGTTTGAATGCGTTCGAAGTCTGCGCCATTATCCCAATAGGTAACAGATTCAACATACATAGAAAAAACAATTCATTACATTTCATATTTATCTTTATATTTCATACAAAAAAAGCTATAATTAGAACAAATCAAGTTATAAAAAAATCGGTAATAACTGCTATTTTTACCAAAAGGGAAATACGAATCTGAATTTTGTGCAAGAAAATGCGTAAAAAGTATATTATAGCTCTTATTTTCTCTAGCTATTTTTGTGAAATAAAACTTTTGATATGGGAACAGACAAAAACATGAATCGTAGAGATGCCTTAAAAAAAATGGGTAGCATAGCCATAAGTACAGTAGTGGCTTCTTCCGGCTTGCTTTCTCTGACATCTCGTAACGAGAAAAGAAAACGTATCATTTTGTACTTCACGGGCACAGGCAATAGTCTGTATACAGCTCGTCAGTTAGCCGATGAAAACACAGAACTTCTGAGTATTCCACAGTTGGTAAAACAGGGTAAATATGAGTTTGAAGCTGACGAAATAGGCATTGTCTTTCCCATTTACGGGCACATGCCTCCTTATATGGTGCGTCAATTTATAAAGAAAGCCAGTTTAAAATCAAAGTATAAGTTCGCTATTCTCACTTACGGTGCAAGAAAATGTAATTCAGTAGAAATATGGAACGATATATCCCTAAAAGCCAATACCAAGTTCGATTACATCACCACACTCATTATGGTGGATAACTGGTTACCCAACTTTGATATGAACGAACAAATGAAATTGGACAAACATATCCCGGAAAACATTCAAAAGATAACTGCCGACCTTAAACAAAATAAGCATTGGCACGAACCTGTTACAGAAGAAGAGCGGCTTATGCACAATGGTTTTATGGAGTTCACCGGTCTAGATCCGGAAGTAGGATTTCTAAAGAAAAGTGAGCAATACTTTGTCATAAACACTCGTTGCATTAACTGTGGTGTCTGTACTAATGTATGTCCCAGAGCAAACTACAATCTCACTTCAAATGGAATAGAAATACAAGGCGATTGTGAGTTCTGCTTTGCATGCATACACAATTGCCCTCAAAAAGCAATCCAATTTGGGAAAATTGAAAATGACCCGTTACTGATGAGAGGCGAAGTGAATCCGAATGCCCGATATCGCAACGAACATATCTCATTGATGGACATCAAACGCTCCAACAATCAGTTTTAAAAGCAGACTATTCACGATAATCAGTAGGATTCATCCCCAGATTGTGCTGAACATAGCGGCTAAAATAAGCAGGTGACGAAAAGCCAAACATATCAGAAATTTGAACGAATGTCAGCGATTTATTGCGAAGTAAACGTGATATATCGAGAATGGTATAGCGGTTAATCCAGTAATTCACGCCATATCCGCTCACCTTTTTCGATACTTCCGACAAATACTTCGGTGTAACGCATAAACAATCAGCATAATAAGTAACCTCTCTGTGCTCGCGATATGCACCATCCTCCAGCATCCCGATGAAACGGTTCATTAACGAGGCATTTTGTGTGGAAATATTCTCCTGACCATACAGATGAGAATGAAAATCAAAAAAATCAAGAATAGTCATTTGCATGACATTAATCATTATATCCCGATAAAAATGATGATCTTCATTTTTTAAGCGCAGTTCCACAAGCTCAAAATCTCTTCTGCAAACCTCCTGTTGTTCTAAAGTAAGGTGCATCACAGGATTCAGGAAGAGGGAAAGTTGCCCTTTCATTCCGTAATTATTTTGAGGTGTACAAAGCTCAATGAAACCGGAGGTTACATAAATCACCTTAACTAGAAAATCATTTGACGGCCTAATCTTCTCCATTAATTTCCCCTTACGTATAATCATCAGATCCCCCTCGCGCAATTCAAACTCTTTTCCATTGAACTGAAAACGGCACATTCCACCCAAACAAAAGGCATGCGCCAAGTAATCCTCATAGACAGCCGTCCCCAATCCCCCGAGTGTATCGGTTACAATCACGTTCCTCTTCCCATCCATATTTTCATATTTTAATCTTACTTTATCAGAATATGTTTTCCAAAGAATTCAGTTAGTTTGGCTACTGCCTGATTCACATACTCCGGCTTCCAATACGTTTTAATGTGAGTGGCTCCGGAAATAAGAAACAATTCCTTGTCGTTAGTTCCCGTTGCTTTGCTGTAGCATTGCTCCGTCATGTAAAATGTATCGGCCATACTACCTGCCATCATCAGCAAAGGTTGATTAATGAGATACATCCCCTCGCTGGCATCAAATGCAAAGAGATCAATCAAACTACTCTTCGTGTATTTAAAAGTTGAATTGGGATGTGCATGACTTTGAAGATAATATTCGTATCCCTCTTTGTAGAGATCAAACGGCAGTTTTTCAATCTGTTCAGGTGTCATTTGACTCATATCACCCACATAATCCACTTCACCACCTTCGGCTTCTTTCCGACGAGCGGCACAAGCATCGGCTAGACGTTCCTGAACCTGATTAATTTGTGTATCTAAAAAGCCATTACGGCGTACCAATCCCGTATTAAACATACTTAAAGTAGCTATAGCTCTGAAACGTTTATCTGTTTGGGCCGCTTTCAACGTATAACCACCGCCGCCACAAATTCCAAGAAGACCAATTCTGTGAGCATCAACACCGGGATATTGTGCTAAAATATCACAAGCGCGATGAATATCCTCTATCCGATTAGCCGGTTTATCCGTATTTCTGGGCTGGCCTTCACTAGCTCCCTGATAAGCAGCATCGAAAGCCAAGCAGATATAACCTTGTTCCGCCATCCGTTGACTATATAGCCCTGCTACTTGTTCTTTCACACCACCGTTAGGATGGGCTACGACCAATGCCGGATAAGTTTTTGTTGCATCATATCCGGCAGGAGTATATACATTTGCTGCTATTTTCAATCCGTTCAAAAGATAAGTAATGGAGTGAATATTTATCTTTCCCACTTCATTTTTAGTAATGGCATCACCATAGACCAGTCCAAAGAAATTTTTCTGTGCATTTAAGGTGCCAGTTCCAATAAGTATGGCCATACAAAACAGTATTATTAATTTATTCTTCATTATTTATTTTTATCTAAATTACTTCCTTAACAGGCGAACCACCAAACACTTCACTCATTTCCATCGTATCAAGTGCAGTATCAATTCGCTTTATCTCCTCTTCTGATAAATGAACATCGACCGCACCGATATTCTCTTTCAAACGGCAAAGATGACGTGTACCGGGAATAGACACAATCCACGAGCGTTTGTTCATCATCCATGCCAACGAAACTTGCGAGGGAGTAGCATGATGTTCTTCTGACAAACTACTGATTAAAGAGAATAAAGGTTTGTTTTTCCTGAAGCTCTCTTTACGAAACTGCGGCATGGATGCACGATAATCGGTTCTGGCGTCAAAATGACTATCAGCAGTGTAGTATTCAGTAAGAAGTCCGTTGGCCAAGGGTGAAAAAGCAACAAAGCCAACCCCCAATTCTTCGAGTACAGGGAACAGTCCTTCATGCCAACGAGCCATCATTGAATAACGATTCTGTACCGCAGTAACAGGACAAACTTTGTGGGCACGGCGCAAATATTCCTCCGTAGTTTCTGATATACCCCAATGCAAAATCTTTCCTTCACGTATCAATGATGCCATTGTATCGGCAATAACTTCGGGTTCTATCTTCGGGTCGATGCGATGCTGGTAATAAAGATCTATGTGATCTGTTTGCAAGCGTCCGAGCGATTCTTCTACAGAACGTCGTATTCTATCAGGACTTGAATCGGGTATAATCGCATGCGGTCCCGAATGATTAGGATGATCAAAAGTCAGTCCGAATTTAGTAGCAATTACGATTTTATCACGAAACGGTAAAAGAGCTTCGCCCAGCAGCTCCTCGTTGTCATGCGGATGAATAGGTGTACCATATATCTCAGCCGTATCAAAGAAAGTGTATCCCATATCTACAGCTTCTGCCAGCAGCTCAATCATTTTACGTTTGTCAGCAGGTTCACCGTAGGCATGACTCATGCCCATACACCCCAGTCCCACTGCTGAGACTTTCAACCCACTCATCCCCAACGTTCTGAACTTCATGTTGTTTATCATTTAATCGTTGAATTTTGCCCCCCAAACCATTTGTTCCACCTGTTCAAGAGTGGCATTAAAAAAACGTTTTTCCTTATTCAGTTGTCTCATCTGTACCATCTCCTCATCTGACAGACTAAAGTCAAAAATGTTAATATTTTCGCGAATATAATCAGGATTAGAAGCACCTGGAATAATGGAAAGACCTTCCTGAATATGCCAGCGAAGAATAATCTGCGCAGCCGTTTTATCGTGTGCCTCCGCTATCTTTTTAATGGTAGGATCCTTAAACAGTGCTCCCTGACTCATTGCACCTCCCAGAGGAAACCAACATTCCACCTGAATACCATAAGGTTGTACTTTCTTGCGCATATCCAGACGTTGTGCATAGGGATGGCATTCAATCTGCAGCACAGCGGGTTTCACACGTGCGCTGTCCATTATTACACGAAAGACTTCGTCATTTGCATCAAAATTACTGATACCAAGAGCGCGCACTTTACCCATTGCAACGGCACGTTCCATATCTTTCCATGCACCAACAAAGTCGCCAATCGGTTGATGCACGTAAAGCAAATCAATATAATTTAATTGCATCCTTTCCAACATTTGGTCAATAGCCTTCAAAGTTTTACCTTCCCCGTATTCAGTCGGCCAAAGTTTACTGGTAACCCATATTTCTTCACGAGGAATACCGCTCTTTTTCACGGCACGTCCTACACCACGTTCATCTTGGTAAGCATGTGCCGTATCGATGTGTCGGTAGCCGGCTTTGAGGGCAGTTAGACATGATTGCTCGCACGCCTCATCAGAAGGCTGCATGAATGTACCCAAACCAAACTGAGGCATCAACATGCCGTTATTCAGTTGAACCATCGGTACATTGGCAACCGTGGTATAAACGTCTTGCGCCAAAGCAGGAACAAAACCACTTGAGATCAAACTCAAAAACAATACAATCATTTTTTTCTTCATAACTTTAATCAATTTAATTTGTTGATTTACAAAGCTAGATGGTTTTCTCTACAATGGCTTTACGATAAACACGGATAAAAATACAATTATTTCTGTAGAAAAGGAAGATTTGAATAAAAAAGGAATAAAACATTAATCTATATTTCGTAACGAGAAGCATACATATCTTTTCGAATAAGAATTTTGCAAAAAACAACCCATAAAGCGAACCGTTTCATTCCGTAACGATAACCGCTTTACAGGTTGCCCAAATAGCTTATGAATTACGTGTAGTTGAAATTAGTCTTTATCCATCACCTCGCTCCCCTCAAAACAAGGGCACTGCTTCACCCACTCCTCCGGTTCAACTTCTCCGTTGTGGTTCAGGTCCGGACTTAAATCCCGATGACCGCATACCCGACTGAGCGGATAATCAATCAACAGCGTGCGCACCAATACCCGCAGCGAATGCTTCTGATGACAGGTCCGCGTATCTTTGGGCATACCCCGGCTGTCGAGCCCGCCCTCGTAACAGATGCCGATGCTGTTGGCGTTGTAACCCCGTGCATGCGCACCTACCTGCTCCAGCGGACGGGTGGTGATTATCTTACCGTCCTTGCGAACGTAAAAGTGATAACCCGCACCCTTGAAGCCCCGGCGACGGTGATCCGTCGCCAAATCATGCTCGGAATAGGTGCGATCTTCGCGCGTGGCCGAACAGTGAATCACAATCAGGTCAATGTGTCTCATACCGCCTACATTCTGGATGAACACTCCTTGGCCGCACACTGCTGCGCCAGCGC
>Ga0194136_1000873_pt1 | contig 15080 bp, 16 predicted proteins | sample TARM_MetaG_T3A_1_FD_134023 | JGI IMG/M metagenome (GOLD analysis project Ga0194136, IMG submission 134023) | Freshwater microbial communities from Pennsylvania, USA, analyzing microbe dynamics in response to fracking - TARM_MetaG_T3A_14 (version 2) | ecosystem: Environmental > Aquatic >...
TAATTATGATTAGTTAACTTCTCGATAATAAACTTTAAATTCATGATCTTTAAGATAATCAACATGTAAACTTATATTGTTAGTGCCATAACTACCATAAAGCCATTCATTATCCATATCAAAATACTTCATATTAACATCTCCATTTACTTTAACTACTTTCTTATTAGAATCTACAGTTATTTTATCACCAGCAAAAAAATATCCAATTAATCTAATACTTTTACCATTTGCACCATCAAATATGTGTATTCTATTGGAATCTCTATTTAATGTTAATTCTATCATCAATGGTGTGTCTTCTATACCATAGTATTGAAAAGTCTCCATGTAGAGGACATCTGGGTAACGCCTTGTCGATTCATAGATTCTATTACTATACTTTAGAGGGTCTGCAGCATAAAACTCAATAGTTGTTTCCCCTGTTGCATATAAGTCATCAATATCTATAGAGTTAGATACACGAGCATTTAGATAATACCCATCTTGTTCACCAAACTCTAATTTTGACACTTTCCAATTATCACCCTTAGCCCATCTCTTTAATGCGTCTGCATACTCATGTATTGTATTGTCTTTCTTAATTATTTTACAAGTAAGACTGATAGTTTTACCACCTCTTGTTATGCCACCATCTATACTTCCTATTCTCCCAGGCGCATTTGACTCTTGAATGGATATATCCCCTATGGCGGGGAAAGATATATCAGTCACTTTTAAGAATGATGGTATATCTTCTCCATTAAATTTCACATAGCTCATCTATATCAACCTCTCTTTCCTCTTGGTCTTTTGTTCTTGTCATCTAATCTTTTTAATTCGTAGGCAACACGCTTAATATCAGCTTCTTCTCTTAGGTGGAAGTTATTACCTGTTATTATTGTGTCTCCTTTTTTATTTTCATTATTTTTATCTTTATTGTAATCAGAAATCATTCCTGCTACTGTATCAGCGAATGGTTTCATCTTACTTTTGTTTGAAAGTGGTAGAATCGCCTCTGAACCAGCTTCACCGATACCGACAACTGATGGACCAGTTGCAATACCACCAGTAGCAAACCAATCAACACCTAATTTAGGAACTGATGGTGGCGTCAAGCTAAATTTACCTTTCATACTGAACTTAGGTAATTTTAATTTTGGTAATTTAAAGTCAAAATCAAGGATGTCTTTTATCTTATCGATAGCTTTTCCAATTAATTCTTTTGCTTTATCAATTGGAGAAGTGATAGCATCTTTTATTTTTCCAAATATCTCTTTTGTTTTATTCCACATATTCGTAAAAATTTCAGTCGCCCTATCTCTCATGTTTTGGAATCTTTCTTTAACTCCATCCACCATACTTGAAACTTTTTCTCTTACCGAGTCTTTCATTTTCTGGAAGTTTTCCGATGTTTTACTAACAAAGCCTGTTATTTTTCCTACTATCCAATTAATTGCCCCTATTATTTTTTCTCCTACCCAACTAAAGAAGTTGAATATTAATTGACCTACCCACTTAATAATATTCCATATAGCTATTACTGCGAATTTAATAATGTTAAATATAATTGTGAAATGCCATTTAACAGCTTCCCATATGGCTGTTAATACAAACTTGATAATTTTGAATATAATTGTGAAATGCATTTTAATAGCTTCCCATATAGCGTTTAATACAAATTTAATACCTGCCCATACATAATCCCAATATTTTATAATTAAGTAAGCTAAAGCAGCAACACCAGCTATTATTAATACAGCCCACCCAACAGTAGTTGCAAAAAATGCTGCAATTATCCCAGCTACTTTTACAATAATACCTCCAATGAAAGTAAGAGTTCCAGCTATCTTACCAATTCCTGTAATTACAGATCCTATAAAAATAATTAAGCTTCCTAACGCAATTAAAAGTGGTCCGATAGCAGCAACAACACCTATAAAGCCTAAAACCATCTCTTTTGATTCTGGTGACAAGTTAGTAAACCACTCGCTTAATTCACTTATCGCATCAATGATTGGCGGTAGATGTTCCAATGCCAATTCCTTCAATGCCTCTCCAAAAGGTTCCATTGCTATTTTTACTTCATTCCACATACCAAGCATTTCTTCTTCAAATGTCATACTTCCTTCTAAGTCTTCCATCGAGCCAGCTACATTTTTAATTTCATCGTTTAAACTTCCTAATGACGCAACTCCTTTTTCTCCAATATCACCCCATACTCCGCCAAATATAGTGGCACCTAATTCTGCTCTTTTTTGTTCATCTTTTATAGCCATCAATGAGTCTACTACCTTTTTTCTCATTTCTGTTGCCTTTTCTCCGCCTTTATCCATCGTTTTTGTGTATTCATTATGATTAATCCCCAGTGTTTTAAATATTTCGGTCATCTCTTCAGAGCTTTCCATTGTAGAATCCATCATATTTTTTAATCCATCAGGAATTTTACTTAAATCAAAAACACCTTCATTAACACCAGATTTTAACACACCAAAGAAATCATCAGCAGTACCACCAGATCTTTCAAATTGCACACTGAATTCACTTACTATATCTAATAAATCTCCACTACCATTTAATCCATTTTGTTGACCTTTAGCTATCCAATCAAATGCCTCTTTACCACTCAATCCGAATTGTTTCATTAAGATGGATTGTGTTTTCATTACGTCTCCAACATCAGCGTCCATTGTTTTTGCTAACATCATAGCTTGTTTTGTAGTTTTTTCGAGGTCGTGAGTATTCATTTTAGGGTTAAACTGAAGTACTTTAGACATTGCATCTCCAACTTCTTCAAAAGTACCTACACCTGTCTTAGAAACTTCCTTGAGTGATTTTTCGTAAGACTTCATCTCTTTATCACTGGCGCCTAATTGTCTCTGCATTGTAACCAGTGCATTCTCTATTTCGTTTGAAAAAGCAATTGATGCCCCAGCAGCAGCAACTATTGCTCCAGTTAGTACTAACATTTTTTCTCCGGCCTCTTTCACAGAAGATCCAAAACCTTTAACGCTATCCCCAGCTTTTTTTAGAGATTTTTGCACTTTACCAGTTTCTTTTTTCACGTCATCCATTTCGTTTTTCAATCCAGAAAGTGATTTCTTTACATCACCTAACCCATCAATTTGAATGTCGGCTTTTATAGTTGAAACAGCCATGTTATCCCTCCTTATCCTCTTTTTTTATATAAAAAAATACCGCAACGATATATTCGCTGCGGCATAAGTTGTTTATTTTATGCCAAACGCTTCTTTTAGTTTGGCTTGCTCTTTTCTTATTTCATTCTTTTTATTTTCTTTCTCTTTTTCAACTTCTTCTTTGGTTTTGTGTTTTTCTTCGTATTCTTTTAACGCTTTTTCTTCTCTTGACTTAGTAGTTTCAAATAGTCCTTTTTTTACATCCTCAACTTTAGGAACTTTGCTTTTCCTAACCTTGCCAGCCATATCAACAACAATAGCTTGAGAAAAGAAGTCAGCGATATAATCAATAAGTTTCTCGTTGTTATCTCGTTGCTCGGTCTCTTTCATCATTAGTCCATCAACCATTTCTATATATTCCCATTCACTTATTTCATTCAAGTCATTAGGTCTCATATTGAAATAGCCATAGCAATATTTTTTGATTTCAGAGTAATCGAGTAACTCGACAACGTTTACTGCTTTTTTATTTTTTCAGCATCAACGATGACTTCAATCATCGATTTGCTGGCATTAATTAATTCAGAATATTCAACTTTTTCACCGAGTTCTTGTAGTTCTAATTCAGGTTCTTGCCAAATGAGACCCGCCCATAAAAGCATTAGTAATTCTTCTTCATCAAGTGTAATTGAGTCATCATTACCTTCATTAGCTTTTTCCATCATAAATTCTAATGGCTTAAAACCATATTTCTTTTTAGATAAAATACCACTCCATACAGGGTATTTAACAACTTTCTCTTCTCCACCAACTTGTACTGTCGCTGTTTTCATTATCTATCATCTCCATTTCATTCTTTATTCCCTATGAAGGGAAATCTTTTAAGTATTGCCCCATTCATCGTTAGAATCATGGGGCTTAATTTTATTAAATCTAAGCAACTACAATACCAGTAACTTCGAATGGTAATGATCCTGTATTTCCAAGTGAATCATGAACAAAGATACTGTAATTTCCATTCTCAGTTACGCTAAATGAACCTCTAAATGTAGTAGTACCACCTTCAAGTAACTCTATACCAACTTCAGTATCAGTTACAAATTTAAAAAGAACAACTTTTTCTAAAGTGCTACCTCCAGATCCAATAGAAGCTGTATAATCAACTGTGTATGATGTATTTGCTTCTGTGCCTCCATAATAGCCATTTGTTATTTCGATATTAGGGGGAACTGTAGGATCAACTACTTCAGTTATTTCAGTAACCTCATAGTAGAAGTCAGTAAAATATAAACTGTTATCAGTAGCAGTCAGCAAATGACTTCCATTTGATGTGTGTGTTAGAGTGAGATTATGACTTGTTACACCAGGATTAAAATAAGTATCATAGTCATTATGATTTGATACTTGATGTATCCCTGAACCATAATCAGTTACATTAAACTCAATATCTAATGTGTTAAGTTCAGGATTGTATGTTCTATTGACCTCTTGAATTACTGGGCCAGTTGTGTCAGTTGGTTCTGGCTCAGGTTCAGGCTCCGGGTTTGGATTAGTACCCCCATCACCATTATCTACTCCTTTAACCTTTTCAAGTTTTGAATTACCTGAAATAGAAATAGAGAATGTCACCGCATCATCTTTAGGGAATTCAAGTGGGAAGTCAACAATATATCCAGAACCTTTATAGTTTCTACCATGTTCAGAACTTTTTTCTCCAACTCGAATATCTACATAAACTTCTTTCTTTTCATAAAAAGCATCTTCCATCAAATCAAAAGATTCTTCTGGATCACCAAGAACAACGAAACCACCCGAATCAAATGACCAAGAAGCAATACCTGGAATACTTGAACTCCATCCGCCACTTGTCTTATCAGTTGTATCAATTGTTTCACGTTCTCGATTTAAGGTTGTATCAGTTTGTCCACCAACGACAACTAATTTCCCTTCATTATTTTTAATTTTGAGTAATACATCAACACCAGCAATTTTACCCATAATTTTCAACTCCTCTTCTTTTTTAAGTTAATAACAGTGAATAGTCCGAAGTGTAATAATGACGTTCATTTTCATCCACACCTATATAAAGGGGGTATACACGTCTTCTATTAACAACAATCAGCTCATGTTCACCAATTTTTTCATTTGTTATATGATGTAAATTTTTATTTAACATTAATGCTATTTCTTCAGCATTATTAGGATTTTTAGATCTAACATCAATCGTAATAATGACTTCATAAACGTCACCCCTATCAGAACCACCTTGTCCAATCTCGAACCTGATACATTCATCATTAGATAGTTCATTGTATTTAAAAGGGATGACTTGAATTTCTCTATCTAATGCGTTTTCTATGAAGTTTTTAATATCTATCATTTTCATCCAAGGTGTCCTCCTATTCTATTGATTTTTCAAAAGCATTCTTAATTGCTTTTATATAGCCATTCTCGGCCTCATTCATAGAGTTCTCTAAGTAGCCTTTACCAACCTTTATTGTTCCACCACCATAAGCACTCTTTCCTCCAGGTTTTCTTTTACTTTGTTCACCCAGATTATAGTCCTCATCATGCATCCTTACCGCATAATCTTCACCACTGCTGTTAATAGCGCTAACTCCAACCTCTCCATAAATAGACTTACCATTATACTTGTATTCATAGTAAAAACTTTTTTCGAGATTACCAGTTTTATGTGGTGCACTTTCAGATGCTGTTCGCTTTAAATCAAGCACGATATTTAAAGCCTCATCTTCAATGTTTTTCTCTATCAGGTTAATCATTTTCTTTGTATTGTCTTTGTATTTAACTGACATTACACAATCACCTTCGTCATGATAACTTCACCACTTAAATCTCTCTTGTATTCTATGCTTAATATATCTTTTTTATGCCAATTATCGACAAAGTCCTTATATTCGATCTTGTCTGAATAACGAATGTCTTTAAGTCCATTCATTGATAAAGAAGCTGTATAGACAACTTCATCACCTTTGGACGTTGTAATCTTCTTCCTTGACGAGTTAAAAGACACCCTACAAGGGAAAACTTTCTCATTGGTATAAGTTAATTGACCCCAATCATCTGATTTAGGATTAGAATAAACAGTTATTTTGTCAATTGTTGATGGTAATAGGTCTAACATCATAATAAATCACTCCATAACCTAAATGTGTCACTTTCTGGCAAGTGATACATTCCACTTTTAACTTTCCTAATAGTACTTTTATTGTGCTTTCTTAAAACAAATGGTGAAATGCTTCTATCCATCTCTCTAAATTGAATGGAGGTACCATCGATAGAGATAGATGTCACACCCATTTCGGCTCTTTGGAAAGAGTCATCAATTTTAAGCAACCATAATACCTGTTGAGATAAATCATCAATCGGAATATCTTCCTTTGAAGGGAAGACATCATTCATGTATACAACCAACGTATTCATAGCTTGATTCATTGCTTTTTCTTTATTCTCATTAGACTCATTGTCATAGAGTTTTGAATGATAAACATTCTCGTCTATATAACTTGTCAAATCCTCAATTGTTAAACTCATCTCTATACCTCCTTCATTAAAAGAATAGAAAAAAGGCAAGAAACAGGATTTTATATACTTCCTGCTTCCTGCCTTATCACATATTATTTATTAAACTCCTGGATCTTCAACGACTGCTGGTTCAACTAAAACAATAGCACCTGGATTTAAAGCTACCAATCCTGGATACCATTCGATTCGAGTTTTTTCTCCAGCAAACACCTCAGAGCTTCCTAACGTGTCAACCATAATACCTTCGTGGTATTGAATACCAGCTACGCCATCGAATTTATCAAATCTGACTGCGAATACAACACCTTCATCTAACAAAGTATTAGAAACTTCGATAATATCAACTTCACCATAAGTAGTGATTTTTTTACCGAACTCATTGACGCGTTTGTCATAGTTCTGATTTTCTCTCGCTGCTTTACCTAATTTAAGAGCTGTTTTCTTACTCATAATTAAGTGAGTTGCCTCACCTGCAACTTCAGAAATAGCCAGTTCAATATCATCAATGATATTATCAGTGCCTTCAAATGTCTTTTCAGCAAGAACACGTTTCTTTAACCCATTAAATTCTTTTGGATTAGTTGTTGAGTCTCCACTAACGAATAATTGAGTAAATAAGTTAGCAACCGCTCTTGTAGATGCTTCTACTTTTCCAGCCATTAAGTCATATGAATGTTGAACACCTTTTTGCTCAAAATTATCGACCTTTGCTTCTTTGATAACTTTAACTGTTTGTTCAGTTTTAAATACATGCTCATCTGTACCTTCATAACCTTCATAAAGTCCACGAACTTTCGCATCTGCGATTAAAGATTCGATATTATAATTATATGAAGTACCTTCAATATCGATAAATGGAATTGCTGCTAATAGTTTTGATTCTGTTTTTAATGTTTTAACAATACCTTCTCTTAAGGTACTTGTTGCTAATGTTTGGGCTTGATCTGCCATATTAATTCCTCCTCATTTCTTGTTTTTATTTTTATTTTGTAAATAGTTGTTTTGCACCCATCGAGATTAAGTCTCTCGCGGATAAGCCACTATTATTGCTTTCTTGTTTTTTTGTATCAACGAATGAACCAATCTCAATTTCTGGATTTTCCTTTTTAGCGAAAAGACCTTTCTTTTCAGCTCGTTCAATCCAAGCTAATTGACTAATCACATCGTTTTCAGGTAATAAATCTAAATATTCCTCTGGAAGTGATGACTTTTTATTTTCTAAAGCCTTCTCTGTAAACTCTTTATATGCTTTTAATTGTTTGATTTCGTTATCCTTTTCATCTAAATCACTTGTAAGTTTTTCGATCTTCGAATTCAATTCTTCTAAAGCCTTTTCAGTTTTATTGTCTTCCTTTGGCTCATCTTCAGTTTCCTTAGATGTATCCTCAGTTTCTTCTTCAGATGTTTTATCATTTTCTTCTTCAGTTGCTTCTTCTACTTTTGTTTCAGTGTCTGTTACAACCTCTTCTTTTACTTCATTTTCATCAACAGTTACTTCGTTGTCTTGAGTTTCTGTCGATTCTGTTACTGAAGTTTCTTCATTCATTCAATCATCCCCTTTCAGAAAATTAATTTAAGGTTTATAAATACCCTTCATCTATATAGGCAAGTTTAAAGTCATTTATTAATATGTTATTTTGATTTATAGTTTTTTTCTTTTAATTTCATTTATTCTTTGATCACGTTTACTTAAATAAGACTCATTTCTTATCATGTGAACAGAATGTTGGCAATTAGGATGAAAAACTTCATTTGTTGCCTTCGCTTCAGCGAGAGTAGGGTAGCCTGGTGTCTTTCCATTGACACTAATCACTACGCCTTCCCATTTACTACAAGCATCCTTGGCACCATGAGTGGATATGACGCCTAAGTCAATACCTATCTTCTCACTTTCATCACGAACTCCATCTAAATAAGTGTCATTTATTTTTGTTTTAACTACTGTTTTGGAATATGTCCCAGGTTTCCATTTTCTACCTTTACTATCAACGATTCCAACCATTCCTTCTTTAAGCAATCGCTCTCTTATCTTTTCTTTTGTATTCATCTTTTTTATTTTCTCAAATTCATTATTATTGCCTGTTGATTTATACAGATTCATCATTGATCTTTCTTGTGAAATCTTTCTTGCCATTAATACAGATGATTTTTCAATTGAACTATCCATCTTTTTTAAATCTTCCATAATTGAATTAACAACCGCATTTACTTGACTGTTATTTTTTTCTGTATTCTTAATTATCTTTCTTGCTTTATAAAGAGATAATGCTGTTACACCTTTCTTTTTTAAATTACTTAATTCTTCTTTTGCTGTTTCCTCTTGAAGGGGAAGGTTTTCCTGTTCTTGTTCTTCATCGTCCATCGTTTGATAAGCACCTATTAAACTTTGAGCTTGTCCATCATTAAAAACTTTTGTCATGATTTTTTTGATATCAGATTCAACAACATTACTCATGTTTTTTAATTCTTCTTGAACAATACTTCTTACTCTTTGTTGATTTATCTGCTCTTTATTAAATTCTTTTTCTAACTTGATAAAAATTTCTGTGTAATACTTTGAGATTAACGATTCTATATAGTTAATTTCGTTCTTGTATTTTGGTATATTTGGTCTTTTAGAATCTACTATCATTAAGTGAACCTCCCTTTAATGCTTCAGATGTTTTCCCTGCAAAGGAAAAAGAGACATCACTCATTGGACGTCTCTTCATTATACTCATCCTCATTCTCCATCTTAAAACCAAGTTGCTCTGCCACATCTTCAGAATTTAGCATTGAAAACTTGCCAGACACTTCAGTTTCATTGAATACATTTGGATCAGCGAACTTAGTAGTTTTAACATCAAATTCTTGTTCCATTCTGATACGTTCAATCTCATTTTCAGCTTGTTGTTCTGATAAGCCATATGTCTCCATGATTGTTCTCTTTTGAGATTTAATTGGAAGACCACCATTTTGCATAAGAGCCAGACTAACATCCTCAGCTAAATCACGAGGAATTCCATCAGTGAAATTTAATTTAGGAACAGTAATTTCATAATCTGCAATACCTAATGAATGTTCTAATTCTTGAGCAATAACAAAAACTCTCCTTAATGCTTTATCCACATATCCACGTTTTCTTTTTATTTTTGTTAATAAGTTATTCAATCTCATACGAATAGCTTTACCGCTTGATCCACTTGTTCCACTATTGTCTAAACCAAGTGCCACTTTCGGAATTTCTGATGTCATTAAAATGTAATTCTCAATGCGATCAATTTCTGAATATGCATTTTGTAATTGCCCATTCCATGTTAAATATTTCGCTTCATAATCATCTTTTTCCATTTCTATTACTTTCGATGTTGCTACTCTGAACGTTGGTCTACCAGTTCCATCTTCTTCTAAAATACCTGCTGGGACAAGTAACGCTGGGTCAGAGTGTTTATCAAGGATGTTTGCAACTTGAGTTAAACGATTGTTTAGTTCACTAAACAATGGCTTGAGGTCACTTAAATCATCTTGACCTTCCCATGATGAAGGGCTTGATAAGTTTGGTATATGAACAACCAATGGGTGTTTCACGCCAGTCTTTTGTACCTTTGTTTCTCCAATTTGTTCACCAATTTTTCCTGATTCAATGATAGGTTTATAATCATCGTCATATCTTGTCACAATAGGTTTTAAATAAAATTCTTTATAAATCAAGAACCCTGGAATGTGAGTCTCTACTTTTAGCAAAAACTTCTTATCTTCAGGTGCATCGCTATAGTTTTTAGATTCTACAATCTTCGCATGGTGATAAGCGATAATCTTCTTCTTATCATCTTCCATTGTTTCTGGAAAAACATTGTTTGCATCGATAGATTCGATTCTTACTCTGTATGGGTCGATAGTAGAAGGGTACAACCCTTTATAATTCTGCCCATATCCAATCTTGATAAATGCATCACCTTTATATGCTGCTTCTATCGCTAATTCATATAGAAGTGTATTCATGTCGTTATCTTCATGCATTCTCTCTAATGCTAATTGTTCTTTTGAGTTGTCTGACTTTTGAGCTGACGCTGTAAACCCATCTCCCTCAAGGTAGTCCGCTGATTTCTTTACAATCAACCCAGCTAAGTTTGCTGAAATATAAAAACCATTGTGATTTTTTAATAGTTTTTCATGTTGTCCCTTGTAAAAAAGCTCGTTGATTTTATATCTATTTAATCTTTTTTCGTGGTCAACTGGTGGAAAAAATTCTCCAGTCTGAAAATAGTTACTCATGCTTATTCCTCCTTATCAAAGACCTATCGGTTTATTTCGATATGTCCTTCTTCTTTTTATTTTTGATGATATTCTTACTGCTGATGCTAAGGCGTCAACTAAATCATCATGTGTCGCGTTTGGATATTGTTCAAGTTCTTCAATTAATTGATTTTGCTTCTTATTTAATCGTAATACATCATTTTCAAATAGTGGTTCTAACTCTTCAATTCTTGCATTCTTATTTGATTGAGGCTTATCTTTTATAAACTTAGCGAAAAATATTCCTCTTTCTAATGCATTCTTTTTTGTTTGATCAAATAGCAATTCTTGTGCGGCAATACTTTCAATACTGATAACTTGTGTTCGGTGTTTTTCTGCCATTAAAAACAATTGTTCCATCGCAACGTGAGGTTTGCACTTTTGTTGCCATGTGTCTAATACGTAAATAACACCATCTTCATCTTTACCAACAACCGCAATAGCATTATAATCACCTTTTCCAGTAATAGCTGGATCCCAATGCAATACTTTATTAAGATTGTTTGGTACTATGTCTTCTTCGTAAAAAGTAACTCTCTCTGAATCAAAGAACGAGTTCTCTTCACCATAAGGGATATTTAGATACTCTGAATAGAAGGCTTTTGGAATCATTGTTGCTTTCTTCATCATTAATTTGTGATAAGAGAGTCTTTCAGGCCACAATACTTCGGTTCCTCTATTCATCTCATCTTTGTTTTGTTCATAAAATAATTCCGCTTCTTCTTTTCTATTTCTATTCTGTTTGTCTCTGTAAATTTCAATGTATTTTTCCCATAAATCAATTCGATCACTATCTTTAACAATCGAACTGTAAATGGCACTATCATAATTAGGATTGTCTAATATATTTGGTAACAATCCTTCTGCATGGACTAATGTACCCATATATATAATAGCTGTCTTATTTGGGTCACCTAATGGTTCAATTACAGTGTCGTACCAATTGATGTTGTCTTGTCTTAGTTTTTCTGTATTCGTATTGTCTTTACTTTCAAGGTCATCCATGATAATTAAATCAGGTCGAGAGTTTAAGAACTTTCTACCACGCAATTGTTTACCTGTTGAACTTCCTTCAAGTTTAATATTCGTTAATGTTATAAACCCTTCACTATTATCCTGTTTGTTTTCTCTTTGATTTTTAGATAAAACAATGCCGAAGTCTTCTCTTAATTTTTCATTTTCTTTCAACGTGTCCCTAACATAGTTAATAAAGTTTGCTGATTGTGTAGCTGTTTCAGAAATAATCAAAATATATTTCCTTGTTTGATACACGATAGAATGAATAGGAGTTACGTTCGAAAGATAGGTTGATTTTGCTGAACCACGTGGTGCTGCCCACGCAATTGATTTAGTTCTTTCTTTTAATGTCAACTCATTCAGTTTGTCTGTTAATTCAACGTGAAATTTAGGCGCATCATGAATAGACAAATCACCAGGTATTACACCATTCTCATAATCTCTATCATTTAAGTATTCATATGCAAAAAATAAAATATCAACATAACCGCGTATCATTCGATAATCTTTTTCATAAAGTTCTAACTCTAATACTAATTTGTCGAATGTTTCGCTGTCTCCATTATCGAAACTTTCTTTCATTTCGTCTTCTAATATTGAAATATTATCTTCTAATAATTTAATTTCTTCTTCTATTTCTTCTTCAGTTGAGTTGTGCAACCAATTAATAATATCTTTCATTCAAGACGCTCCTTTCTTCATAGTCTTCATTAATATTAGGCAAGATGAATGCTGAATATTAATGTAAAAAAAAAGAAAGGTAGCATGGCTACCCTTCCTTTAACCTTCTATATAATGTTGCTTTTGAAACATCTGTTATTTTTTCAATTTCTTTTACTGTATGATTTCCTTTGTTGTAAAGTTCTATTGCATGTCTAATTTTAAAGTCATTAACCTTAGGTCTTCCGAATTTCACACCTTTTTCTTTCGCAATTTCTATTCCTTCCTTAACTCTTTTATTTATTTGTTTCCTTTCCATCTCTGCTAAAGCTCCCATGACTGTTAATAGGAAATCTGATAGCGGATTATCATTCGTTGTATCTAACCAAGAGTCTTGTAAACTCCTTAATTTAGCACCTTTCGTTGTTATATCATTTACTATTTGTAATAAATCTATTGTTGATCTTGAAAGCCTGTCAATTGATAATATAACAATTTCATCTCCCGATCTTATGTCATCCATCATTCGTCTTAATTCAACTCTGTTATCAATATTTTTACCACTGACTTTATCAACATAAATTACGTCACTTATTGATTCAATTTCTTTCAATTGTCTATCAATTCTTTGTTCAACTGTACTAACTCTAACATAACCTCTTATCATTTCATCACGTCCTTTTTTATATCATATATCTTAAAGATATTCCTTATTCTTACTATTGCACTTTATATTATGCAATGATATTATTAATTATATCGTTTTTACGATATTTATCTTGATTTTTCATCCAAGGAGTCAAGGTAATCCTTTGTAAGGCGGAAACTCTCTCTGTCTCTGCCTTTTTCTTTCAAGCACACTTGTTAGTTTCTAACAGGTGTGTTTTTCTTTACATAATTTTTAAAAGTAATTACTGTATTAACCATTTTATTTTTATTCTTTTCTGACTTCTTATCTGTTAATATTACATCCCATTTACCACCATACTGTTGAATGTATTTGTTTAACTTTGAGTGTTTAAAACTTAAATCATTACTTTCTTTTTCCCATTCACTTAAACTATTAGTTATTTGGTCTAATGTAGGAAAAGGGAAGGTATTGATTATCTCTGATGTTCCAGTATGATTTCTAACTGAATCATATAAAATGTATTTATCTTGATCAAAACTTTCTCTATCTTCGCCACGTCTTTTTTTCTTCTCTATAAATCTATCTTTTCCTCTGAATGACGTAACGTGAATATTATAGATTCTACCAGTCTTTCTTGATAATAAAAAGAAGTCAATTCCTTTTATAATATCTACACGTCTGTTTGACATGATAATATAATCTTCCATGTTCTCCTTAATAAGAAGTGTTGCGTATAATTCAACTAAGAATCCCATGTATGCTCTTTTTATTCTATTGTGTATGACCGCCTCCATTTCAGGGTCATCAAACACTGAATCGTCACCATTCAATCTACATGTTTCTCTTACTTGTTTCTTTGCAAATTCAACAAAATAACTTTGTGGGAAAATAACTTTATATTTGTCTAATAGGTAATCAAAAATACTACTCATTGATGTTGTTTCATAGGCTCTATCTGCAATTCTTTTCTTATCTTTGTCTTTTGTTTCTCTCATCTCTACAATTTGACCATATTTCTTTTGAGTGAAACGTTCTCTTATATCTTCAGTTGTCATATCAATATTTCTCTCTATTACTTCTAATTTCTCTTTTCTCATGTGAATCCTCCTAAGATTTTGTTATATTATGTTATTTCTTGTCTTATCTTATTCAGGAGGATGTTGAAATATTCCATTTTTGGCACATATAATTGTGAAAATTGTGTGAATTTTTTACTAAAACTATTGACAACTTTTTTTTAATTGTGAATCTATCTGTTTCATGTTTTAAATGATAATTTATTTGCTCAAATAATCTGACATACACATGGATGATGCTGAACAAAAGATTCCCCTTCAAGAGAAGTTAAGGATGCTTAATGACCTTACTTCTTTGCAGGGGAATAACGATGATTGCTTTTTATAAAGTCCAAAAATATAAAATCCGGTGCGTATTTTTTGTAGCCACTTTGAGGCCGCGAAATTTCAGGCCGCTCCCCATGGTGGGGGGGTGAAAAATAAAAAAATATTTTTTAAAAAAAGAAATAAAAAAAAGAAATAAAAATATTTAATTAAAAAAAATAATAATAATAGTTAGATCTAACATGACAAGAAAGTTGAGTTGATATTGAGTCGATGATGAAAAGAAGTTGGCAAGATAATAAAGAAAATTATTTTGAAATAAAAAAGATTAGATTTTAAACATTGAATTAATATTGATACAGAGATGATGATTTTACATAGGTAGGGGGAGGGGGGTAAAACATATAGGGTATTGAAAAGAAATATGAATAATATAAATATAATGAATTAGATGTTGTTTAGAAATGGAAAAAGAACCAGCCCCTGGTCTTAGAA
>Ga0194136_1000876_pt1 | contig 15052 bp, 10 predicted proteins | sample TARM_MetaG_T3A_1_FD_134023 | JGI IMG/M metagenome (GOLD analysis project Ga0194136, IMG submission 134023) | Freshwater microbial communities from Pennsylvania, USA, analyzing microbe dynamics in response to fracking - TARM_MetaG_T3A_14 (version 2) | ecosystem: Environmental > Aquatic >...
AGCTGCATACCGACGGTCTGCGCCTGTTCGTGATCAATGCGCCGGCCGCCTCGCTGCGACAACTCGCCGAGGCGCTACCCGACAGTCTGCTGATCAATGCTGGCAGCGCCGCTGACGAGCTGCGGACCGACCTTTGCCTGCCCAACGTGCTGCACACCCTGCCCAGCCGCAGCATGCTCGCCGACGCGCTGGGCCAGTTCCTGTCCCTGCGTCGCTGGAATCGCTGGCTGCTGATCACCGGCCCGACCGCCGAGGACCAAGCCTATGCCGAGGCCCTGAAGCGCGCAGCCAAACGCTTCGGTCACAAGATCGTCGAGGAAAAGACCTGGAGCTTCGACAACGACCAGCGCCGCAGCGCCCAGGCGGAAATGCCGCTGTTCACCCAGGCCCGCGACTACGACGTGGTGGTGGTGGCCGACGAGCGAGGTGATTTTGGCGAGTACGTGCCCTACCACACCTGGCTGCCGCGCCCTGTCGTCGGCACCCAGGGCCTAACGCCCACCGGTTGGCACAAGACGGTTGAAACCTACGGTGCCGCACAACTGCAAAAACGCTTCGAGGCCCATGCCGATCGCTGGATGAATGACCGCGACTTCGCCGCCTGGATGGGCGTGCGCAGCCTCGCGGCGGCAGTTACCAAGCTTGGCGAGGCGGACCCTCAGGCCATCCGCCAGCTATCGCTCAGCGAAGAATTGCCACTCGATGGCTTCAAGGGCCGCAAGCTGACCTTCCGCCCGTGGAACGGTCAGTTGCGTCAGCCGATTCCGCTGGTGCATCCACGCGGGCTGGTTTCCAACTCGCCGCAGGATGGCTTCCTGCATCCCTCCAGCGAACTCGACACCCTGGGCTTCGATGCGCCTGAAAGCCGCTGTCGCCTGAGAGAGGATCAATCATGAATCACAAGACAATCGCAGCCCTGCTGGGCTTGGCACTGCTGACCAGCACCCCGGCCAATGCCAACGAGGAGATGAGTTACGAGGCCTATATCGACAGCCCCAAGCGAATCAAATGCATGTACGGCTACGTCACCGCCAAGACCGGCAATTTCGAGGCAGCCAAAACCATCTTTGAGGACTGTGTAGCGCGCTGGAACGATGTGTATTCGCTGATCTGGCTGGCGCAAATGTACGAGAACGGCAACGGCGTCGAGCCTGATCTTGCCAAGTCCTCCGCGCTGCTCAGGCAGGGCGCGGAGCAGCCCGACAACATCAGTTACGTGAGCCTCGCGCGTTATCACTGGGGCGTAGCCCTGGCCGAGGGGCGCGGCGTGGAGGCTGATCACGCCGCGGCACGCGGGTGGCTGCAGCGCGCCGCTGCGGATGGTCAGACTGAAGCCAACGATTACCTGCTGCGCCTGGACGAGATCAGTAACGCCGATTCGACCCGCTAACGGGCGCCACCCATAAAACAAGAGAACACGACCATGACCCGAACCCTCCTTGCCGCCGCCATTTCCTGCGCCCTGGCGTGCGCCAGCGCTTCCGCCCTGGCTGCTACCGCCTACGTTTCCAACGAGAAGGACAACACCCTCAGCGTGATCGACCTGAACACCCTGGAAACGGTCGAGACCCTGGAGGTCGGCATGCGCCCGCGCGGCCTGACCCTGTCCCATGACAACAAGCTGCTTTATATCTGCGCCAGCGATTCGGACACCGTGCAGGTGATGGACCTGGCCACGCGGCAGATCATCAAGCAGCTTCCGTCGGGCGCCGATCCCGAGCAGTTCGCCCTGCACCCGAACAACAAGTGGCTGTATATCTCCAACGAGGATGATGCCCTGGTCACCGTCGTGGATGTGGACGACGGACAAGTGCTGGCACAGATCGACGTTGGCGTCGAACCTGAAGGCATGGCCGTCAGTCCCGATGGCAAATGGGCGGTGAACACCAGCGAAACCACCAACATGCTGCACTGGATCGATACCGCCACCAACGAACTGGTGGACAACACCCTGGTCGATCAGCGCCCGCGTCACGTCGAGTTCACCAAAGATAGCAAGCTCCTCTGGGCCTCCTCGGAAATCGGCGGCACGGTCAGCGTGGTCGATGTGGCGCAGCGGCAAATCATCAAGACGCTGAACTTCGCCATCAAGGGCGTCCACCCGGACAAGGTTCAGCCCGTGGGCATCAAGCTCAGTTCGGACGGCAAATACGCCTTCGTCGCCCTCGGCCCGGCCAACCATATCGCCGTGGTCGATGCACAAACCTATGAAGTGCTCGATTACCTGTTGGTAGGCCGACGTGTCTGGCACATGTCGTTCAACCTGGACGAAAGCCAACTGCTGACCACCAACGGTGTGAGCGGTGATGTCTCGGTGATCGACGTGAAGACGCTCAAGGTGATCAAGTCGATCAAGGTGGGTCGCTATCCCTGGGGCGTGGTGGTGGCGCCATGATCGCCTTGCAGGTCGAGGGCCTCGGCTTTGCCTATGGTGATCGACAGGCCCTACAGGATGTCAGCTTTGCTGCCATAGCCGGACGTTTCACCGCCCTGCTCGGCCCCAACGGCGCTGGCAAGTCGACGCTAATCGCCCTGCTCACGCGACTCTACGACCTGCAGCAGGGCGAAATTTGCGTGGCGGGTTTCAGCCTTCGCTCGCACCCACGCGAAGCGCTGCGACGCCTCGGCGTGGTGTTCCAGCAAAGCACGCTGGACCTGGACCTCAGTGTCGAACAGAACCTGCGTTATCACGCCGCCCTGCATGGCATGCCACGCGTGCTGGCCAACGAGCGCATCGAGCAGGAACTGCAACGTCAGCAACTCGTTGAACGACGAAAAAGCCGGGTGCGCGAGCTCAATGGCGGCCATCGTCGACGAGTCGAAATCGCCCGCGCCTTGCTGCACAAACCGAGCCTGCTGCTGCTCGACGAAGCCAGTGCCGGCCTTGACCCTGCCAGCCGTCAGGCCCTCAACCTTCACGTGCGCTCACTGTGTCAGAGCGAAGGCATGAGCGTGCTGTGGACCACGCACCTGCTCGACGAAGTGCACGCCGACGACGAGCTGCTGATTCTCAACCGCGGAAAGCTGGTGGCCCAGGGCCGCGCCGCCGAGCTGTCCAGCGTCGATGGCAGTCTGGAGGCAACCTTCGCCCGTCTGACCCGCGTAAACCGTAGCCTGGATTAGCCGAAGGCGTAATCCTCGCAAAAACCCCATGACGAAAGCGCCTGCGGCGATTCCATCCTACCCACCCTCGCGACCACTGGAGTACCGCTCATGAATGCCCATTGGGAATGCCTGCGGGCCATTGTCTTTCGCGAATGGCTGCGTTTCGTCCAGCAACGCTCACGCTTTCTCAGCGCCCTGGTGCGACCGCTGTTGTGGCTGGTGGTGTTTGCCGCCGGTTTTCGTGCCGCGCTGGGCATCGCCATCATCGAGCCCTACGACACCTACATCACCTATGAAACCTATATCGTGCCGGGGCTGGCCTGCATGATCCTGCTGTTCAACGGCATGCAGGGTTCGCTGTCGATGGTTTATGACCGTGAAATGGGCAGCATGCGCGTACTGCTGACCAGCCCCATGTCGCGCAGTTTTCTACTGGCCAGCAAGCTCCTGGCCACCGCACTGATTTCCTTGCTGCAGGTGTATGCCTTTCTTGGCATTACCTGGCTGTACGGTGTGCAACCACCGGCACTGGGCCTGCTCGGGGCGCTGCCCGCGCTGTTACTGGTGGCACTACTGCTAAGTGCGCTGGGCCTGCTGCTGTCCAACGGCATCCGCCAGCTGGAGAACTTTGCCGGGGTGATGAATTTCGTCATCTTTCCGATGTTCTTTCTGTCTTCAGCGCTCTATCCGCTGTGGAAAATGCGTGAAGCCAGCGACTGGCTGTACTGGCTCTGCGCCCTGAATCCTTTCACCCACGCCGTGGAGCTGGTGCGCTATGCGCTTTACGGGCAGTTGAATACACTGGCGCTCGCCGTCTGCCTGGGCCTGACGCTGCTGTTCAGCCTGCTTGCAGTGCTCAGCTTCAATCCCCAGCATGCCGCGCTGCGCCGCAGTGCATGATGAGCCACTACTACTTTGGTGCCGGTTTGACTGTCGATTGTAGGATTTCAAAAAGACGCCCGGTGAATTGTAATAAGACCGACCGAAGTACTGGGGCATTGCAGCCGTCGCGCTAAAAACGATCTGCCCACCATAATCAAAACAATGAGGTGACCGGTCTTGTACAAGATACTGATCGCAGATGACCATCCGCTCTTTAGGGAAGCCATTCATAACGTCATCAGGGACGGCTTTCCGGACAGCGAGATACTGGAAACGGCCGACCTCGACAGCGCTCTGGCGCTGACGCTGGAGCACGATGATCTTGATCTGGTGCTGCTGGACCTGAACATGCCCGGCATGCACGGGCTCAACGGCCTGATCAATCTGCGCAACGAAGCACCGACCATCCCCGTCGTGATCGTGTCCGCCGAACAGGACAAACAGATCGTGCTGCAGGCGATCACCTATGGCGCCTGCGGTTTCATCACCAAGTCCTCGCCACGCGCACAGATGACCGAAGCCATCGAGCAGATTCTCAACGGCAACGTCTACCTGCCCTCGGACATCATCCGCAGTCAGAAAGCGACCACTCGTCACTCCTATCACAACGAGCCGGGAATCCCGCCCGAACTCCTGCAGGCACTCACGCGCAAGCAGCTGTTGGTGCTCGAGCGCATGACCAAGGGTGAATCCAACAAACAGATCGCCTACAACCTCGACATCGCCGAAACCACGGTAAAGGCCCACGTCTCGGCTATTCTGCGCAAGCTCAACGTACACAACCGGGTGCAGGCGATTCTCTCGGCCGGCGATATCGACTTCGCGGCCTATCTGCGCCGCTGAAACAGCCCTCTCTACATTGCCCTTCCCGCCGTGGTCGCCCAGCGTCCACGGTTTTTTTGCATCGCGGTTTGTCGAGGAAGCGGAGATGACACCGGACTGGCAATACAGGCGCTGATTGGGTGTTTTGTGTTGAATGGCGATTGCTGAGTCGCTTGATAGCTTGGTTTCGCCCTGCTGGGCGACCTACTTTTTCCAATCGCGGAAAAAGTAGGCAAAAACGCTTGCCCCTGCATCCGGCCCTACGCTGCGCTCCGGGTTCGTTCGCGCAATCGTCACTCCAGGGGCCGGCTTACAAGGGCCATCCATGGCCCTTTAAGCCTCTCGCCGCATCCATGCGGCTCGCTCCCTTACGCAACGATTGCGCTCACCCTCCTGAAAGGGGCGCTAGGTGTCGCTTGGCAGGCCGTGCAAAGGAAAATGCAAAGCGCTCAAACCTCAGGCGACTCGGACTCCGTTCCCCCCAGTACACTCGATAAACGCCTTGACCTCTAAAGCTGGCAAGGCACCACTCTTGCCAGTCCGGCAGCAGGCATCCATCCCCAGGAATGCGGAAACCTTATATTCAGCCAGCAGCGTGACCATGCTCCAGCATATGGCACATGGCAGTCTTGAGCTTCATCGGGCGGATCGGCTTGTGCATCAGCATGTGCCCCAGTTCCCGGACCTGCAGTTTGAGGTCGTTGCTGTAGTTGGCGGTAATCAATAGCACCGGCAGCGAGTGTGCGCGGCGCTCATTGACGGTGGTCACCACATCCAGTCCGTTGCAGCCGTTGTCCAGGTGATAATCGGCGATGATCAGGTCGGCATCAGCGTGGAAGTTGTCGACCTGCCGCGCCAGATCTTCTTCCGACAACGCGGTGGTCACCACGCAACCCCAGCCTTCGAGCAGGGTGCGCATGCCCGCACAGATGGCTGCATCGTTGTCGATGACCCAAACCCTGGCGCCGTGCAGACGCTCCAGCAGCAGCTCGGTGCTGGGTGACTCGACCCGGCTTCTGGAAATGCGTCTGGCCAGCGGTACTTCGACGGCGAATACCGAGCCTCGCCCCGGCTGCGAGCGCACCAGGATGCGGTGGCCCAGCATGCGTGCAATCTTTTCAACGATGGCCAGGCCCAGGCCGAGACCGCGATCCTGACTGGGTTGCACCGCATCGCCTCGCTTGAACTCCTGAAACACTTCTTCCAGTTTGTCTTCCGCGATGCCCACCCCGGTATCCCAGACTTCTATGGACAGGCTCTGGCGCCGTCGCCGGCAACCCAGCAGTACACGTCCCGTGGGGGTGTAACGAATGGCGTTGGTCAGCAGGTTGCGCAGGATTCTGGCAAGCAGCTGGATATCGCTGCGCACCAGGGCTGTGCTGGGGATGTAGTCCAGGCGCAGCGCTTCGGTGCCGGCGATTTGCCGGAACTCAACGGCCAGGTTTTCCAGCAGTTCGCTGACGGCGAAAGAGGCAATATCCGGCTTGATCACGCCGGCGTCGAGTTTGGAGATGTCCACCAGGGTGCCCAGCAGATTTTCCACGTCCTCCAGGGAATTGCTGATGTTGCGAATCAGCCCACCGCTCGGTGTCGCCTGCTCCAGCAGTGCGCTGGTGAACAGCCGTGCAGCGTTGAGCGGTTGCAACAGGTCGTGGCTCACTGCGGCAAGGAACTTGGTCTTGGACAGGTTGGCCAGCTCCGCTTCACGCTTGGCTTCGCGCAGGCGGGCTTCGGCATGAGCACGCTCGTCGATTTCGCACAGCAATTGTTCATTCAGGCTGGTCAGTTCCGCCGTCCGCTCGCGCACCCGTTGTTCAAGATTCTGATAGGCCTGGTGCAGCGCCTCGGCGGTGCGACGGCGGTCGGTGATGTCCTGGATCAGCACGAAGATGCCAGCCACCTCGCCACTGGCCAGGCGGTTGGGCACATAGGAACGCAACATATAGCGTTGCTGGCCGGCGTGGTTGGGCTCGGCCATTTCAAAGCTGATGCTTTCACCGGACAGCGCCCGGTCGATATAAGGTTCAAGCTGCTGCCAGTGCTCGCCGCTGTGAATGTCGCGCAGGCACTGGCCGAGCATGCCGTCCCTGGGCCAGCGGTACCATTCCTCGTAGACCTTGTTGGTGAAGGCATAAGTCAGGTCGGCTGACACGTAGGCGATCAGGGCCGGCACATGGTCGGTGATCAGGCGTATCCAGCGCTCGCTTTCACGCAGTGCCTCGGCATGCCGGTAGCGTTCGGTGATGTCGGTGAAGGTATTGACGAAGCCGCCGGTAGGCAGCGGATGGGTGCGGATCTCCAGCGTGCGTCCATCGAACAGATGCTGCTCCAACTCGGTCAGTGGCTGGCCACCGATACCGCGCGTACCGGGTGTCAGCAACTTGAGTTCGCTGTCGGCCATGACCTCCTCGAAGGGGCGGTGCGCCTCTATCGGCGCCAGGCCGCAGAGTTCCAGGAAGCGGCGATTCCACAACTCCAGACTGCCATCGGCGCTGATCATCGCGACCCCCTGGGACAGGTTGTCCACGGCCCGCTGCAACAGCCGGGATTTCTGCGCCAGCGCCTGTTCGCGGCGCATGGTTTCGCTGATCTTGACCTCGGTGATATCGGTATAAAGCATCACCAGCCCACCCTCACGGGTCGGACGTTCGCTGACCTGCACCCAGCGCCCGGTATGCAGACGGTAGACCGTGGGCTCGTTGCCCTTGCCGCGATGTTCCTCGGCGATCAGCCCGCTGCTTTCTGCCAACCGGCGCATGTCGGCCAGACGCGTGCCGCCATGGATGCGGGCACCGGTACGGTTCCAGAGCGATTTGAAGCGGCGGTTGAACAGGACAATGCGCTGATCCTTGTCGAACAGCACGAAGGCGTCGGAAATGCTTTCGATGGCATCGACCAGCAGCTGGTGCGCCGTTTCCGCCCGCAGCCGGGCGTCGCTGAGCAGGCGGTTGCTGGCCTTCAATTCGGCCATTGTCTGGTTGAGCGCATCGGTGCGCTCACGCACCTGCTCAGCCAGCACCACCGAATGCTGAAATGCCGCATAGGAGGCATCGCGACCGGAGCTGCTGGATTCGATGCGTTCGATCAGCGCCGCATTGATACGGTGCAGCTTGGCGTTCTCGCGCTCGAGTTCGACCAGACGATTCGGCAGCTCAGCGACCTCCCCGTCCTCCGGGGCGACCAATGGCGACCCCGGTGAAGGTCTGATTGATGTGCATGCCATTGAACTGTTCTCCGTAGGTGTTGAAACCGATCACTCTCTGGCGTCGGAGAAAGGCGGAAATCTGCTCCGTGGTGCCGTTGCTCTCGATTTCCATCCGCCGCAGAAAGCAGTCGCAGCCCAGGGTCAGCAGGGTTTCACCGAGGCGTTGCTCAAGGCGCTCGAACAGTGTCTCGAGATTGGGCATCAGCGGACCGGGGCGCATGGCGGTCAGCACGATGCCGTTCTCCACGGCGCAATAGAAGGTCAGGCTCAGGTCTTCGTTGACCTTCTGAATGGAGCGCACGTAGTAATGCTCGTTAATGCGCACTGCCAGCGGATGGGCGGCAAACAGCGCATGGTTGAGATCAGCAACGTCCACGCCGATCAGGCGGGCGTACTCCTCGGCAGCAGGTTCGGCGTTCAGCTCATAGACCCGCCGGGCATTGCTGTCGGCCATGGTCACCACCAGCTTTTCGCTGCGCGGCAGCATGTGGTGGGTGGTGAACACTTCGAAATCCAGCCAGGTATTGATCAGCACCACGATGGCCGCGCCGCTGCGGAAGGTGCCGTCGTAATAGACGTAGGTATCGGTCAGATGGTTGTCGTCACCTGCCGAGCCGCCGAAATGGGGAATGCTGCCAAAGGCAGCGCTGAGTGCCGAAAGAACGATCTCCTCCCGACTGGACAGGCCATCGAGCAGCGTCAGGGCGAAACTGTGGTCCTTGATCGGCGCCAGCGAGTTGCTGCGGCAATCACTGCCAAGACGCTCCACCAGTTGCTGGGCGTCGGTCAGGCTGAAGCGATCCATCTCGACGATCAGTTCGCTGGCAATGGAAAAACTGCGGTGATCAAAGCCGACAGCGGTCACGCAGCTGCGGCTATAGCCCTGGGCGGTGATCTCCCCCGCCGAGGTGCAGCCGACCAGTCGCACACCGCCGAAGTACTGTTGCAGCGCATCACCCAGGGCCGGCAGATCATATTCGGCAGAACAGAAGAACAGCACAAAACCGAGGTGGGGATGAATCAGCTGGCGGGCCAGATCCTGGGCCACAGTCTCCGCGTCCCTGGCTTCGGACATCGCCGTGCGTATCACTTCGGTTCTTTGTTCGATCACGCACCGCACTCCCGCACCACTGAATCGGATTCGACTCCATTCTTGGGCAGGCTCTGGGGCGGGCAAATGCTACTTGAGTACCGGTCGCAGCCTGCCAAGGTCGTAACGCGACGAAATCACGCATAGCGGTAAACGAAAAGGCCGGCATTCCCGAGGAATACCGGCCTTTTCATGATGTGGCAGCGGGGCATGGTGTGCGCTCAGCGCACGGGCCACTGCGATGCAACGGATGGCTCGACCTACGGTTCGGACTCCATCCGCGCCCTGCTTGTGTGCGGCTTAAAAACTCAGCGCAGCACCGACGGCGAAGGTACGGGTGTCTTCGTTCACCGCGTTGTTGCCATTGCGACCACGGACTTCCAGCTCGTTGAGTTCGGCCACCAGGGTCAGGTTGTCGTTAACGCTGTGGAACAGCGCGACACCACGGGTTTCAAAATCGGCTGCGGTACCAAGGCCGTTACCGTCATCCTCGGTTGTTCCGTAGGAGAGCGCCACGCGGTTCTTGCCGAAGCGGTAGGAGCCTTGCAGCAGGTAGCCGTCGCTGTCGACTTCGCGCAGCAGCGCCTCGCCGGCGTTGTTAGTGAAGAAGGGGTTGATGCCTTCGGCCTGGAAGCCCGATGCGGTCAGCGACAGGTTGCCCATTTTCGCCTGAACGCCATAGCTGATGCCCTTGGAGTCCACGTCGCGGACGCTGCTGTCGGTATTGTCGGAACTCTGCTGCATACCGCCGAGCCAGGTATAGAACTGCGTGCCACCCGCCTCAAACTGGTAGGTGATCTCGGTCTCGAAGCGCGGCGTATCCTGATAGGCCTTGTCCAGCGCGGAGTTGGTATCTTCGGTGGTATCCACCGGGTCCATGATGCCGACCGCAACGCGCAGACCGCTCATCACCGGCGAGCGATAGGTCACCTGGGCAGACGGGAACGGATAGGGGTAGCCGGTGCCGATATTGCCGAAGGAAACGCCGCCACCGTCCACCAGGCCGAGGGTGTCGCTGACCTGACCGTAGCCGGTGAGCATCTCGTCGAGCAGGATATTGGAGCGCGCGAACAGGCCGAAGTCCTTACCAAAGAGCACCTCACCCCACTCGTCGTTGGCGACGGTGGCGTAGAACTGGCGGACGTCGATGCCACTTTCGGTGCCATTGGTTTCGCTATCGTTGATGGTCACCCAGAACGAGGAGCGGCCACCCAACTTGAGGTCGCCAACCTGCTTTTTGAAGTTGAAACCGATGTAGTTGGGCAGAAAGCCCATCTTGACCCGCGACTGGTTGCGATCGAACTGCTCACCTGCACGGTCCACCTTGCTGTGGACGTAGAAGGTGTTGAAGTAACCATCGGTGGAAAAGGTGGTGTCGTCCTGATCGTACAGCACGATCTCGGCCATGGCGGACTGGCTCAGTCCCATGGCTACTGCGCTGGCCAGAGCCAGGGGCAGAATCTTGGTGAAGGTTTTTTTCTTGTTGTGCATGGCGCTCTCCGCTGATGTGACGACGGGCAGTCGTGTCGAAGCGGATTATCGAAAGCGCCACGGGCAAGCCATACGCTGCCATGGCGGCGCTTCGCTGGTACTTTGGCTGTAGCCAGGGGCTTGGGCTGCAAGCAGGTATTGAGCGATCCGGAGGAAGCAGCGCTTAGGTAGTAAGCCACGGCGCTTTAGCAGGTGCTTTTCAACAGACTGTCAGGCACAACGCCAGCGTGCATCAGGGGCAGTTGTATTGGCCAGAACTCTCCATCCACCGGCGCCGTGACGAAGGACGTCCAGCGCCGCCAGCAACTGCGCCCCATTCAGGCTGGTCATGGCCTGCGCCACCCGTGCCGGATGCTCTGGCCCATGCCCCGCCAGCCAGGCCTGGCCGATCTGCTCGGCATGCGCACGCAGGTCAGCCGTGTCGGCCACATGGCGCTTGGACAGTTCACCGGCAACCTCTTCAACCCGTACAGCCTGGCTCGCCAGTTGCGTGGCGAAATCTTCAAGAAATACCTCGATGTGCCCGAGAATCTCTGCAGCCGATGCTGACGGCGACTGCACGGCGAACAGCATCCCGGCCTGATCACCACATGAAGCGAAGCGGCTGAATACGGCATAGCCCAGTTGCAGTTCGCTGCGCAAACGACGAAAGAAGGCACGTTCAAGCAGGCGCCCCAGCACCCGCCAAGCGGCCTCGACCCCGTAACCACCCTCTGACGGCAGCGGACAGAACAGTAGCAAGGCTGTCTCGCCTCCGCTTTGCCCAGCGCCGAGACTGTGCCAGTGGTAACCATCTGACCCGGTTTTCAACCCAGGCGGTGCCGACGCGGCTTGTCCCGGCAGCGCAGTAATCGCTGACTGCAAAGGGCCGCGGAGATCAGCTGCAAAACCGAAGGCCAGCCCCTGCCATTCAGCATCCCGCCAATGCTGGTTCAGTTCTGACTGGCCCAGCGGAGCCTGCTCGGCCCTGGATGTTGCCCCGGCAAGCAAGCGCGGCAGCAACGCCAGCTGTTGCCGAATGGGCAGCTCATCACCGCCAAGCCTGAAGGCGCGCTCGGCCAATTGCGGGCCTTGATCCAGAGAGGTCTGCGGTGGTTTGGCCAGCAATGCGCCCAGGTCTTTCACGATCAGCGGAATGGCTTCAGCGATACCGTACAAGCGCAGCAGCCAGGCATTTCCCAAATCTTCGAAACGAAGCTCGACACCGGCCTGCCGCGCCGCCCAGACCCGTGATTGCAGGGCGTGATGAAACGCGTGCCAGTATCCAGCCGGAAGCGCACTGGTCGTGAATCGACAGCGCAGGTACAGCGCGCCGCGCCCGGCTGCATCCACCGAACCAAGCCATTGCAGGCCTGGGTTGATCGCCCCTACGGTTCCGCGCGGGCTGGCCTTGAGCCAGGGATTGGCCTGCGGCTGGCGCCAATGCCAGGCGACGGCTGCTGCGCGCACGGGCGTCTCGAATTTCAGGCGTAGCGGGAATCCTTCGGTTTCAACGGGCTCGCAGCCAGTCGTATCAGTGCTCAGCACTATTGGCTGCGCCACCTGTATCTGCTCAAGTACGCTCTCCAGCGCCTGGCGGACTGCCGCCTCATCGCTGCTGTCACTCCAGGCCTGCGGCTCGACCCAATGCTTCAGCCGCGCCAGGGGCTCAGCAACCTGTAGGCTGCGCTGCAGCACGCGCCGGTATTCCTCGCGGCAAGCCCGCCAGCGGGCTTCGCCGGAAAAGAAACGCAACCAGTCGAAGAGTGCATCGACAATCTGCGCACGCCGTGCAAGTCCCTGTTCGGTCAGCGCCGCTTCGATCACCACTACGCCCTGCCCCGCATACCAGTACGGCACACGGAGTTTGAGCGACTGACACAGCCCTTCATCACGTAGGCGCGGCAGCAGCGCCTCCGGCGCCTCGGATGCGATCCAGCTGGACAGATAATCCAGTGCCGGCTGGGCGTGCTCGGGCATCCTGTCGAGGGCGCAAGCCAGCAGCAATCGCGGCGCCGCCTTGTCCAGCTGCAATCGCAGCCAGGACTCCGGCGAATGCTGCAAGGGCGGGGCCTCACGCTGAATGAACGGGCCAGCGGTGAGCGAGACGTCAGCCGACCGGGCCATCCGCAGCAGATCGTCATGTGCTTGCGGGGCGGCCAACAGCAGCTCGATCTGCCCCGTGCGATAGAAGCGCTGGTGATAGCCCAATAGCGCCTGCTGAAAATGTTCATCCTCGACAGGCAGCGTCTCGCGGTTACCGGCGTGGAAGGCGCTGAACGGATGGCCGCTGCCAAGGGCCTGCCCCAGCGCCGCATCGCAAAGGGTCTCGGCATCCTCGGCGCGCGCCAGGTATTCGGCATGCAGCACTTCACGCTCACGCTGTTGTGCAGCTGGGTCAAGCAGCGGCTGGGCAAGCATGTCCATCAGGCGCCACAGACCTTCTTCAAGCCGTTCGGCAGGCACCTGGAAGAAATAGTCGGTATGGCGTTCGCGGGTCGAGGCATTCAACTGCCCGCCACAGGCCTGCACGAAAGGCATCAGGCTCTGCTCGACAGGGTAGTGCTGGCTACCGAGAAACAGCAGGTGCTCGAGAAAATGGGCCAGCCCCGGATAGGCTTCGGGTGCGTCATGCGCACCGGCATGTACGCGAACCAGGGCGGCGGCTGGCGAACCCTCCGGCATGTTCAGCAGACGTACACGCAAGCCGTTTGGCATGCTGAGCTGCGGTGGGCGCTGGGAACAATCGGTTCGAAGAGGCATGGACTGTCGCGGCTCCGGCAGATGTACAGGCAGGATCGCGCCAAGCAGTGTTCGACACAATGGTGCCAAAGTATTGGCTCTGAAACTGCAACGGATTTGCAATGCCGGAATAACGGCCATGAGGTAAGCTGATAGCCCAATGCCAGCCAGCCAATCCGAGGTGCAGTGATGGCCCTGACACTGCTGCAAAATGCCGCCCTCCTTCTCGCACTGTGCTGGCTGCTCGGATTCACCCTTCATTACATGCGCAACAGCCATCCCAGGCACAGCAATATCATCAGCGGTGTGTGGTTTGGGGGGGCTTGCATCGTCGGCATGATGGTGCCCTTCACGCTGCAACCAGGTGTCATTTATGACAGTCGAGCAGTCGTGCTGAGCATGGCCGGCGTCTTTGGCGGGCCACTCGCCGCAATGATCGCCGGCTTCACAGCCGGAACCTACAGGTTGTGGCTGGGAGGTGCTGGAAGCTACATCGGGTTGTTCAACATTATTGTCCCGACACTGCTGGGATTTGGCTATTGGTTCGCTTGCAAGCGCGGACTGTTGACGGTTCGTTTCTGGCCGCTGCTGGGACTTGGGTTAACCCTGCACATCACCGCACTGCTTTCGATGCTTGCACTGCCCTCGGTTGCCTCTCTCAGCATCTGGGAACTGGCCTTGCCGACACTGTTGATCATGCCGCTGGCGACTGTAATAGTCGGGTTGGTGCTCGATGACCTGTCCCGCCGATACCTTGCCGAACAGGCCCTGCAAGCCAGCGAAGCCCGCCTGAGCGCCATCACCCGGGCGATTCCGGACCTGCTGCTGGTCATTGATGAAGATGGCCACCATCTGGAAGTCATATCGTCCGACAGCAGCCCACAATTCGCCGGCTGCCAGGTACTGGCCGGTCAGTCTGCGCATAACGCCTTGAGTGCGGATGATACGGAACGCTTCATGGCAACCATTCAGCAAGCCCTGGCCAGCAATATGCCGCAGGCGCTGGAGTTTCCCTATCTGACTGAAGATGGCCAGAGGTTCTATGACGTCCACATACAACGCCTGGAAACACCACCCGACAGCAAGCGCGCCGTGGTGGCGATTCTGCGAGACATTACCGAACGCAAGAATGTGGAACATCGCATCCAGCATCTGGCCTTCTATGACCTGCTGACCAACCTGCCCAACCGGCGCCTGCTTCTTGATCGCCTGCAGCAGGCGCTGTCGACCAGCGCACGCAGAGGCTGCCATGGCGCTCTGATGTTCATTGATCTGGACAATTTCAAGCACATCAACGATGTGCATGGTCACCCGGTCGGCGACCTGTTTCTGCAACAGGCCGCCCAGCGCCTGCGCGAGGGCGTGCGTGACAGCGACACGGTGGCACGCCTGGGTGGTGACGAATTCGTGGTGATGCTCGAAGAGCTCGACAGCCAGCCCGAAACAGCCGCCGGGCAAGCCCGACATATCGGCGACAAACTACTGGCAACCCTGGCTGAGCCCTATCCTCTGGAGGGTGAAATGCTTCTCAGCAGTGGCAGCATTGGCGTTGCGCTGTTCTGCGGCACAGGCGTCAGCGCCGACGAATTGATGAAGCGCGCCGATCTCTCGATGTACGAAGCCAAGAACAACGGCAAGAACGCGCTGCGTTTCTATGACTCGGCCATGCAAAACAACTTGCAGCAGCCGCTGGAACTGGAGAGCGATCAGTCTGAAGCCAGCGCGTAGGGCAGAAC
>Ga0194136_1000879_pt1 | contig 15034 bp, 14 predicted proteins | sample TARM_MetaG_T3A_1_FD_134023 | JGI IMG/M metagenome (GOLD analysis project Ga0194136, IMG submission 134023) | Freshwater microbial communities from Pennsylvania, USA, analyzing microbe dynamics in response to fracking - TARM_MetaG_T3A_14 (version 2) | ecosystem: Environmental > Aquatic >...
CTGTATCATGTTCTGTCAACAGATATTGCCTATCTGGATTATTATATTTACCCAGAGGCTTTTCTTCTAAACAGTAAAATTTGATTTTATTTTAAAAAAAAGCTAAAACCCTTAGGGTTTTAGCTTAACTCTTTCATTTCAGGTGTTTCTTCATTAAGGACGAAGGTTATTAGTTTTCTTCTTCCTCTTCTTTCTTCTCACCGATTAACTCAGGTTCTACCATTTCATCTTCATCGGTTTCTTCTTCTTCTTCCGGTGCTGCGTACACTAAGGTAGCAATAACGGTTTCCGGATCATCCATAATCTCGATATCTTCATTATCGAAAATATTCAGGTCTGAAACGGTTACATTGTCTTTTTCCTTTAATAAAGTCAGGTCTACAAAGATGTCTTCCGGGAAGAATTTCGGTAAGGTTTGAATCTCCACTTCATCCATTTGCACTTGTACAATCTGCTCGCCTTTTTCCATTTCTTCTTTGTTATGAACATAGATTGGAAGGGAGAATCGGAATCTTTCGTTTTCATTTAATACTTGGAAGTCGATGTGTAATAAGTAGTTTTTCTTATTACTTCTTTGAATGTCTTTAATAATTCCAAGATGCTTTTCTCCTTCAAGATTTAAGGCTAATCGGGTAGAATGTCCGTGACGATACAAAAGAGCTTCCATTTCCCGCTCATCCACAAGAATACTTCGGGTATCCATTCCTTTTGCATAGATTACTCCCGGTACTTTCTTTTGCTGTCTTGCAAGATTTGCGCTTTTTCCTCCTTTATCCTCACGATACTTAATATTGAGTGCTGGTATTGGCATAATATTAACCCCTTTCATCTGGTTATTTAAATTTGTTTTATAGATTTAGAGTAGTTGAAAATAAATTCAAAATTACCTATACATTTAAATAATTTTACAACATTCCCTTGGAAATGTCAACTTTTCAAGACTTACAGGTTCTACTCCTCATCCGTGTTTTTAAGTGTTTGTTATTAAAAAAGCAGCCGAGTATTTCGGCTGCAATTCATTTACTCTACAGTATAAGGCAGTAACGCCATATGTCGAGCTTTTTTGATGCTTTGCGTCAACTGTCGTTGATGAATGGCACAAGTACCGGAAATTCTTCGTGGTAAAATCTTACCTCGTTCGGTTACATGCTTCTTCAGTGTTTGAATATCTTTATAATCGATTTGCTCTACTTTGTTGGCACAGAAGTTACAAATCTTTTTTCTTGGTTTTCTTTTTCTTCTATTATTTACCATTGTACGTCCTCCTCTCAATTAAAAAGGAATATCTTCGTCATCATCTATCGCTTGAAATTCATCTAAATCCACATCGGAAGTGTCAATATCATTATTGCTATCCTTTTGCTTATCCTGTTTTTGATAGGACTGTGAATTTGAAGAAGACCCACCGGATTTTTCCCGTCGCTCTAAAAACTCCACTTCATTGGCAACGACTTCCACAACAAAAATCCGTCTACCTTCTTTGTTTTCATAGCTTCGTGATTGAAGTCTTCCCAACACCCCTACCTGTTGCCCTTTGGCTAAGTAATTCGCGCAGTTTTCTGCGGTCTTTTGCCAGGTTACGATGTTAAAAAAGTCTGCTTCATCGGTTTTGGAAAAAGTTCTATTTACTGCAAGACTGAAGGTGGCAACGGCTTTTCCCGTAGCAGTAAATCGAAGCTCCGGATCTTTTGTTAAACGACCGACTAAAGATACACTATTCATTTATTCCACCACCCTCGTTTTATTCCTTGTCTAATTTTACAACCATTACACGCATTACACCGTCGGTAATACCCAGTACCCGTCGAAGTTCCTTCGGTACGTCGGTACCGGCTTTAAAGTTTAGTAGCATGTAGTGACCATCATTTTTTTTGTCAATCTCATAGGCTAACTTTCGGTTTCCCCAATCATCTACGTTTTCAATCTCCCCATCGGCTTCGATGATTCCCCGTAGTCTCTCAAGGATTGCTTCCTGCTTTTCTTCTTCAAGGTCTGCTCGAAGAATGTACATTAACTCATAATTTTTCATTTTTACACCTCCCTTTGGACATTTAGGCTCTTTTATTAAGAGCAGAGAAATGATTTCTCATTATCAAAAATTTATTATATCATGCCCTGTTTTGCATTGCAATTATTTTCAAGAATTCTTTCAGGGACTCCTTCTTTTTCTTGGGAACTTTCCCTGTTTTTCGTTTGTTTTTTTTTAATGGGGTATAAACAAGAATAATACAAAACTTTTCGGGAGGGATGGATATGGACAAAAAAGTCGGCATTATTGATTTGGGATCAAATTCCATAAGAATGATTGTAGTAGCCATTAATGATCGGGGGGCTTACCGACTCATCGATCAGGCCAAAAGCATGGACCGTCTGGGAGAAAGCATGGGTGCCGAGGAAAAAATCCGGGAAGAGAGTTTAACCCGAAGTCTTTCCACCTTAAAAATATTCAAAAATTTTGTGGACTCCTATGATGTGGATTTACTTATTCCCGTGGCCACCGCTGCCCTTCGGAGAAGTAGCAATCAAAAAGAGGTTTTAAAACGGATAAAAAAGGAGACCGGTCTACGTTTTCAAGTTCTTACAGCGGATCGGGAAGCTTATTACAGTTATCTCGGAGTAATTAATACCTTGGATTTGGAAGATTTTTTCATGGTTGACATTGGCGGGGGCAGCATTCAAATTGCCAAAGTGCAAAATAGAAAAATTCAGCAGGCGGTAAATCTGCCTTTTGGAGCAATCTCCCTCACGGAACAATTTGATCTTTCCCATACAGTAACCTCCTCCTCCGTTGAAAAAGCCTTAGCCTTTTTACAGGATTCCCTCAAAGAGATCCCCTGGCTAAACAACGAGGATCAACTTCCGATTCTCGGCCTGGGAGGAACCCTTCGAAGCTTAGGAAGAATCGCACAACAAAAGTACGCCTTTACCTTCAATACCCTCCACAACCTTCAGTTATCTCCGGAAAAAGTAGTGGAAATAACCGATGAGTTGACAGAAAAAAAGCGCCAGGAACGGATGAACACTCCGGGTATAGATCCGGAGCGGGGAGATATTATTATCGGGGGCCTACTTCCCATAAAGTCCCTTATGGATCATTTGCAGCCTTCAAACTTCATTTTAAGTACCAGTGGTCTGCGGGAAGGATTGTTTTTTGAAAAATTTTTACAAGATCTTCATCCTCAGCCTATGCCCATTAAAAGTGTTTTGGATCATAGTATTTATAACATTTTAGGCCGTTATCACATGAATATTGCCCATGCAGAAAAGATTCATTACATTTCCCTTAAGCTCTTTCGATCACTGCAACGGGTTCATAATCTCTCCGCGGAGTACGAACGGGTTTTACGAACAGCGGCTATGCTTCATGACCTGGGGATGAATGTGGATTATTATAACCATCATAATCATAGTTTTTACCTTATTCTTCACTCCCGGATCTATGGTCTTTCCCATGGAGAAATTATCTTATCCGCCTTTGTTGCCGGTGAACATCGGGGATCGAAACTGGAACAGGTGCATGAACCTTACTCTAAAATCCTCTCGATGGAAGAGAAAAGAGTCATTGAAATCCTGGGAATGTTTTTGAAAATATCCGAGATGCTGGATCGTAATCAATACGGACAGCTTACAAAAATATCTACTTTTTTGGAAGATCAGGATTTTACCGTAACCCTGCTTTCATCGGAGGCAATCGGCATTGAAGCCTTTAGCATCGAGCCCTTTAAAAAGGAGTTTTATGATCTGTTTGGAAAGCATCTGCACATTGCCACGGATCATTATTAACTTTTTTTATCTCCGTTAATTTTTATAATTCTTCGCTCTAATTCCTTGCGGGGCAGCCAAATTTGATGGTCACAGCCAAGGCACTGAATCCGAAAATCGGCTCCTGTGCGAAGAATTTTGAAGGTTTTTGCTCCGCAGGGATGGGCTTTTTTCAAGGTAACCTCATCACCGACTTCTAATTTTAAAGGCATAGGACAACCTCCTGTTTATAAAGTAATGGTTTTTTGGGCGGCATTGGATTTTTCCACAATATCGTACATGTTTCCAATCCCCCCCACCATAAGCTGATTTTTCAGTTTGTAATAATCAAGGCAAGCTCCGCAGGATAGAATTTCGACCCCTTTTTCTTCCAAATTCCGAAGATGATCAATTACTGCGGATCCCTCTACGGTAAGTCGTACGCCTGCATTTAAGAACATGAGACGTTTCGGTGTTTTAGAAGCCTCTGTCAGCGTATAGAGATAGCCCTTCATCAAAACTTCTCCTAACTCCCGATTTCCTTCTCCAAGAGTATCTTTGGTTATTAAAATCACTAAATCTTCATTTTGGGGACTTTTTGAAGGAAATTCCAAGCCTTCTGAAATTTGAATATCTCCTTTTTTATAGATTTCAATATAGAAATCACCTTTGGCTTCTTTGATTTCCGCTGTTAAATTCATGCTTTTGGCCAGCTTTGAAATATTCTCCTTGGCCACGTCATTATCTACGATGGTGATAATGGAGCCTCCCTTAACACTTTCCAGGGCTTTTTTCGTTTGAATCACCGGCACGGGGCACTGTTTTCCTCTCATATCAATTTCTTTATTCATTTACTTTCCCTCCTAATTTCCAATAGTATCACTATTTTCAGTATATCAATTTTTGAAAGGTACAACAATACAACAAGGATAAAACTTTTTAATAAGCTTTTCGTTTGATATCGGATTTTCTAGGGTATATAATCATCAGATATATGTCCTATTCTATTAAGGAGGTACGGTAATGAAGGAAGAAAGATTGCTGATTTTAAAACTATTAAAAGAAGGAAACATTTCAGAGGAGGAAGCGGAAAAACTCTTAGCCGCCCTGGAAGAAAAAAAAGACCGATCATCCTTTAAAACCGCAAAAAGAAAAATTGATGACTCTCTGGGTAGTGCAGAAGAAACCTTCCATCATAAGCGAAAAGCCTTTAAAGAGGATTTTGAAGAAAGCTTTGAAGATCTGGAGGATCGATTTGAGGATTTTGGAGAGGACTTCAGCAAAAAAATGAACCGTTTAGGCAGTCTCATCGCCCATACCTCCACTTCAGTCGCGGATAAAATACTTCACTCCGTAGAAGAAGCCCTTGAATCCGAAGAACTTCAACAGTACGATGTTTTCACCAAGAAAGAAACTTTTTTTGAAACCTTGGAAATCCCCATAACGGATTTAACCAATTATCGGGTGCTGGTATCTTCCCTTAACGGAAAAGTAAAGGTGGAATCCTGGGAAAAAGACTGTATCAAGCTTAAGGCTAAAATACAGATGAAAGGCGAGGATTACCAGGAAGAACGGCTCATCTATGAAGCCCACCTTGATGAGGAATGTCTGGAGTTATCCCCCCGAATTGAAAAAGGGTTTTATAGTTTTCTTACCCTCTATTTACCGAAGGTGCTGTTCGATTCTTTAAAAGTGGAAAATCGTAACGGTTCGGTTTTTATTGAGGATTTCGAAGGAAAACACTTGGATGTACAAACACAAAACGGATCTATTCAGATTCACAGAAGTTCCATTAAGGAACTGGGTAAACTTAAGACGAAAAACAGCAAAATTTTGCTGTATCGTGTCCACGGAGGGGAGCTTCTTGTCCAAACGAAAAACGGAAAAATCTTAGGGGAAGTTCTCGATGCCAATATTCTTGATTTCAAAACAAGCCTTGGAAGCATCGGTTTAGATGAGATCGCCTATCATCGATTAGAGCGGTTGCATCTTCAAACCAGCAACGGTCATATAAAGGTTTTTGATCCCCTTCCTGATAACTGCGGGATTCGGGTTCTTGCCCAGACGAAGAACGGCGTTATTGAAATTGGGACGGACCTGGATTTAATTGAAAATCAACAGGATCGCCATAATATTCGAATCAACGGCCGCAGTAAACAGTTGGAGGAAATGGAACATTCCATTGATATTCAGGCCTACACCACGAATGGGGATATCCTTTTATTTTAAGGATTAACAAATAAATCGGCCTTAGAATAACTTGTGAGATTAACTTTATGAGATTAACTGTATTAATTTTTTCCTATAAAAAACCCCCGGAGGCTTTCGCTTCCGGGGGTTTATAAATTCTATAAAATACTGTGCACCTCACTTCGAATTGACACCATAGTCGTTACCTTAGCAGTTAGCTCGAATTAGGCACCCCTACGGCACACAAAAGGGATCACTTACCGCTGCTTCCTTCCGGATCTGACGGGGTTCATGAGCTTTCGTTGCGTAAGACCCAACGGTCAACACCACTTACTAAGGGCTGCCCTACAATGAACAATCCTCAGTGAGGCTTCGATCCTGCTATAGCGGATTGCAGGTTACAAGGCACCGCTAATTCCCCATCTAGCACAGTAAACTTAAAAACTCATTATGGCGGAGAGAGCGGGACTTGAACCCGCGGGGCCTTTCAGCCTTACACGCTTTCCAGGCGTGCCCCTTAGCCACTCGGACACCTCTCCACAAATATTTTGGCTTATTGATTCTTTTCTGCCATTTTCCTTCGTGCTTTTTCTTCCTTTTTGGACCTTCGAATTTCTTGGAAAAATTCAGTCAGTATTTTACTGCAGGGTTCTTCCAATACCCCTCCGGTAACCGACACGCTGTGATTTAATCCTTCCTGTTCAAACAAATTGAACAGCGAACCACAAACGCCGCCTTTGGGATCATAGGCACCGAAAACCAAACGGCTGATACGACTTTGAATCATGGCTCCACCACACATCGCACAGGGCTCCATTGTAACATAGAGAACCGTATCTGTCAATCTCCAGCTGTGAAGATTATGGTTTGCCTGTTGTATTGCGATGATTTCCGCATGGGAGGTAACTTGCTGATCTTTTTCCCGAAGATTGTAGCCTTTGGCAATTATTTCTCCATCCTTTACCAATAGGGCACCAATCGGTGCTTCTCCCAGGGCTTTTGCCTTTTGTGCTTCCTCTAAAGCGAGTCTCATATAATACTCGTCCACCAAGATTCAGCTCCTTTTCAAAATCGGATTTTCATCCTCTCCTATAGTAAAACCTTTTTCCATAAATGTCAAGATTTTTGTTTTTGATAAATCTTTTAGGGAAACTTTCGATAAATATCCCTATTGGAATTTATATTATTCATAAAAATAAATTTATCTTGCTTTATGATATTGCAGTCTCTTAAGTTCTTCTATACAATGGTATCTACAAAGACTTCAAAGATTGTAAATAATATAAAAAAAGGAGAGATTACATGAAAAAAATCGGTTTGTTACCTCGACTGATTATCGGTATTATTTCCGGTATCCTGATCGGTCTGTTTTTCCCGGAATGGGTAGGTAGACTACTTTACACCTTCACCGGAATTTTTGGCGGACTTTTAGGATATATTGTACCCTTAATCATTTTAGGTTTTATTATTCCCGGTATCGCAGAGCTTGGCTCAAAGGCCGGAAAGCTTTTAGCCGGAACCGCAGGAATTGCTTATCTTTCTACCATCTCCGCAGGAATTGTTGCTTTCTTTGTTTCCATCGCCATTATTCCAAGAATTATTGCTGACGGCACCGCGGGAGATCCTGATGCTGTAGGATTAACCCCTTTTATCACGTTGGATATTCCTCCGATTATGGGTGTTATGACCGCGCTGATAACTGCTTTTATCTTTGGGCTTGGAATCAACTTTTTAAGACACGAGAAGGCACAAAAAACCTTATTTAATTTTATGGAAGAATTTCGTACCATCATCGTCGGCGTTATCAATAAAGTCATTATCCCTTTCTTACCGATTCATATTGCAGGAATTTTCGCTGACATGGCAGCTTCAGGAGAAGCTTTCCAGACAATGCAAGTATTCGGACAGGTATTTATTTTGATTATCCTTATGCATCTGGGTTATTTAGTCGTTCAATACAGTATTGCAGGAGCTAGAACCGGAAAAAATCCGATTTCTTCTTTACGAAGAATGATACCGGCTTATACCACTGCACTCGGAACGATGTCCAGTGCCGCAACAATCCCCGTAACCCTTAGAAGTGCTAAGAATAACGGAGTTAGTGAGCGGGTTGCGGATTTCGTTATTCCACTTTCCGCGACCATTCATTTAGCCGGAAGTACCATTACCTTAGTCGCTTGCTCGGTAGCCGTACTGATTATCGGGGACCAAACGCCTCAGTTCTTAAACTTTTTACCCTTTATTTTGATGTTGGGTGTTACCATGGTTGCAGCTCCCGGTGTTCCCGGTGGAGCGATCATCGCAGCTCTTGGCCTACTGTCCACCATCTTGGGCTTTACTGAAGCTCAGCAGGGTTTAATGATTGCACTTTACATGGCTCAAGATAGCTTTGGAACCGCCTGCAACGTAACGGGAGACGGAGCCATTGCCTTAATGATTGACTCTTTCACCGACAAAAAAGGGGAAACCGAGTCCGTCGAAGTAAATGCTTAGGTTCTTTAAATTGTAAGCGTACTCATAAATAATCTTTGAAGTCTAAAAAAGGTAAGGGATCAAATCCCTTACCTTTTTGTATTTTCCCTAATTTCAGTTTTTTTATCCAGCATTATTTTCTGTTTAGTATTACTTATTCTTTGTCGCGGTTTTTTAAGATTTATTTTCAATCACATCAATATTTCTCATATAGCTTTGTAAGGCTTTTGGAATTTTCACGGAGCCGTCTTTTTCCTGGTAGTTTTCCAGTATTGCGGCCACGGTTCTTCCCACCGCAAGGCCGGACCCATTTAAGGTATGAAGGAATTCCACCTTTCCGTTTTCCGGTCGATAACGGATATTGGCTCTTCTTGCCTGAAAATCCTCAAAATTGGAACAGGAAGAAATCTCTACATAACGGTTATAGCTGGGCATCCAAACTTCAATATCGTACTTAAAGGCTGCGGTGAATCCTAAGTCCCCGGTACAGATTTTTACAACCCGATAAGGAATATCTAAAATCTGTAGTACCTTCTCCGCATTAGCGGTTAAGGTTTCCAATTCTTCGTAGGAATCCTCCGGTCGTACAAACTTTACAAGCTCCACTTTATTAAACTGATGCTGACGAATCAGACCCCGGGTATCTCGACCGGCAGAACCGGCTTCAGATCGAAAGCAGGGGGTATAGGCAACGAACTTTTGTGGCAAGTCCTCTTCTTTTAGAATATCGTCCCGATAAATATTGGTTACCGGTACTTCGGCGGTGGGAACCAGAAAATAATCTTTTTGAGGAATTTTAAAGGCATCGTCTTCAAATTTAGGAAGCTGTCCCGTGCCGATCATGCTGTCGCGATTCACCATAAAAGGGGGAAGCAGTTCCATATAACCATGTTCTTCAGTATGAAGCTCTAACATAAAGTTAATCAGCGCCCGTTCCAACCGCGCTCCAAGACCTCTGTACAGGGTAAATCTGGATCCCGTAACTTTTGCAGCGGCTTGAAAATCCAAAATTCCAAGGTTCTCTCCGATTTCCCAGTGGGGTTTTTCAGAAAAATCAAAGGTTCTGGGCTCTCCCCATTTTCGAATTTCTACATTTTCCTCGTCGGTTTCTCCTTGAGGCACTTCCGGATGAGGTACATTGGGGATACGCATAAGCTTGTAGTGGATTTTTTCCTCTACATCTCTAACCTTTTCATCGTAGGTTTTGATCTCCTCGGAAAGCTTTTTCATCTCCTCTAGGGTCTCGGTAGCATCCTTGCCTTCCTTTTTCAGTCTTGGAATCTCCTTGGATACCACTTTTTGTTCGTTTTTCATCTGTTCTACGGTACCCAGTAATGCTTTTCTGTCATCGTCCAGGGCCAGTACCTCCTCTAAATTTTCCGGCTTTTCCCCTCGACGGGCCATGGCTTTTTTCATTTCTTCCAAATCTCTTCTGATTCTTTTAATATCCAGCATCTTTCTTCCTCCTTTTATAGTGTTTTCCATACTCTTTTGAACTTTTTTTAATGATTTTTTCCATTAAAAAACTTCCGTCCCGGTAAAGGGACAGAAGTTATCTGCGTTGCCACCCTAATTGATTGTAAGCTTACCATCTGCTTAAAATCCACTCGATGCAGAGTAAGGACTGCAAACCCTTGGGCATTACCCCAACACTCCGGGACGGATTCAATCTTTCGGGTCATCGATTTCCACCAACCATCGACTCTCTTTGGACCCTTGGGATTTACTACTTCCCTTCACGGTAGTTTATATTAAAAAGTATTTTATCATAATTCAGCGTTGCTGACAAGCTTATTGTAATTGTTTTTTGAATATTTCGATTTTTGATGGATCTGTTTCGATTTGTAAGAAACCATTTTACAACAAATCTCTTTCCGCCATTTCCCGAAGGATTTCTTCAAGGCGGTCCATATAATCTCCATACTCCTGCCAGTTTCCTTCCCGAAGGGATTCATTGGCGGCATCCAAAGTGTCATTGGCCTCCTCAATTAACTCTTGAAGATTCAGAAATTCCTCCAGAACTTCTTCAGAGGTTTCTTCATCGATGGCTTCCTCCAGATCCTCTTCCATCTCTCCTAAACGATCGGCAAAGATCGCGTTCAGTCCTTCTTCCAGTGTGGGATGCATAACCACCTGATCTCCGTAGGCCACAATTACCTGTTTTACCTCAGGAAGGCTTTGGCCTCCTTCAGCCGCAAGATAAATCGGCTCCACATAAAGAATGGAATTTTCAATCGGTATCACCATCAAATTTCCCCGAATTACCGATGATCCTCCCTGATCCCAAAGAGAAAAACTCTCGGAAATATCGGAACGCTGATCAATTCGGTTTTCTATTTGCATGGGTCCATAAATATTTCGGTCCCTGGGAAAATCATACAAAATCAGTTCGCCATAAAAGTCCCCATCGTTTCTGGCCACCAACATCGCTGTCATATTTCGAAGGTCCTTTGGGGTATACATTCGAGAAAGAATAAACTCTTCTTCCTCTTCTTCCGGTAGTCTTAAAATCATATAGTGAGACTGTACCGGTTGCACATTCCCTCGATACCGTTCTTCCGCAATATTCCATAAATCTCCCTGGTCATAAAAAACACCGGGTTCCGTCATATGGTAGGTTCGATAAACCTCCGTTTGTAGATCGAAATAGTAGTGAGGATATCGGATATGGTCCTTCAGTCCGGTTTCCATTTCTTCCATATTTTGAAACAATACGGGATAAATGGATTCATAGGTTTTAATAATAGGATCCTTTTCATCGGCTATATAATAATTAACCTCTCCATTATAGGCATCCACTACAACCTTTACGGAGTTTCGAATATAATTTCGGCTCGTCTCCATAAAAGGGGTGGCATAGGGATAATTACTACTTGTGGTGTACCCATCAATAATCCAATAAAGTCTTCCTTCATCAATGACCATATAAGGATCATCATCATATTGAATAAAAGGTGCGATTTTTCGTACCCGATCCATAATGTTTCGATCGTAAACGATTTTGCTTCCTTCACGGATTTCATCGTTTAACAAAATTTTCATACTACGGTATCTCATAGCGTATAGAAAACGATTACCAAGAGTTAAATCTATTCCCGCACTTCCACCGTAAATGCCTTCAAAATTATCAAGGTCTTCTCCAACATCCTCTGCGTCCAAATCCGAAGCATCAATTTCAAACTCTTCTTCGGTATTCACAATAATATAATGATTGGTCAGCTCTCCGAAATAAATTTCCGGACGCTCTACGGTAACATTCGTATCGGTACTTGGGGGAATATTCCCCACAACCATATCCGGTTGTCCCTCAGAGGTTACCCGGTTTACCGGAGAAACTACCACACCATTGCCGTGGGTATATCTCAGATGTCGATTGATCCAGGAAGCCCGGGCATTTTCTCCCAGTCGTTCCAAATCCAACTCTCGAGGCCCTAAAAACACCTGTTTATACTCCCCGTCGATCTCGTATCGATCGATATCCACATCTAAAAATCGATAATAGAGCCGTATGGCTTGGATCTGATTATAGGTATCCAGGGTTGGTCGATGATCATGAATTCGAATATTATTGATGGTTCCCGGGTTGTTTTGTATGTCCCCCAAACTCAAATCATTATCCGCCGAGAAATTTCGTATTTGAATATCATCGATTCCATAGGCCCGCTGTGTAAAAGCAATGTTGTGCTCAATATAGGGGTATTCCCGGTTTAGTTCATTGGGGGTTACACTAAACTGTTGTACTCCCGCTCCGATCAAACCGCCCACTACTCCGATCAGCATAATTAACACCGGGCCGCTAAGGGCTATTTTAAAATTTTTCTTATAATAGCCGTAATAAATAAGGGCTGCGGCTACAATCGAGGCCACCATTTGCACCCGGAGGACCGGTAATCTCACATGAATATCCGTATAGCCGGCTCCGTGAATCAGGCCTTCGGAAGATTTTAAAATATCAAAGCCGCTAAAATAAAACTGCAGACCAAGAAGACCAAAAACTAAAATTCCCACTACCATCAGTTGTTTTAGGGTCAGCTTTAAAAATTTCGTCATAAAACTGCTGCGAAAATTTAAATCCTCCTTCGCCGCATAAAGGGTAGGCTTTCGAAGAATGAACATCAGTCCGTAAAAAATTACGGTTAACATGATCAAGGCTAGAATAATACTGAATAAACTACTGATGATTTGATTATACAGGGGTAATTGAAAGAGATAAAATCCCAAATCCTTGTCAAAAATGGGATCGGTTACCCCATAGGGGACCCGGTTAAAAAATACCAATATTTCAAACCACAAATTACTTGCCGTGTTTATAGCCACCACAAAAGCAAAAAAGATCACGGGAAGACCTAATATCTGATTTACCCTCCGCTCTGTAAAGCCATTATCATAAATAACGAAGCTCTTATAATAATTTTTCTTTAAAAATAAAACGTAAACCGTGTATATTCCCACAAACACAAAGAAAATCGGTAAGAAAATTTGCGCTTTCGTCACAAATTCCTTTATAAAAACCTCTTCATATCCCAGTACGCCAAACCACTGGTATGAAGCTACCCAGTTGAGTATTTCCGATAAAAACAGTCCCAGGATCACCAGGGCTCCGATAATCCATAGGAATATGCTTTTTCCATAACTTTTCATCTCGTACTTCACTCCTTTATAAAAAAATATCCTAGGGAAATTATACACCCTAGGATTTATAAAAGATAGGTTCTATCCAAATTTATTCAGCTTTTCTTATTGAGATTCGGAAAGACGCAAATCCCCTTCTTTGATAAAACTTCGCTTTCTCATCACTTTTGCCACCAGTAGGGTTAGAATTCCGGGAAGCATAAAATGCAGAACTCCGATTTTAATAAGTACGGTAGCTGCAGAGTTACCATTTTCCACTACCATTTGAGCATAAGTACCGAATTGGCCTACCAGTCCGCTGGTTCCCATACCGGCCCCAATGCTATTGCTTTCCATAACAAAGACTACCGTCGCCAGGGGTCCTAAAATTCCGCTGACAATAATGGGAGGCAGCCATATAACGGGTTTTTTAACGATGTTGGGTATTTGAAGCATACTAGTACCAAGACCCTGTGCGATCAGACCGCCGATTCCGTTGTCTTTAAAACTCATTACGGAAAAGCCCACCATTTGGGTGGCACAGCCTACCAAAGCGGCTCCTGCGGCCAGGCCTTCCAATCCTAAGGATATGGCTAAGGCTGCACTGCTGATCGGTAACGTTAACAGCATTCCCATGGTAATGCTTAGAATAATACCCATAGGAATCGGATGAAGTTCCGTGGTTGTATTAATAAATTCTCCGATATAATACATCATAGAGCTTACCCCGGGTCCGACGAAAACACCGGCTAGCCCTCCGGTTATAATAACAAGGGCCGGAACCAATACAATATCCACTTTGGTTTTTCCCGCAATAAATTTTGCCACTTCCACTCCTACCAGAGCAGCAATAAATGCTCCTACCGGTTCTCCTATGGCAATGGTTGCCACTCCCTCTTCCAGGCTTATGGTACCGGCTCCGATGGCTCCGGTTGCAATGGATGCAAAAATACCTAAAGCCGGTGCTCCTAACGTATAAGCCACCCCGGCTCCGATACCGGGACCCATCAGTCGTTGGGCAACGGTTCCGAAATTTTCAAGCATGGTAATATTTAAAATTCCGCCGATCTGATTGAGAATTAATCCGATAATCAATGATGCAAACAACCCTAATGCCATGCCGTTTATGGCTTTTGTGATATAAGTTCTTACGGTAACGGTTTCTCCTGAGATTTTCAATCCTTTTCCTCCTTATTTTTAGTTGTTTACAGCTGTCTTGTCACCTCACCGTAAAAATATACCACAGTTCTACGCTTCAATCAAGTAGTTTTTCTTTCGTAACACACGGATTAATTTTTCATATACCACATCACTGGGAACTTCAATCGTATGCATATGAACCCCGTCGGTTAGTTCCGCTAAGGGTTTCGCTTCTACATCTTCCAACTGCATCATAAAATTATCGATATCCAATCGACTTTGAATATTCAAGTTTCCCCTAATTTCTCCATATACGGGGTGCTCAACAATAACGTCAATAATCTTTACACCCAGATCCACCATAAGGGTCAATTCTTCCTTTAGATCCGCTTCTTTTTTATGACGGGTAACAATGGTTTTTTGTAGGTTATCCTTTTGTTTTTTCGGGAGTAAATATCCCTGGGGTGTAGCAATAATTGCTTTTCCTTCCGCCCGTAAAAGCGCGATGTCCTGTACAATAACCTGTCTGGATACCCCATACTCTTCCGATAACTCACTTCCTTTAATAGGTCCCCTAGCCTCCGTAATAGCTTTTTCAATAGCTCTTCGTCTTGTATTTCCCTTCATAGGAATATCTTCCTTTCTTTGTTTATTCAAGAATCCCCTTCCGTTAGGTATGGGGAATGTCAATCTCTGATACTATTATTATAGCATTTTTTTGCATCTCTTTTTTTTCATGTAGATTTATTTTATTTTCCTGAGATAATTAATTTCATAATTACTGCATTGAAATCACTTTCTTAATTGAAAAAAATCGAAAAAAAACAGAGAATACTCTCTGCTTTTTGATTTCTTTATTATACTACACCCTATCCTACAC
>Ga0194136_1000880_pt1 | contig 15025 bp, 11 predicted proteins | sample TARM_MetaG_T3A_1_FD_134023 | JGI IMG/M metagenome (GOLD analysis project Ga0194136, IMG submission 134023) | Freshwater microbial communities from Pennsylvania, USA, analyzing microbe dynamics in response to fracking - TARM_MetaG_T3A_14 (version 2) | ecosystem: Environmental > Aquatic >...
GACATTGAATATCAGGTCGGAACGATGATTGAGATTCCAAGAGCCACCCTGATTGCTGATCAGATTGCCGAAACCGCTGAATTCTTCTCCTTTGGTACCAATGACTTGACCCAAATGACCTATGGCTTCTCGCGGGATGATGCCGGTAAGTTTATTACCGACTATAAGGATAAGGGGATCTTGCCAAATGATCCATTCCAGAGCATTGACGTCGAAGGTGTTGGTAAATTGGTTGAAATCGGTGTAACCCTTGGCCGGAAAACAAAGCCTGATCTTAAAGTCGGGGTTTGTGGCGAACACGGTGGCGATCCTAAATCGATTTACTTCTTCCACAGTGTTGGATTAAATTATGTTTCCTGTTCACCATTCCGGGTACCAATCGCCCGAATGGCAGCAGCTCAGGCAGCGCTGAGCAACAATAAAACCACATTTACAGACAAGTAACAATTGTCGCTACTCGGTATATTTAGTCTTTGAGAAACCCTTCGGGGTTTCTTTTTTTAATAAAAAGTTTTATAATAAAGGTAGCGTAATTAGAAAATTAAAATAAAAGAAATAGAGGGCGATGATGAAAATTTTAGTATGTGGCGGGGCAGGATATATTGGATCTCATGTGGTCAGGGCCTTAGTCGAAAAAGGCTATGAGGTGGTGGTGCTGGATAACTTCTCAACCGGACATCGGGGGGCCGTCTCAAAAGCGGCTCTCATTGAGAGCGGTGATATTCGCGATAAGGCCTTTCTTGACCAGTTGTTTACGACCTATCCGATTGATTGTGTGATGCATTTTTGTGCCAATTCATTGGTTGGTGAGTCGATGAATGAGCCGCTTAAATACTATCATAATAATGTCTATGGAACGCTTTGTCTGCTCGAAACAATGGTAGCCCATGAGGTCAAGAATTTTGTCTTTTCATCGACGGCAGCGGTTTATGGCGAACCGGAGGAAAGTCCGATTACGGAAGACAGCAACAAAAACCCCACCAATACCTATGGAGAGACAAAGTTGGCAGTCGAAAAAATGCTCAAATGGATGGATGTAGCCTATGGACTTAAATCGATGGTTTTCCGCTATTTTAATGCGGCTGGCGCCCATTCCAGCGGAGAAATCGGTGAAGACCACAACCCCGAAACTCATCTGGTGCCACTGATCTTAAAAACCGCCCTGGGACAGCGCCAACAGATCAGTATTTTTGGTGAAGACTATCCGACTCCAGATGGTTCTTGTATCAGGGATTATATCCACGTAATGGATATTGCCTCGGCCCATATCTTAGGGATGGAAAAACTGCTGACCGGCGGTCTAAGCAGTGTTTATAATTTGGGTGATGGAAAAGGTTTTTCGGTCAAAGCGGTGATTGCAAAAACAAAAGCACTGACTGAAAAAGCGTTCGCAGTCGAAGTAGTCAATAGAAGACCCGGAGACCCGGCCGAACTCATTGCCTCATCCCAAAAAGCCCAAATGGAATTGGGTTGGATTCCAGAGCATTCAGATTTGGATAATATCATAAAAACAGCCTGGAAATGGCATCTAAACCATCCCCAGGGCTATCGTGAATAAGATTTAGTTAGAATTCCAGGGTGGAAAAAAACTCTGCGGCTGTTAAATCCATCGCCGCCAGCAGTGTTTCAATGCCCTTTAATTTTACAGAATAGTGCATTTCGACTCCGATTTTCTGATTATTCAGAATTCCTGCCTCCCTGAGTATTTTTAGATGTTGGGAGAGATTGGCCTGGCTGTAGTCAAATAACTGATTAAGGACGCATACACACTGGGGTTCAATTAAAAGAAATTTTACGATTTGTAAGCGAACTGGATGTCCCAACGCCTTGAAAATTTTTACTGAAACATCATCAGCATTCATAGAGGGCCTCTTTTCTGTTAATCTTCTGTGGTAGCATCATAAAACTGAAAGCCCCCAGAAAGGTTATAAACGTTTTTAAAGTTGTGATTAAGTAAGATGTTCTGGGTTGCATTGCCGGTGACCCCCTTATTACAATAGGTAATAACCGGAAGGCTCGGATCGAGCCGGTCAAGTTTGTCGCGCAGGTCAGCGTGGGGGATGTTTTGCGCTGCCGGTAAATGGCCGGCAGCATACTGCTCATTTACCCGGCTATCAATTAGCTGATACCTTTCCTGATGGTTTAGTTTTTTTTTAGCTCTTCGGCAGTCATCAGTTTGCGCCCCTTATTGAGAGCATTATCGAGGATCATACCAGTATAGTGAACCGGATCCTTGGTGATTGAAAAGGGTGGCGCATAACCCAAATCGAGATTAAAGATTTCGTCCACCGTGGCGCCATAGGTAATCAGGGTGACAAAGATATCGAGGCGCTTATCGACGCCTTCATAGCCGATGATCTGAACCCCCAGGAGTTTTTGGGTAGCCCGGTCGGCAATGGCTTTGATCAGCATATCCCGGCCACCATAATAATCTGGTTGATTGGTTTTGGTATCATGAGAAACTTCGATATCATATCCGGCATTGCGGGCTTCCGCTTCTGACAAACCGGTACTGCCAATGCTGATATCAAAGACCTTAAAAATACCAGTGCTCAGGTTACCAGGGTAGATCACATTGCCGCCAGTAATGTTATCGCCGCAGATACGGCCGGTTTTATTGGCGGTTGAACCTAAGGGCCGGTAGTGCGGCTTTTTAGTCACCGTTGACCAGGTTTCGATACAGTCGCCGCAGGCATAGATATCGGTATCGATGGTCATCATCCGCTCATCAACCCGGAGCGCCCCGGTCACCCCCAGCAGTAAACCAGCCTCCTTGGCAAGGGCGACATTTGGTTTGACGCCAGTGGCCACGATAATCATTTCACCGGGAATCAGGGTGCCGTCTGCAAGGATTACCCCCTGATTGGTGGCTTCTACCACATTGGCATTTTTGAGAATCGGTATTTCTTTTTTACTGAGCAGTTTTTCCAGATATAAAGACATATCCTCATCAAGGTTAGGTGTCAGCTTACCGGCTCGTTCAACCAGGGTGACCTTGATTCCGGATGCAATTAGATTTTCCATCACTTCAAAGCCAATAAAACCGGTGCCGACAACAACGGCAGTTTTAGGCTGATGATTGTCCATAAAGGCTTTTATGCTTATGGCATTTTGAACATTTCTGAGAAAAAAGACATTATCCAGGTCAATTCCCTTAATTGGCGGAATAAAAGCCTGGGCTCCGGTGCTGATGATCAATTTATCATAGGTGTCATTAAAAACGCTTCCGTTTTCGAGATTTTTAACTACCAGGGTTTTAGTGGGAATGTCAATTTTTAAGACCTCATGGCGGATATGAATATCGATATTATATTTGGATTTGAAAAAATCAGGGTTTCGTGGAGTCAATTCCTGAATCGATTTGACCTTCCCACCAATAAAATAAGGTAACCCACAGCCGGAATAAGAAATGTCCTGATCTTTTTCATAGATCGTAATTTCTGCCGAATCATTATTTCGCCGAGCTTTGGCTGCTGCTGACGTACCACCGGCAACTGCTCCTATGACAATAATTTTCATGGTATTCTCCTTTGTTTGAATCAGATTATAAAAACCAAGTGAAAAATCGGGTATTTATAAATACCGTTAACTCTATTATAATCAATCGAAAATTTAAAAGCAATGAAGTTTTGTCTAATCCTGGTATCGATAGTAGTAAGAAAAGCCTTTGTAAGGGTAAAACCTGATTGTTTATGATATCGGCAAGCCTGTATCTGGAATTAATCTGGAATGCAATTATTCAAGTTAGGCTAAGCTCAGTTGTTAATCAAATAATTTGGATATATCCCAGAGAAACGGGTAGTAAGTTATAAAATAACTTAAAATCAAGCGGTTAGACCGATTTCGCTGCTTTGTCGGAGGCATTTGAAAAGCGTAAGTGACATCGAGAAAATAAATTAAAGCACCCAAACCTGCTACCCGAGCTCAATTGACTTTGAATTTAAGAGGTTAACGCATGATCAAAAGAAACAGTAATAATAACAGCCGACAAGCTGAAAAAGAAACAAGCCAAAGCATTCCGAAAATTTGGGCATGGACTTTTAATTACTTATTAAAACCCTCAAGCCTGGGGGTGCTTGTTTTATTTGGGCTGCTGTTGGTTGTCTTGTTTTTACCGCCAGTCATCGGCATGGGTGATGATGGAAGCACCACCGCCATTATTTCAGGCAGTAATCTCTATTCTCTCGATGCCCTCAATGCCAAAGAAGCGATCGCTTTTTTTTCAAAAAACTGGGGCATTATGGAATATTACAATGATAGCGAGACCAGTTTGATCACCTCCCAGACACCTTTTATCAATGCGGCTAAGCGGCTCGATCAGGCTTTTAGCTGGGATTGGCTGTTTGATCTGCGGTTTTATGGCGCCGTGATTTCGGTGTTTTATCTGCTTGCGATGTACTTTCTATTTGAAACCGTCACCTATGGTAAGCGCGCTAAATGGTCCTATGTCATTGTTGGTCTAGGGGTATTCATCTTCGGTGATACGGCTTATACAGCCTGGATTAATTCCTTTTACACCCAGGCGCTCAGTTATGTCCTGGTGATTATTCTGGGAACTTCGCTGATATTGATGGGGCAGGAAAAGTTGAATGACTATCTCCTGATCAGCTGCTATTTTTTGAGTGCATTACTACTCTGCCTCTTGAACCAGCAATATGCCTTGCTAGGAATATTTTTAGGTATTCTCGGCATTAATCTTAAATATGTGGACAAAAGAAAAGATTATCAACGAATTTGCACAATATGTGGAAGCTTGCTGATCTTATCATCGCTAGCGGCATTTTTTATCATGCCCAGTCAACTGACAAATCTTAGTGCCTATCATAGTATGACCCGCGGGGTATTGATGACAGCTGATAATCCAGAGCAAGCCTTAAAAGAATTTTCGATCAATCCGCAGTATGCTGTTTTAACCGGAACTTCTTATTATCAGGCAATTTCCCCGGAAACGATGAACAGCGAGGCGATGAAGCGTGATTTTTTCAAGCGGGTGAACCCCACCGGAGTGGCGATTTATTACTTGGCCAATCCCGGTCAATTGTATGAAATGCTCAATCGCTCGGTGGACAGCAGTTTTAATATTCGGCCATCCTGGTTAGGCAATTACGAAATAAGCCAGGGATATCCACCGGGAACAAAAACCTATTTTTTTACCGGATGGAGTTATCTAAAAGCCAATCACCTGCCCGGAAATTTTGGTTTCGTGGTCGTCTGGATGGGGATGATTATTGGCGTTTATATCCGGTTTTTTAGAAAAGGCATCATTGAAAAAAACGAACGCAACACGCTCCGTTTTGTCGGTCTGATGACCTGGATGTTGATCGGGTTTTGGGAATTGTATGTTGCCATTATTACCTCAGGAGATACCGATACCCTGGGACACTTGTTTATTTTTTCACTAACCTTTGATCTGATTTCATTTATTATATTGGGAAAATTTATCCACTGGATCGAAAAACAGTTACGAAAGGTAGATTGGGAAGCTCGCAAACAGGCGTTTTTTAATAAGAATAAGGATAAAGATAAGAATAAAGCCCAGGGAGGATACCGGTTATGAAACGCTACATGATCATTTTTGTCGCCCTGTTTTTAATGGTTAGACCAATGCCAGTGGTTTATGGTATGGAAGCTGCCACCCAGCAAAATAGTTCCTCAAGCGTTAAAGATGTACTGCTGATCTATGACCAGTTGGCACTTGACACGGTTTACCGTAATAATCTAAATGCGGTGGAAAACTTGCTGACCGCCTTGTCCCGAACGGCGGAAATAACGTCGATTGATGAATACAGTAGCGGACGGATGTCAGACTATCAAAAAGTAATCCTCTTAAAAAACACAGATAACCGCGTTAGCAACCTGGCTTTTATTAATGACTGCCAGAATTATGCTGGTGCGATGGTTTATATCGGGTTTGCAACGGCGGGGTTGATCCCTGCTCTGGATAACTTTCCGATCAGCCGTCAGTTGGGTCGGACAGTCTCCGTAAATATGAATCAGTTGGTAATCAATAGCATCTGGATTGATGAATTGCGAGTAATTGATGAACTGCCTGGATCAACGAAAACGACTATCCTTGTCGGGACAGCAGCCTATCCTTTTGCAAAAAGCCTCGAAAAACTGACCTATGTACCGACCTTTATTGACAGCCCGGGGTTTGTTCTGGCTTTGGGGGGGATCCTTAAAGACTGGTTCGTTCTGGAAAAATCGGTCGACATGACCTTGTTAATCCCTAATATTTATCCCTTTTCTGATTTGAATATGGTCATCGAAACCAGCGATGCTTTTTACGCTAGCGGTATTCCCTTTGCGCTGGGAGTGGTTCCGATCGATGATAATATCGACTTTCCGGCCATGGCGCGGTTTTATCAGGTGCTGCGCTATGTGCAGTCAAGAAATGGCACCATTATTGTCCACCGTCCCAGTCCCGACACGGTCTCTGACAGCGGCACAGTTTTATCTAAAAAAATGTACGCGGTGATCACCAAAATGGTTGAAAATGGCGTTTATCCCTTAGGTTTGGCGACTGCAAAAAGCTTGTTTTTTGATGATGTCAGCAGGCTTAATCCCTTAAATCTTTTTTCTTCAGGGATTATTCTACCGGATGATGAGATCCCCGAGGGGGGGAGCAAAGAAACTTGGGCACTTCATTCAGGTAGCCTGGGAATCAGCCTTGAAACGATTGGAAATACCAGCAGTTCGACTCGAAATTTTGGCAACTATCCGATTAATACCACGCTTGTCATACCATTACCGGAAAATCAAGCGACACTGGCCGCGCAGCTGGAGATGATCAATAATAAGTGGCTTTCATTGACCGATTATAAGGCGCTGAATAATTATTGGACAATCGGACAAAACACCCTCACAAGTAGCGCTTCGGGAATTCGGGTCAATGGCCTTCCGATTTCGCTGATTTTTGATGAGGAACCGATTGAAGATGATTATCTTTATCAAAAACCGCCGGAATACAGTCTGGAAAAAATCTTCACTGCCGGTAATGCTTTTTTACTGTCGGTAGTAGGCTTGATCATTGTTGTTTTTAGCATGATCGTGATATTCAGCCGCCGGGTATATCTAAAAAAATTCAGAAAAGTGGTCAATAATGAGAAAAAGAATGAACCAGAAAAAAACCCCCATGATCAGGAGGAAAACACCCCATGAATGTGTTTGATTATTTAATGCTGATTAACATCTTTTTAATCTGGAGTCTCCTATTTGTAAATATCGTCCTGATTGTGGCGGGATATGTCTATTATCTGAAGGTCGAAAAAGAGCAGCCACCAGAAATTATTGGCGAATATCCCTTTGTTTCGATTATGGTGCCAGCCCATAACGAAGGAGTGGTTATTGTCAAAACCGTCGCCGCCCTACTGGCCTTGGACTATCCCGGCGACCGCTACGAAATTATTGTGATCAATGATAACTCCTCGGACAACAGCGCCGAACTGTTAAAGGAAATCCAGGATAGTAACCCCAATCGTAATCTGATTGTCATTAATACCGATAAGATTAGTGGTGGAAAGGGAAAATCAAATGCTCTGAATATTGGCTATCAACAGGCTAAGGGCGAGTTTATAGCCATTTACGATGCCGACAATACCCCGGAACACAAGGCACTTATCTATCTGGCTGCCGAACTAAAGGCCGATGATTCGCTGGGAGCGGTGATCGGTAAATTTAGAACCCGCAATAAGGAAGTCAATCTGCTGACCCGCTTTATCAATATTGAGACGCTGTCGTTTCAGTGGATGGCTCAAGCCGGCCGGTGGCAGCTGATGAAGCTGTGCACCATTCCCGGAACCAATTTTATTCTGCGACGAACGATCATTGAGGCGATTGGTGGATGGGATGAAAAGGCGGTAGCTGAAGATACCGAAATTAGTTTTCGGATTTATTTAATGGGTTATAAAATTAAATTTCAACCCAAGGCGGTGACCTGGGAGCAGGAACCGCAAACCTGGAGTGTCTGGTTTAGACAGCGAACCCGCTGGGTCAAGGGCAATGTTTATGTGCTAATTAAAAACATCGGCTATCTGGTTGATAAGGATGCCAAAAAAATCCGTTTTGATATTTTTTACTTTTTATCCACCTATTTTTTGCTGCTAACGGCCTTGGTGGTGTCAGATGTTATTTTTGTGATGAATATGGCCGGGTTGGTGTCAACATCGATCCAGGGATTTAGCAATTTGCTCTGGTTTACCGCCTTTGTGATGTTTGTTCTGGGCGTCTTTATTGCGCTGACCACCGAAAAAGGGGAAATGAGTGTATCAAATTTTTTTATCATCGCCCTAATGTATGTCAGCTATTGTCAGATGTGGATTATCGTAACGGTTTATGGCGTTTTTTCGTATTTTAAAGACCGCATTAAAAAGCAGGACAGCAAATGGTATAAAACCGAGCGCTTCCAGGGCTAAGACAAAAAAGGAGGAGAACATGAAAAAAACAACGATCACGATAATGCTGTTGGGTATGCTACTGGCGCTCCTGATTCAGCCAGTCAGTGCCGTCAACTATGGTGGGGTAGCACAGTCGGAGGCGCGGAGCGAAGCCCAGACCTTTGTGACCAATTTTTCGGATCATTCGATGAAGGGGTTGTTCTCAACTACCGAGCAAACCTTCTGGATAGCCAAAGACTGGGACGTCGAAACGGTGCAGCTGCATCTGGAATACCGGGCTACTCAATTGGCCGATACACAATTGTCGAGCCTGACGGTGGCGATTAACGGGACTTATTTTTACTCATTACGGCCGGCTGACAATACTGGCAATCGTCATGGCATTGATATTACGGTGCCCTTAGAGTTTTTGCAACAGGGTTACAATAACATCAGAATCGATGGTTATATGCGGACTCAGGAGGCTCAGCCCTGTGTCGATGATGTCAGTGAAGCCAATTGGCTGGACATTTTTAAAGAGTCAACCGTTTCAGTAAAATTTGATAAAAACGTTTTTACCACCAGCATTGAATCCTTCTACAATCGCTTTTTAGAAGTGGATGCCCTGAGATATTGGGAATCGGCATTGATCATTCCAGATACGGATAATCAGGCAGAACTAAATGCGGCCCTGTTAGGAATCTCTGGCATATCCAATCAGACGATTTACCCTGATGGCTATTTTCCGATTCTGAACTTGGGAGATTTGGCCGAAAATTTGCAAAAGAACAGAATCATCATTGCCAGTTATGATCAGCTGCCAGAAAAATACCGCAGTCAGGCTGACCAGAATGGGATCAATGACGAAGATGCTTTGCTGGTACTGGTCAATGAAGGGTCAGGAATCAATACGCTGATGATCACTGCAAAAAACGATATTGCCCTGATCAATGCTGGCCGGATGCTGGGGAATCCGGACTTGATGAAGCAATTGCAGTCGACAGTCAAGCAGCTGGGAAAAACCGAAGATATTAAAACCCAAGTATATGCGGCCGAAACCTATATCAGTTTTGCCGGTTCGGAAGGAACCTATTACAATGGTGCCTTTCGCCAGGTCAAAGAATTTGCCATCAACTATCCGTCAAATCGAAGCCTGACCAATGCCAGTGAATTCTATTTAAGTTATCGTTATTCAGAAAACCTCGATTTTGACCGGTCATTGATGACGGTTTATATTAATGACATTCCCGTCGGCAGCAGAAAGCTTGCCCAGCATAAGGCCGGAGGGGATGAGGCAACTATCGCGATTCCCACTGATATTGATATTGGCGGCTCGTTTCAGGTAAAGGTGAGCTTTGATCTGGAGATAAAAGATCTCTGGTGTAGTTTGCGGCAAGGCGATATGCCCTGGGCTTACCTTACTCCCAACACGATGTTAAAAATCAACTCCGTCGCCAGTCAGGATCTGATTTTTGAAAACTATCCCTCCCCCTTCGTGACAGATTACAGTTACAATGCGCTCAGCCTGGTGGTGCCAAATCAGCTTGATCAGGAAACGGCCAAGTTGCTGGCGAAAATGTTTCGGGTGATGGGACGCTTTACCAAAGGGAATACCGGTCAACTAAGCGTACTTTATCCTGGCGAAATGAATGAGGCGGCACTATTTTCAAATATTATTGCGGTCGGAACCGCTGACAATAACAGCTTTATCAGGAGTAATAATGACAAGCTGTTTTTCTCCTTTAGCGAAGACGGCAATAGCTTATTATCCAATGAAAAGCTGGTGATCGATCCAGCTTATGGAAAAACCCTTGGTTCAGCGCAGTTGCTCAGTTCATTATATAATAAAGCCGGTCGAGCCAGCCTGATGGTGGTGGCACCCAACCAGAAGGGACTAGTGGCGATTGGCAATAACCTCGGAGAAATGAAAAACCTGGGCAGGCTGTCAGGCGATGCAGTTCTGACTGACACCAATGGCAATGTCCTGACCTATCGCTTTAAGGCCCCCAAAAATCCTACCATTGCAGTGGTTCAGCAAATTGCCGTAAGTCAGGACGCGCAGATTTTTCTGGTTGTCAGTATCATGGTGCTGATTCTGCTGGCGGTGGGGCTGATTATGGTTGTTCGCAAGCATGGCATTGAACTCAAGAAGGGAGGCTGGCGAAAATGAAAAACAGAGATCAGGTTTTATCCGATCTGGGAATTGTTTTCTTTCTGGTATTAACCTTCGTTACGATAACCTTTACAGCCCAGGATTCGGCCCATTATGTCCAGAATTTAGTAATGCTCAATGTCAGCTTTCTGGTTATCTTGATCACTTACTTCAGTAACATAACCCTGGGTCTGGTTACCAATGGCATCGTAATTTTTTTCTATATCTCCTATACCATTTTTCTGGTTCTAGTGAATGGTGAACCGCTGACGGCTTCCTCCTATTTCTGGATTGTGCTGCTGCCGCTATACACCTACGTGGTCAGCTTGATGACTGGAAGAAACCGAGCGCTGCAGGATCGGGTCAAAGAGTTAGAAGATGAAAATGTCAGTTTATCGACAGTCGATCCCGATACCGGGCTGCGGAATTTTAGAACCCTGATCAGCGATGCCAAAATTTTCATCGGCATGTCAAGACGGGGGCAAATTGAGTTGTCACTGATGATGATCAAGTTTCGGCATTATAAAGAAATCAAACGCATTTTGGGAGAAGAGCGACTGCCGCTATTTATCCGCCAGATGACCGAGGTGATGCATCGCAGCCTGAGGGTGGAGGATACCCTTTATCTGATTGAAAAAGACGACATCACCTTTGGCCTGTTTTTGATCACTGATACGGTCGGAACAAAAATTGTTGAAAACCGGATCAGGGATCATATGAAAACCGAAGAGTTTTATACCATCACGGCGCCATATGAGGTCGAAATAGATTTAAAAATTGGCGTTTTCCATTGTGATGAATGTAAAAAAGGAGAAATGGTTTCGCCGATGGAATTTATTGAAAGAGCGCGAAAAGAAATGGAATACGATGTTGGTTAAAAGCTGAAATTAACACATTAAAAAAACCGGGTAGCTGTTGTTAAGTCACAACTTGCCCGGTTTTTTCGCGGTTTAGGGTTTAAAATAATCAGCGATAGCCGCGCAGATCCGCGCAGATGCTTGGCCGTCACCGTAGGGGTTAATGGCATGCGCCATGGCCTGGTAGGCTTTGGTGTCATCCAATAGCTGCTGGGTGATGTTAATGATGTTGTCACTATCAACACCGCCCATGACGACGGTGCCGGCATCGACGGCTTCGGGTCGTTCAGTTTCCTGGCGCAGCACCACCACCGGTTTACCCAGTGCCGGGGCTTCCTCCTGGAGACCACCGGAATCGGTAAGAACCAGATAGGCACGGCCGATCAGGTTGGACATTTCACCATAATCCAGGGGAGCAAGAATGTGAACCCGATCAAGATCAAAAAGAAGCGGTATGGCTATTTCGGCTATTTGCGGATTGGGATGCATCGGGAAAATCACCTCAATATCGGGATTGGCCAAAACTAGTTCACGCATAGCAAAAAAGATATGTTCCATCGGTTTGCCGATGTTTTCGCGGCGATGGCAGGTTAACAACATCACCCGCTTGCTGATAAAGTCAATCGTGTTGAGGATCGGGTTTTCAAAAAGATAGTCATCGGTTACGGTCATCAGCAAGGCATCAATGACGGTATTGCCGGTGATGACAATTCGGCTTTTAGGGATGTCTTCGCGGATCAGATTATCGCGGTTACCGAGGGTAGGTGAAAAATGTAGGTCACCCAGTTGGCCGATCAGAGTCCGGTTCATTTCCTCCGGGTAGGGCGAGTATTTATTTTTGGTGCGCAGGCCAGCTTCGACATGATCAATCGGAATCTGTTCATAAAAAGCCGATAGGGCTGCCGAAAAAGCGGTAGTAGTGTCGCCATGAACCAGTATCATATCAGGGCTTTCGGCGGTAAGGATTGGTTTTAGCGCGTTGAGAATACTGGCGGTCAGGTAGGAGAGGGTTTGACCGGGCTGCATCAAGTTTAAATCATAATCGGCAGTGATGGAAAAAAGCTCCAGCACCTGGTCCAGCATTTCCCGGTGTTGGGCGGTCAGGGTTACTATCGTCTGGCAACGGGGATCTTTTTTTAATGCAATCACCAGTGGCGCCATTTTGATGGCCTCCGGCCGGGTTCCAAAAAGAAGCATGACTTTGATTTTTCGCATCGGTACTCACTTTCTTGCTGTTTGGTCAGATAAAACCAATGATCACTGGTTATAAACCAGACCAAGCAGCGCCTGCAGATTATCGTAGGAATAGGCGTTATTGTTGTAGCCGAAACCGCCATAGAAAGGATCGTGTTGATCTGTGACCTGGTGTTTTTTAAGCTGGGTCAGGGCGTTACTGGTTAAAAATTCGTTTCCCAGCGCCGCACCAATCTGAGCCGCAATACCGTAGGCGGCTGAAGATTCCTGATTATCCAGAGCAATTCCGGTATCGGGATCATAATAGGAATAAAGGGTGCCGCTGAGGGTTTGCTCTTCCAGCCAAGCGATCGATTGTGGCGAATAAACTCCCGCTTCAGCGAGATTCTGCATGACCATTAAGCTATCGAGGATGTTGATCTTTCCGTCAGTGTTACTATAGCTACCCTTTTGGGGATCATAGCTTTTATGGTAGAGGGGCAATGTTTCGCTAATAAAGCTGCCCAACAGGAGCTGTCTATTTGTTTCGACTGCCGCGCTGAGTTCAGTTTTGGTCGCCGCCAGGCTTTTAATTGCCGCTAGGTTAATATAGGCTATCTCGACGGTTTTATCCTCGGTGGGACGGGCAGAGCTGTAGTAATTGACCAGGTAAGAATTGTGAAACCCCTTGGTCGGCAATTGGTTTTCTAGAATTTCAAAGATTTCGTTGCCAGAATCATTTAGCGGCCACTGTTGTTTTGCCAGAGTCAGGGTTTGGTAGATCCGCAGATCGTCTATGGTGGCCGAAACATCGGTAATCGGGTCGCTTTTTTCTAGGATTCGCCACAATAAAATATTATCAATGAGCAGATAATCATGAATATAGTCAGCAGTTTGATCAAAAAGGTGTTGATCCCCGGTCAAGCGGGCATACTCCAATAACAGCCCCATCGACTCAGAAAGTATTTCATGTCCGGTGGATAGCTCTCCGGTTTGGGCAGTGTTCTGATAATTGGTATAAATACCACCATAGGCAGAGGTCAGCTGGTTGTCGATAAAGGCCTGACAATCCAGGGTTTGCCGGGAGAGTGGGGCAACCGGTGTCAGCGGGGCTGATGCCAGTGTTTGATAAGCAGCCATTTCGGAATTATCCTCGTTTTTTTTTGGGGAACAACCCCAACTCGTGACAATCAAACCAGCCAGCAAAATAAAAATAAAAAACAGTTTAAGTTTTCTTTCCATATTTTAATTTCTTTCCTATCTTTGATCGACCTTTTAGCATCACCTTACGGACCAGATTAACGGTCGAGGAGACCATGATAATGCCCACTGCCAGTGCTCCAGAAATCAGCAGGGTATGAATGCCGGTAGAGATACCAAGATCAATCTCGCCGTTGATAAAATAAAGCATCGTATAGTAGATGCCGCCGCCCGGAACCAGCGGAATCAGGGCTACCGCCAGATAAATGGTGGTCGGTGACTTGGTTAAGCGTGCTAACACCTCGGCATAAAGGGAGATTGCGATGGTGGCCATCAGATACGGGAGGACATCATTGCTAATCAGCAGTTGAAAAATCACGTAAATCAGCTGTCCCAGCATTCCGCCGAGGGCAGCAAGGAGCAGCTTGTTACGGGGAATATTAAAGACAATCGCAAAGGCCAGCGAGGCACCAAAGGCATAGATACAGGGGGTAATATAATTCATCGCTTCAACCTCCCCAGAATGGTCGCAATAGACTTAAGGGCACCGCTACCCCAGCAGCAATGGCAGCACCAATTAGCAGTGCCTCAACGCCCTTGGCCAAGCCGGAAAGATAGTCCCCGGCGATGATGTCGCGGATTGAATTGGTGATCGCCAGGCCGGGCACCAGGGTCATAATGGAGCCGATAATAATGGTATCCATATTGGTGGTCAGCCCCAGTCTCAAGGCAATTACAGAAACGGTCGAGGCAATCAGACCGCCGACAATATGAGTGAAAAATACATTAGCCTGAAATCGACGCATGGTATCCATTTGTAGTTTTATACCCACCCCAATGATAAATCCGACACAGCTGTCGATAAAACTGCCCCCAAAAAAAAGCGTGAACATCTGGGAAATAAAGGCGAAAGCCAATACATGCAGATAGTAAGGATAAGAGGGGATGGTATCGATGCGGCTAATTTCTGACAGCAGGTCTTTATAGTTAGTCGGTTCATAACAGATATGCCGGGATAGATGATTGATTTCAGATACCTTGGTCAAATCGATTTGACGCGTGTGAATCCGCCGGGTTCGAGTTAGCGGAACCTCGCCTTCTAAGGTGACTGAGATGATGATGGTGGTTGGAACAACGAAAATTTCTGCCTCTTTGGCACCAAGGGCAATACAGATTCGGTGCATCGATTCTTCCACCCGGTAGGTTTCAGCGCCGTTGGAAAGGAGGATCACCCCCATTTCCATGGCCACATGACTGAGTTGGGTAAC
>Ga0194136_1000882_pt1 | contig 15015 bp, 12 predicted proteins | sample TARM_MetaG_T3A_1_FD_134023 | JGI IMG/M metagenome (GOLD analysis project Ga0194136, IMG submission 134023) | Freshwater microbial communities from Pennsylvania, USA, analyzing microbe dynamics in response to fracking - TARM_MetaG_T3A_14 (version 2) | ecosystem: Environmental > Aquatic >...
ATAACATCTCAATAACAGTAGAACTAATCACACCAATTGCGATGGAAGAAGGACTAAGATTCGCAATAAGAGAAGGTGGAAGAACAGTAGGTTCTGGAGTAGTTGCTACAATAGTAGAGTAATCAAGGATATTATTTAACTGAGGTTATTCAAAAAACCTGATGGGTTTCCATCGGGTTTTTTATCTGGAATAATGTAGCTGAAAAATGCTTTGGGCAGTTTTAATCAACGTACAAAAGGTATATTTTTTTCTTGACAACACAGTCTCGTTATGATAGATTTTATGGGTAATGTTATACAATACACCAATCTATGTTTAAAAATAGATCCTTCTGATACATTTCAATGTAGGAGGTGGACCATGAGAGTAAAAATAACTCTTGCTTGCCAAGAATGCAAGTCAAGAAACTACAACACTACTAAGAACAAAAAGAATGACCCTGACAGAATAGAACTTAAAAAGTATTGCAGGTTCTGCAAGACTCATACTGCACATAAGGAAACTAAATAGTCAAAGGGTGTGAATTAATTGCCAACAGAAGCTAAAGCCGAAAAAATTGGAATTGTCGCTTCAATAGGAGAGACAAGAAAAGAACTTAGAAAAGTTCATTGGCCAAAGAAAAAAGAACTTGTGAACTATACTACTATAGTAATAGCATCGGTTCTTGTAGTAAGTCTGCTTATTTATTTGATAGATTCTGGGCTGGGATTCATCGTAGGCAAAGTGGTTTCTAATTAATGTTGCTATCTAAAAGGAGGGTCAGGCCGCTAGTCGGCTGCTGTATATGTCGGAACAAGAACAAGCCAGATGGTATGTAATACATACATATTCAGGACACGAAAACAAAGTTAAAGCTACAATTGAAAAAGCTGTTCAAAGCAGAGGTATGGAAAGTTTAATCCAAAACGTTGCTGTACCTGTAGAAGATGTAGTGGAGACTAAAAACGGCAAAGAAAAGATTAGGCAGAGGAAAGTGTTCCCTGGTTATGTGCTTATTAAGATGATAGTCACAGATGAATCTTGGTACGTTGTTAGAAACACTAAAGGCGTTACTGGATTTGTGGGGCCTAACTCTAAGCCTGTAGCGTTAACGCCAGAAGAAGTGGAAAATATGGGGGTTGAAAAAACCGAAACTTCTCAAGCAATTATAGACTTGTCAATTGGTGATAAGATAGAAGTCACTTCAGGACCGTTTATAGGCTTCTCGGGAACTATCGAAGGGATAAATCCTGAGAAGAAGTATCTGAAAGTTAATATTTCCATGTTCGGAAGAGAAACGCCGCTTGAGCTTGAATTTGCTCAGGTAAAAAAGCAGAATGATTAATAGGAGGTGTAAAAATGGCTAAAAAAGTAATTGGACAAATAAAACTTCAAATACCAGCAGGAAAAGCTACTCCAGCTCCACCGGTAGGACCGGCTCTTGGACAGCACGGAGTTAACATAATGGGATTCTGTAAAGAATTCAACGCTAAAACCGCTGAGCAAGGTGGTCTTATAATTCCTGTAGTGATTACAGTATATCAAGACAGATCTTTCAGTTTTATAACTAAGACTCCTCCAGCAGCTGTTCTTATAAAAAGAGCATGTAAAGTAGAGTCAGGTTCAGGTGAACCAAACAAGAAAAAAGTTGCTAAAATAACTAAAGCACAAGTTAAAGAAATTGCTGAGCTTAAGTTACCAGATCTTAATGCTGCATCTGTAGAATCTGCTATGAGCATGATCGAAGGAACTGCAAAGAGTATGGGTATAACAGTAGAAGAGTAGAACTATTTTATGTATATAGATTGGTGGGAGGCAAATTTACATTTACCGATAATACCACAAGGAGGCATTGCAATATGGCTAAGAAAGGCAAGAAGTATCAAGAAGCCCTTAGTAAGTTCGATAAGAACAACTATTTTAACGCATCAGATGCGCTTGGAGTAGTTACTGAGGTGGCTAGTGCTAAGTTTGATGAAACTGTAGAAGCACACATAAAGCTTGGGGTAGACTCAAGACATGCAGATCAGCAAGTACGTGGAGCAGTAGTACTGCCACACGGAACTGGAAAGACTAAAAGAGTTTTAGTTTTCGCAAAAGGCGAAAAAGCTAAAGAAGCAGAAGCTGCAGGAGCAGATTTTGTAGGAGCAGAAGATATGGTAACTAAGATTCAATCGGAAAACTGGTTTGAATTTGATATCATAGTTGCAACTCCTGACATGATGGGCCTTGTAGGAAGACTGGGAAGAGTACTTGGACCTAAAGGTCTTATGCCTAACCCTAAGTCTGGAACTGTTACTTTTGAAGTAGCTAAAGCCGTTGATGAAATCAAGGCTGGTAAAGTTGAGTACAGACTTGACAAAAATAATATAATTCACGTTCCAGTTGGAAAGGTTTCTTTTGGAAAAGAGAAGCTTGCTGACAACTTCCATGCTCTTATGGAAGCTGTAATAAAAGCAAAGCCAGCGGCTGCTAAGGGACAGTACTTAAGATCTGTTACTGTAACTAGCACTATGGGACCTGGAGTTAAAATAAATCCTTCTAGAGTTACTGACTAAAAAAAGATTGACAAGGTGGATTTTACAGTGTATATTATACTCTGTACTTAAAATTGAATTAAAACCGTAGACAGTAGGTGCTAACGCTTAAATATCCTGCCGAGGTCAATCTTGATAAATTTGATGGATTATTGAGGCCTTTGTATGTCTATGGATATATGAAGGCTTTAATTTATTTAAAGCTTACGAAGGAGGTGCCGTATGACAAAAGCTATCGAAATGAAGCAAGGGGTAGTATCAGAAATATCTGAAAAACTTCAAAAATCAGTATCTTGCGTGGTTGTTGACTATAAAGGTCTTACTGTTGAAGAAGTTACTGAGCTTAGAAATAAATTCAGAGAAGCTGGTGTTGATTACAAGGTATACAAAAATACTCTAGTAAGAAGAGCAGCAGAGCAAGTTGGCAACATGGAGCAATTTGATGATGTTAATCTTGTAGGAACTAATGCTATCGCTTTTGGATATGAAGATCCAGTAGCTCCAGCGAAGATTGTAAGTGAGTTTGCAAAAACTCATCCAAAGCTTGAACTTAAGATGGGATTTGTTGAAGGAGAGTTCTATGATAGTGAAAAACTAAAAGAACTAGCTGAAATACCTTCAAGAGAAGAGCTTATTGCTAAGCTTCTTGGAAGCCTTAAAGCTCCAGTGTCTAACTTCGTTTATCTTCTTGACGCAATGATTAAGAAGCAAGAAGGACAAGAAGCATAATTTGAAAAGAAATAAACATAACCATATTTTAAAAATAATTCGGAGGTGTACTTAAATGACTATAGAACAAATATTAGAAGCTATAGAAAACATGAAAGTTCTTGAGCTTAATGAACTTGTAAAAGCTGCAGAGGAGAAATTCGGTGTATCTGCATCTGCTCCAGTAATGATGGCCGGAGCTGCTGCTGGCGGAGCTGCAGCAGAAGAAAAAACTGAGTTTGACGTAGTTCTTGTTGATGCAGGATCTTCAAAAGTTGGAGTTATCAAAGCTGTTAGAGAAATAACAGGACTTGGACTTAAAGAAGCTAAAGATCTTGTAGATGGAGCTCCAAAGCCAGTTAAAGAAGGCGTTGCTAAAGAAGAAGCTGATCAAGTTAAAGAAAAGCTAGAAGCAGCAGGCGCTAAAGTAGAAGTTAAGTAGTTTTTATATAAAACTATAAGGCTACATGTCTTGACTTATAATAGAAAGTGCTTCAGGTATGACCTGGAGCACTTTTTTATAGCATAGGAAAGAGCTCTTTCCTATGCTATAAAAAAAGGATAAATAATGATGCTTACAAATAAGAAATGGCTTAAAATGTCATTGATTGTTAGAAAAGCATTTTACTGAAAGGTCCTTTTCTTAGTCTTTAATATAGCGTTGACACATGAGTTGATATACTGTATAATGATTTGATGCATTAGAATGGAGTACTTTTGCCCATTTGTTTTATTTTTATTAATGAGAGGTGAAGTCTTAATGCCACATCCACATCCCGTTCAAATCGGGACAAGAACCCGAATGAGCTTTTCTCAAATAAATGAAGTTGCAGAACTTCCCAATCTTATTGAAATCCAGCTCGAATCCTATGAATGGTTCCTACAAGAGGGACTAAGAGAGGTTTTTGAGGAAGTATTCCCAATTGAGGACTATACTGGAAACATAAAATTGGAATTCCTAGATTATTTCATCGAAGAAACCCCGAAATACGACGTAGAAGAATCAAAAGAAAGGGACGTTACATATTCAGCTCCCTTAAAAGTAAGAGTAAGACTTACAGTTCCAGATGAAGACGGAGCGAAAATAATTAAAAATGAATCTGGAGAACCTGTTTTCCTAGGCGATTTCCCTCTTATGACTGATAAAGGTACATTTATCATAAACGGAGCGGAAAGAGTAATAGTAAGTCAGCTTGTGCGTTCGCCGGGAGTTTATTTCTCTCAAGAAATGGACAAATCAGGTAAAAAACTTATTTCATCTACTGTTATACCTAATAGAGGTGCATGGCTAGAATATGAAACTGACTCTAATGATATAGTATCAGTTAGAATAGACAGAAACAGAAAACAGCCAGCGACTATGCTTCTTAGAGTTTTAGGTTATGGAACAGATCAGGAAATAAGAGACCTGCTTGGAGAAGACGAACGTTTAGAAGCTACGATTCTTAAAGATAGCTCAAAGTCCGTTGAAGAAGGTTTAATAGAGATATACAAGAAGCTAAGACCAGGCGAACCACCTACATTAGAGAGTGCTTCGTCCCTTATTAATTCAATGTTTTTTGATCCAAAAAGGTATGACCTTGCTAAAGTTGGAAGGTATAAATTCAACAAAAAGCTAGCACTCTCAAACAGAATTAATGGAAGAATACTTGCAAGAGATGTAGTGGATTTTTCAACAGGAGAAGTATTGTTTGAAAAAGGAACAAGACTTAGTGTTGAACAAGCTAAGGTCATAGATAATTCAGGGCTTGAGTATGTATATATATACGGAGAAGAAGACCAGGAAGTCAAAATTATAGGTAACTGCTTTGTAGATATAAAAAGTCATTTAGACTTTGATGTTTCTGATCTTAAAATAAAAGAAAAAGTAAGATACAAAGTACTTAAAGAAATCCTTGAAAATTATTCAACAGAAGAAGAAATCAAGGATCAGTTAAAAGAAAGAAAAAGAGAACTTGTTCCTAAGCATGTTACAGAAGAGGATATAATTGCATCTATAAGTTATCAATTTAATCTTTTCCATGGCATAGGAAATATAGATGATATTGACCATCTTGGAAACAGAAGAGTTAGATCTGTAGGAGAGCTTCTACAGAATCAATTTAGAATAGGTCTTTCAAGAATGGAAAGAGTCATAAAAGAAAGAATGACTGTTCAGGATGCCCTTGAGCTTACGCCAAACAGCCTTATGAATATAAGGCCTGTAACAGCGGCTATTAAAGAGTTCTTTGGTTCTTCTCAGCTTTCTCAGTTTATGGACCAGACAAACCCCCTTTCGGAGCTTACACATAAGAGAAGACTTTCGGCTCTTGGGCCAGGTGGACTTTCAAGGGAAAGAGCGGGCTTTGAGGTAAGAGACGTTCATTATTCTCACTACGGAAGAATGTGCCCTATAGAGACTCCTGAGGGACCAAATATAGGACTTATAAACTCCCTTTCTGTATACGCTAGAATCAATGAATATGGTTTTATTGAATCTCCTTACAGAAGAGTAGATAAAGAAGGACTAAAGGTGACGGAAACGATAGATTACCTTACTGCAGATGAGGAAGATCTTTATATAAGAGCTCAGGCTAATGAGCCTTTGGATGATAAACCTTGGTTTGTTAACCCTAAGGTTGCATCTAGAACTAAAAATGGTACAGTAGAGCTTATTCCAAGTGAAAAAGTAGACTACATGGACGTATCGCCAAAGCAGGTTGTATCTGTTGCTACTGCAATGATACCTTTTCTTGAAAATGATGATGCTAACCGTGCCCTAATGGGTTCAAACATGCAAAGGCAGGCGGTGCCTCTTGTAAGAAGAGAATCCCCTGTAATAGGAACTGCTATTGAATTTAGAGCAGCCAAGGATTCTGGAGCTGTAATCGTAGCCAAAAATGATGGGGTAGTAGAAAAAGTCTCTGCTCAGGAAATAGTAATCCTTAGAGAAGATGGACAAAAAGACAGATATAGACTTTTAAAGTTTAAAAGATCCAACCAAGGAACCTGTATCAACCAGACTCCTCTTATCAAAAAAGGAGATGTCCTGAAAAAAGGCGACGTTATTGCTGATGGACCATCAACTGACCAAGGTGAGATTGCACTTGGAAGAAACTGTCTTATAGCTTTTATGACATGGGAAGGGTATAACTATGAGGATGCTATCCTTATAAATGAGAGACTTGTAAAAGAAGACAGACTTTCAACTATCCATATAGAAGAATATGAGGCTGAGGCTAGAGATACAAAGCTTGGACCTGAAGAAATAACAAGAGATATCCCAAATGTTGGCGACGACGCTATAAAAGACCTTGACGAAAGAGGAATCATAAGAATAGGTGCTGAAGTTGAGTCAGGGGACATACTTGTAGGGAAGGTTACTCCAAAAGGAGAAACTGAAATTACTCCAGAGGAAAGACTTCTTAGAGCTATCTTTGGTGAAAAAGCCAGAGAGGTTAGAGATACTTCCCTAAGAGTACCACATGGAGAATCTGGAATTATAGTAGATGTAAGAATATTCACAAGGGAAAACGGAGATGAACTTTCTCCAGGAGTAAATGAACTTGTGAGATGCTATATAGCTAAAAAGAGAAAGATAAATGTTGGAGATAAGATGGCTGGAAGACATGGAAACAAGGGTGTTATTTCTAGAATATTACCTGAAGAAGATATGCCTTTTATGCCTGACGGAACTCCTGTTGAAATAGTACTAAATCCACTTGGAGTACCATCACGTATGAACATCGGACAGGTTCTTGAGGTTCATATGGGACTTGCTGCGAAGGCTCTAGGATGGCATGTAGCTACTCCGGTATTTGATGGAGCTGTAGAGGAAGATATATTCCAGGCTCTAGAGCAAGCTGGATATCCTGCTAGTGGAAAAATAAATCTTCAAGACGGAAGAACAGGAGATTATTTTGACAATCCTATCACAGTTGGTTACATGTATATGCTAAAGCTTCACCATCTAGTTGATGATAAGATACATGCAAGATCTACTGGACCTTACTCTCTTGTTACTCAGCAGCCACTGGGAGGAAAAGCTCAGTTTGGTGGACAGCGTTTCGGAGAGATGGAGGTTTGGGCTCTTGAGGCATATGGAGCAGCTCATACTCTTCAAGAAATCCTTACTGTAAAATCTGATGATGTAGTTGGAAGAGTTAAGACATATGAAGCGATTGTAAAAGGTGAAAATGTTCCTGAACCGGGAATACCTGAATCCTTCAAAGTTCTTATTAAAGAGCTTCAATCTCTGTGTCTAGATGTAAAGGTTCTTACAGAAACAGATGAAGAGATAGAAGTAAGAGAATCACTGGAAGAAGCAATTCCAACTGATGAGTTTGAGTATGTTGATGAAGAGAGGGACGATATGATTGAAGAGGTTCTTACCCCTTCAGGAGAAAAATTTGACCTTGACTCTGACGACGAAGATGATGATTTAGAAGCTTTTACATCTGATGATGAGGAAGATGATGAATATGATTTTTAGGTTTAATTTGATAAAATATATTAATTTCAAGGAAAGGAGCGAAACTCCTTGTTTGAACTAAACAACTTCGAATCCATACAAATAGGACTTGCCTCCCCTGAAAAAATTAGACAATGGTCTAAAGGGGAAGTAAAGAAACCGGAAACTATAAATTATAGAACTTTAAAGCCTGAAAAGGATGGACTTTTCTGTGAAAGGATATTCGGCCCTCAAAAGGACTGGGAGTGTCACTGCGGAAAATACAAAAGAGATAGAGCTAGACACAAAGGAATAGTTTGTGACAGATGCGGCGTTGAAGTTACTAGAGCAAAAGTAAGAAGAGAGAGAATGGGGCATATAGAGCTTGCTGCTCCAGTTTCTCACATCTGGTATTTCAAAGGTATACCATCCAGAATGGGACTACTGCTTGATATGTCACCTAGAATCCTTGAAAAGATATTATATTTTGCATCTTATGTAGTTGTGGACCCTCAGGAAACTAGTCTTTCTGAAAACCAGCTACTGAGCGAAAAAGACTATAGAGACGCTATAGAGGCTTATGGCTCAAACAGCTTCAAGGCTATGATGGGAGCTGAAGGGGTTAAAGAGCTTCTTAAGAAAATAGACCTTGAAAAGCTTTCTAAGGAACTTAGAATAAAGCTAAAAGATGCTACAGGACAAAAAAGAATCAAAACTATAAGAAGGCTTGAAGTTGTTGAGGCCTTTAGACAGTCAGGAAATGATCCTTCGTGGATGATTCTTGATGTAGTGCCAGTGATTCCACCTGAAATCAGACCTATGGTTCAGCTTGATGGAGGAAGATTTGCAACATCTGACCTTAATGACCTTTACAGAAGGGTTATAAACAGAAACAACAGATTGAAAAGACTTTTAGAGCTTGGAGCTCCTGACATTATAGTTAGAAACGAAAAAAGAATGCTTCAAGAGGCTGTAGATGCTCTTATAGATAATGGAAGACGAGGAAGACCTGTAACAGGACCTGGAAACAGACCTTTAAAATCCCTTTCTGATATGCTAAAGGGTAAGCAGGGAAGATTCCGTCAAAACCTTCTTGGAAAAAGGGTTGACTACTCTGGACGTTCAGTTATAGTAGTTGGACCAGAGCTTAAGTTTTATCAGTGTGGACTTCCTAAAAAAATGGCTCTTGAGCTATTCAAGCCTTTTGTAATGAATGAACTTGTGAAAAGAAACTTTGCTCACAACATCAAAAGTGCAAAGAGAATGGTTGAAAAGGTAAAGCCAGAAGTTTGGGATGTTTTAGAAGAGGTTATCAAAGGACATCCAGTCCTGCTTAACCGTGCTCCTACTCTGCATAGACTAGGAATTCAGGCTTTTGAACCTGTACTTGTTGAAGGAAAAGCTATAAAGCTTCATCCACTTGTTTGTACAGCTTACAATGCGGACTTTGACGGAGACCAAATGGCTGTCCATGTTCCTCTTTCAGTTGAGGCACAGGCAGAGGCTAGATTCCTTATGCTTTCTCCAAACAATATACTAAACCCTAAGGATGGGGCTCCAATCACTACTCCTACTCAGGATATGATACTTGGTGCTTACTACCTTACTATAGAGCAAAGCGGAGTACCAGGCGAAGGCTCTATATATAAAGACTTTCAAGAGATGATGCTTGCCTATGAAAATAAGCAGGTACACCTTCATGCTAGAGTAAAGCTAAGAGCGAAAAAGTCATCTGAAGACAAGGGTCAGTTAGTTGAAAGTACTGTAGGAAGATTTATCTTTAACGAAAGCATTCCTCAGGATATGGGATTTGTAAATAGAGAAGAGAATCCCTACGCCCTTGAGGTTGACTTCATACTTGACAAAAAGCATCTTGGAAAGGTTATAGATGCCTGCTTTAGAAAGCATGGAAACACTATGACTGCAATAATGCTTGATACTATAAAAGAGCTTGGCTTTAAGTTCTCTACAAAAGGAGCAGTTTCTATATCTGTTGCAGATATGGAGATTCCAGAAGAAAAATACGAGCTTATAAAAACAGCTGAGCAAAAGGTTGAAAAATACGAAAAGAACTTTAGAAGAGGTCTTATGTCTGATGATGAGAGATACGAAAGAGTAATCGAGACATGGGCAAAGACTACTGAAGAAGTTACAGATGCTCTTATGGCAAAGCTTGGGCCACTAAACAACGTAAACATAATGGCAGTATCTGGAGCGAGGGGTTCCAAAAACCAGATTAGACAGCTTGCAGGTATGCGTGGTCTTATGGCAAATGCAACTGGTAAGACGGTAGAAATACCAGTAAAATCAAACTTCCGTGAAGGACTATCGGTACTTGAGTACTTTATATCTTCGCATGGTGCGAGAAAAGGTCTTGCCGATACAGCCCTAAGAACAGCCGATTCAGGATATCTTACAAGAAGACTTGTAGACGTTTCTCAGGATGTTATTGTTAGAGAGCTTGACTGTGAAACTACTGAAGGAATAGAAGTAAGTGCTTTTAAAGATGGAAATGAAGAAATAGAAGGTTTATTTGATCGTATAGAAGGTAGATTTGCCCTTGAAGATGTAGTTAATCCAAACACAAGTGAGATAATAGCTCCACGTGGAGAGATGATTACTGAAAAAGAAGCAAACGCCATCCTTGAAGCAGGAATAGAAAAACTAAAAATAAGAACTGTCCTAAACTGTAAGGCTAAGCATGGAGTTTGTGCGAAGTGTTATGGAAGAAACCTTGCAACAGGTAAGGACGTTAATGTGGGTGAAGCTGTTGGTATAATAGCCGCTCAATCAATCGGTGAGCCTGGAACACAGCTTACAATGCGTACTTTCCATACAGGTGGAGTTGCCGGAGGAGATATTACCCAAGGTCTTCCAAGGGTTGAAGAGCTTTTCGAAGGTAGAAAACCTAAAGGTCTGGCAGTAATTACAGAAATACCAGGAACAGTAACGATAGAAGAATCTGGCAGAAAGAAAGAAGCTGTTGTCAGATCTGAAGATGGAGTAGAAGAAAGATATGTAATACCTTATGGTTCTAGACTTAAAGTCAAGAATGATATGTTTGTAAAAGCTGGAGAGCCTCTTACTCAAGGTTCTATAAATCCTCATGACATCTTAAGAGTTAATGGAGTTACAGGAGTGCAGGATTATATAGTTAAAGAGGTTCAAAGAGTTTATAGACTTCAAGGGGTTGACATTAACGATAAGCATATAGAAATAATCATAAGACAGATGCTAGGAAAAGTGAAGGTTGAAGAGCCAGGAGATACAAGTCTTCTTCCAGGAGCACTTGTAGATATACTGGAACTTAGAAGAATTAACGAAGATATGATTGAAAAAGGTCTTGAACCTGCTACAATCAAAAGAGTTCTTCTAGGAATCACAAAAGCATCTCTTGCTACAGAGTCATTCCTATCCGCTGCATCCTTCCAGGAAACAACAAGAGTTCTGACAGAGGCAGCAATTAAAGGAAAGAAAGATAACCTGATAGGTCTTAAGGAAAATGTTATAATCGGTAAGCTAATTCCAGCAGGAACAGGCATGAAGAGATATAAGACTATAGAGATATCTACTGATGATGTAGTAAAAGAAGATGTGAAGGAACAAGCATCTGAAGAATTATAATAATTTTATTGACTGGCACATGCGCCGGTGATAGAATATAAAAGTGTGCAAATCAGCAGTGAAATACTTGCTGATTTGCTCCATGTATTTAATTAAAGGAAAAACTTGTGGAGACTTGTTCGATGAAGCAAGTAATGATGTAGGAGGCATGTTATGTTTGAGGACCTAAAGCTTAAGAAAAAAGTTGTAGGTACTAAGCAGACCCTTAAATCCTTAAAGCTGAATAACGTTGAAAAAGTGTATCTTGCAAAAGATGCATCAGTAAATATAATTCAGCCCATAGAAATTTTGGCAAATCAGATGAAAGTACCAGTGATTTATGTCCCTACTAAGAAAGAGCTGGGAGAATTTTCCGGTATAGAAATTTCTTCAGCAGCGGTAGCAATACTAAAATAGCAGTTGGCGGTGCAAAAAAATACAATAAATAAGGAGGTGCAAAAATGCCAACTATAAGTCAGTTAGTTCGTAAAGGTAGAGAAGAATCTGTTAAGAAATCAACAGCTCCAGCTCTACAAAAAGGTTTCAACTCTCTAAGAAAAAGAGGAACAGATGCAAGTGCTCCACAAAAAAGAGGTGTATGTACATCTGTAAAAACTGTTACTCCTAAAAAACCTAACTCAGCCCTTAGAAAAGTAGCAAGAGTTAGACTTACAAATCAATTAGAAGTATCAGCTTACACTCCAGGTGAAGGACACAACCTTCAAGAGCATAGTGTTGTTCTTATAAGAGGAGGAAGAGTAAAAGACCTTCCGGGAGTTCGTTATCACATAGTAAGAGGAACTCTAGACACAGCAGGTGTTGACAAGAGAATGCAATCAAGATCAAAGTACGGTGCAAAAAGACCAAAAGCTGCCAAGAAGTAATAGTATTGTTCGGTGCGTTTATATATATAAGGCGCCCGCGGCATACAGCTTATGTCGAGTACCGATGATCTAATCAATTAGATTATTAAGGAGGGAAGTACAGTGCCAAGAAAAGGTAATGTTCCAAAAAGAGAAATACTACCAGATCCTTTATACGGAAGCAAGGTAGTTACAAAACTTATAAATAAGGTAATGTTAGATGGTAAGAAGGGTACAGCGCAAAGTATAGTATACGGAGCATTCGAAACTATAAAAGAAAAGACTGGAGAAGAGCCAGTTGAGGTTTTCGAAAAAGCTATGGGAAATATAATGCCTGTTCTTGAGGTAAAAGCTAGAAGAGTCGGTGGAGCTAACTATCAAGTTCCAATAGAGGTTAGACCTGAAAGAAGAGAAACTCTTGGACTTAGATGGCTTGTAAAGTATACAAGGCTTAGAGGCGAAAAAGGAATGACTGAAAAGCTTGCTAAGGAAATTATGGATGCTGCTAACAACTCAGGGGCATCAGTTAAGAAGAAAGAAGATACCCATAAGATGGCTGAAGCAAACAAGGCATTTGCTCACTACCGTTGGTAAGAATTGGGTTTTTTTAACCGAAAGGAGTGCAAATAAGTGCCAAGAGAGTTTTCACTAGAAAAAACTAGAAATATTGGTATCATGGCCCATATAGATGCGGGTAAGACTACCACTACTGAAAGAATCCTCTACTATACAGGTAGAACTCATAAGATAGGAGAAACTCATGAAGGAGCTTCTCAAATGGACTGGATGGAGCAGGAGAAGGAAAGAGGTATCACTATAACTTCTGCAGCTACTACAACTAAGTGGAAAGAACATAGAATAAACGTAATAGATACCCCGGGTCACGTTGACTTTACAGTTGAGGTTGAAAGATCTCTTCGTGTACTTGATGGCGCTGTTGCTGTTTTCTGTGCGAAAGGTGGAGTTGAGCCTCAGTCAGAAAACGTATGGAGACAAGCGAATAACTACAACGTTCCAAGAATAGCATTTGTAAACAAGATGGACATCATAGGAGCGGACTTCTTAAGAGTTGTTGAAATGATGAAAGATAGACTTGGTGCCAATGCGGTTCCTATGCAACTTCCAATAGGAGCAGAGGATACTTTCAACGGAATTATCGACCTTATGATAATGAAGGCATATAAGTACAACGGCGACAAAGGTGAAGACATAGAAATTATAGAAATACCTGAAGACATGAAAGCTCAAGCTCAGGAATATAGAGACAAAATGATTGAGGCCATAGCTGAACTTGATGAAGATCTTACTATGAAATATCTTGAAGGTGAAGAGATTTCAGTTGAGGAACTAAAAGTTGCTCTTAGAAAAGGTGTTATTTCTACAGCTATAAACCCAGTTTTCTGTGGAAGTGCTTATAGAAACAAAGGTGTTCAGCTTGTGCTTGACGCTGTAGTTGAATATATGCCATCACCACTTGATATTCCAGCTATAAACGGAACACTACTTGACGGAGAAGAAGCTGAAAGACATTCATCTGATGAAGAGCCTTTCTCAGCACTTGCCTTTAAGATAATGGCTGACCCGTTTGTAGGAAAGCTAGCATTCTTTAGAGTGTACTCAGGAGTTCTTAAATCAGGTTCTTACGTACTTAACTCAACTAAGAATAAGAAAGAAAGAATCGGACGTATACTTCAGATGCATGCAAACACAAGAGAAGAAATCACAGAGGTTTACTCTGGAGATATAGCTGCTGCTGTAGGTCTTAAAGATACTACAACAGGAGATACTCTTTGTGATCAAGATAATCCGATAATCCTTGAGTCAATGGAGTTCCCAGAGCCTGTTATATCTGTTGCTATAGAGCCTAAATCAAAGGCAGCACAGGAAAAAATGGGTGTTGCTCTTCAAAGACTTGCAGAAGAGGATCCAACATTTAGAGTAAGAACTGATGAAGAAACTGGACAGACGATAATAGCGGGAATGGGTGAGCTTCACCTAGAGATAATTGTTGACCGTCTTCTAAGAGAATTCAAAGTTGAAGCTAATGTAGGAGCACCTCAGGTTGCTTACAGAGAGACAATCAAAAACCCAGTAGATATAGAGCACAAGTATGCTAAGCAATCTGGTGGTCGTGGACAATACGGACACGTTAAGATTAGAATGTTCCCTCAAGAGCCAGGCGCTGGTTATGAGTTTGTAAACTCAACTGTAGGAGGATCTGTTCCAAGAGAATATATAGGTCCTGTAGATGCCGGTATTCAGGGAGCTATGTCAGCTGGTATCATAGCTGGATATCCTGTTGTTGACGTAAAGGTTGAACTTTATGACGGTTCTTACCATGAAGTCGATTCATCAGAAATGGCCTTCAAAGTTGCCGCTTCTATGGCCTTCAAAGATGGTATGAAAAAAGCCCAAGCAATACTTCTTGAGCCTTACTTCAAAGTTGAAGTAGTAACTCCAGAAGATTACATGGGAGACGTTATGGGTGACCTTAACTCAAGAAGAGGAAGAATAGAAGGAATGGAAGCAAGAATAGGTGGAGCTCAAGCTATAAACGCCTATGTACCGCTTTCAGAGATGTTTGGTTACTCTACAGACTTAAGATCTGCAACTCAGGGTAGAGCAACTTACACTATGATATTTGACCACTATGAAGAAGTTCCGGCTTCAATTGCTAAAAAGATAATGGAAGAAGGAAAATAAATAAATATAGCAAGCTCTTTTTAGAGCTTGCTAATTATAAAATAACACTTCAAATCGAGGAGGAATACAAAAATGGCAAAAGCTAAATTTGAAAGAAATAAGCCGCACGTTAATATTGGAACAATAGGACACGTTGACCACGGTAAAACAACACTAACAGCAGCAATCACAAAAACACTTCACGACAGATAC
>Ga0194136_1000883_pt1 | contig 14995 bp, 9 predicted proteins | sample TARM_MetaG_T3A_1_FD_134023 | JGI IMG/M metagenome (GOLD analysis project Ga0194136, IMG submission 134023) | Freshwater microbial communities from Pennsylvania, USA, analyzing microbe dynamics in response to fracking - TARM_MetaG_T3A_14 (version 2) | ecosystem: Environmental > Aquatic >...
CTTGCGCAGCATGTCCTGGGGCAGGCGACGCACCAGCGAGGACGGGGCGAGTTTCAAGGTTTTCCCGAAAACACGCCTGTTTGCGCAGTGACTGAGGAAAAGCATGGACTTGGCCCGGGTCAGGCCGACGTAAAAAAGCCTGCGCTCCTCGTCGAGGTCGATGCCCCCGTCATCGCCCGGCTTGCCCAGCAGCATGTCCATGCCGGCGAAAGGCAGGATGCCCTCTTCCAGGCCGGGCAGAAACACGACCTCGAATTCAAGTCCTTTGGCCCCATGCATGGTCATGACTTGCACCTTCTGGGCCCTGGCCCTGATTGCGCAGAGTTCGGTCTCAAGCCTGACCATATTCAGAAGGCCGCGCCAGCCCGCGCAGGTCTGGAATGCCTTGACCAGATCCAGAAAGGGCTTGCTCTTCCAGAACAAGGCATCAAAAGGCGGGATTTCACCGAAATGCACAGCCATGGCCAATGGACCCTTTTCCACGACTCTCTCCGGGCAGGACGGAATTTCCCCGTCCAGAAAGTCCGGCAGCCCGAGCACGTTCCCGGCGATGCGCAGCAGCAGCTCCACCCTGGCATCGACGAAAAAGGATTCCTGCTCTGGCACGGACACGGGGATCCCCGCTCCCTCAAGAGCCTTGGCGATGGGGGAAATGAGGGCCTTGAAGCGCACCAGCACGGCGATGTCTCCGGGGGAAAGGCTTTTTCCCTCGTGCGTGTCCGCCTGCCAGTGTCCGGTGCCGCCGAGCAGTTCTCGCACGCGCCCCGCGATCCAGCCCGCTTCCTGTTCGGCCCCCTGGGCTTCGAACAGGACCAGGGACGCGCTTACGGGTTTCTCGGCCACGAGGCTCTCTTTTCCGGGAAAAAGATGGGCAGCGAGTGTCAAGATCTGCTGCGCCGACCGATAGTTGCGCACCAGCCTGATCCGCTTGAGATCCGGCCACAGATTGCGCAGCCTCTGCTCGACATCGCGCACAGCTCCCCGAAAGCCGTAGATGGCCTGGTGGGGGTCCCCGATGGCAAAAAAACCCCTGCCCGCCTGGGGGCAAAGGGCCGCGACCAGTCCGAGCTGAAGCGCGGAAAGATCCTGCACCTCGTCGACCAGCACATGATCGTAGCCGGGCACGCACTGCCCGAGTTCGAGGTGTTCGAGCCAGAACTCAAGGAGATCAGTGTAATCCACCAGGTTGAAACGGACCTTGTCATCGAGATAGCGCCGGGTGTGTTCGCCAGGGATGCGCACCCCGTTTTCGCGAGCCAGGGATTGCTCGTTCCAGGCGGTTTTAAGCTCTTTGCCCCGCAGGTCCGGGTTGGCCGCCGCGAAAAGCCTGCGGCTGCTCTCTTCGGAGAGCAGCACCGGAGCCTCGCCCATGACGGAAGTCCAGTAGTCGAGTCCCAGGGCGTGCAACGTGTCCGCCTTGGGCAACGCGGGCAATCCCGGGCAAAGCCGCTGCAGGCGGTCTTTGAGTTCCCTCGCGGCCTTGCGGGTGAAAGTCAGGATCAAAATGCGGGCCGGGTCAACACCTTGTTCAAGCAGATGACGCACCCTGCCCATGAGGGTCTGGGTCTTGCCCGTGCCCGGTCCGGCCAGGACCAGCACCGGACCCGGACCTGCCAGAATTGCGGCCATCTGCATTTCGTTGGCGGTCTGCGCGGCCTCCTGTCCCGATGTGGAAACCTCACCCGTGGTCTTGCGCCAGCGCTGCCCTGGGACCGCTGTCGCCAGGGGCTGGGCGGCCATGGACAGCATGCGGCCATGCTTGAATTCAAGCAATTCCTGGGGGGCGAACATGCTGATGCGACCGTATTCGCCGTCGTACCCGGAATGCCTGTGCACGACCCCAGAGCGCATCCTGCGCACAGCCTCGGCCAGGATTTTGGAAGAGCGCCGCAGGTCCTCCTCGGGCACGCTGCGCAATATATTCAATTCCGACCCAAAATCTTGCACCAGTTGGTTGTACATGACCTGCACCTTCTTGGTGCCGGGACCGACCCCGAGGATCTCGGACAGGACTTCGCTCAGCGGCACCAGGGAGGAAAAATCGGGATGCGCGGAAGGCCGAACCGGGGCGGGGCGGTCCGAGAGGGCAAAGACGCGGTTCAACACCCCGATGGTCAGGGGTTTGCCGCAGACCGGACAAAGCCCCCGGTGACGATACGTTTCCCCGGGTTCGAGCATGACCCCGCATTTGCGGTGGCCGTCGAGGTGGTATTTCCCTTCCTCGGGGTAGAATTCAAGCGTGCCCTTAAAGCGCGTCGATGCGCTCGCGCGCCGCAGAGCATCCCGAATGCCCGAAAAAGTCATTTCCCCCGAAAAAACATTGGCTTCGCGGCCGAGCTTTTCCACGGAATGGGCGTCGGAATTGGAGATGAGCGAAAAACGGTCCAGGGCGCTGAGCATCCAGTTCATTTCCGGGTCCGAAGAAAGCCCGGTCTCCAGGGCGAAAATTTCCCCGCTCAAATCCCCGAAGCAGTCTTCGATACGATCAAACCCTGATTTGGAGCCGAAAAGTGAAAACCAAGGGGTCCAGATGTGGGCCGGGACAAGGTAGGCCAGAGGGTCTGTTTCAAGGACCATCTCCAGCAGGTCGCGCGCATCGAGGCCCAGGATGGGCCGCCCATCCGAAGCCAGATTTCCAACCTGCGCCAAACGAGTGTTGAATTTCTTGGCCGCGTCGATACTCGGCATGAAGACCAGATTGTGGATTTTTCGGACCTTGCCCGCCTTCTTGTAGATGGAGCTTATCTCCGTGCAGAGCAGAAAACGGATACCCGCCGCGTTCATGTTACCGGAAAACCAGGGCAATTCCTGTTCGAGCGCTCTGTCGTCGCGCAGACGCAGCAATCCGTTTTCCTCGGCGACCAATTGCTCGGTGACGATCTCCATCCAGCCCGGATGGGTGAAGTCGCCCGTGGCCAGAACGTCAATGCCCTTGACCGAGGCCCAGGCCACCAGGTTTCTGGGCGTAAGATTCTTGCTCGTGGCCCGGGAAAACTTGGAATGAATGTGCAGGTCGGCGATGAAAGTGTTCACGTTGTGTCCTGGGAATCCTTTTCGGTCTTGAAAAACAAGAGGTTTTGAACCATGACGGCTCTGGTTCCCCCCGTGGGGATACTGGAAAGATCAATGAATGTCCCGTTCTGGGCCGCAAGCCGACGGGCTATGGCCAGTCCCAGGCCCGAACCCACGGCCTTGCTGGTCACGAAGGGATCAAAACACTTGCCTTCCATTTCCAAAGCCAGTCCCGGACCGTTGTCGGCGATGGCCAGGGTTCTCGTGTTCCCCTCGCTGCTATCGGAAATGGTGATCTCCGGATTCTGCGTATTTTCAAGGGCCTGCATGGCATTGACCACAAGATTTATAAGTACCTGGTGGAACTGGTTGCGGTCAAAGTAAAACGGCTCCTCCCCGACTTCAATGCGGATCATCACCCCAGGATACTGCAGACGCAGGGGCATGAGCACATGATCGAGTTCCTTGGCCAGATCAAGAGCCTGGGGCTGCGGAGCCTTGGGTCGGGCAAAAATGAGAAAATCCTTGAGCAGAAAATCAAGCCGGTCGATGTCGCGCAGGATGACCCGGGAAAGCCGTTCGGAAAAGTCCTTTTCCAAGTCGTCGGAGAGGAGAAGCTGCAGGCTGGTCTTGATCCCGGCCAGGGGGTTCTTCATCTCATGAGCCAGGCCTGCGGCCAGTTCGCCGACGCTGGCCAGTTTCTCCATTTCCTTGACCTGCCTTTCAAGCCTCTGCACTTCGGTGATGTCGGAAAAAAGAATCATCCAGCCCTGATTCTCGGGCAACTCGGTCATCTTGAACCCGAAAACCAGACCGCGCTGAGTGCTGATGACCATGTTGCGGCGCAGGCAGGCCAATTCGCGTTCTTTCCAGAAAGGCAGGAATTCGGGAAAATAGGCGTCAAAACCGAATCCGATCATTTCATTGCGATCATGTCCGGGAAGCCAGTCAAGGGCGCGCTGATTGACCGTCGTTATTTTTCCGTCGTGGTTGAGGACCAGAAGCCCCGCTTCGATCCAATCGAAAACGCGGTACTTGAGTTCCTCGGCCCTGCGCAGGGCCTTCTCCTGTTCGATGATCCTGTACAGCAGACGATTTTCCGCCGTACGGCTCAATTTCACCAGTGAGCTGACCAGAATGAGGGCCAGGGTCAACAAGCTATAGTTGTAAGCGAGGTCGGAACCACGAATATGGGTTTGATCCCAATACTGCGGATAATAGTACTGAACGCATGAAATAGCAAAAAGAAGTATCCAAACAATGAATGATGAGATAATTATTGTTTTAAATCCAATTATACGGCCGTAAAAAAAGAGACATAATATATAAAGAAAAACAAAAGAACTAAAAGACCCACCAGTTAATAATACCCACCATGTTGTCAGTATAATATCAGCATAAAGTTGAAATCTAAACAATAAAAAAGAACTAATGAATTTCTTTGCAGCAAGAAGATAAACAATGCTTAGAAAAAAACCACACACAAAGAAAAAAATATATTGTGAATCACGATTGACATCCAGCCTCATGCCCCTGTCTGAAATATTCATGACATCGGATATGGCCAGAAACAAAAGAAAAACCATGATGCCGAGACGGATCACGGAAAACTTGACATAAAAATTCTTGAATTCGTCGGAAGGTTTCAGTTCGGGGCTATTGTCCACAATCCCTTTGATCTCCCTGCAATTTTTCCACCGCGTGTTTGAGAGCGGGCAGGATGGCGTGCAGATTTTCGCGCATGGCCTTGGGACTGCCCGGCAAGTTGACCACCAGGGACAATCCCATAATGCCGGCCACGGCGCGGGAAATCATGGCGTGAGGGGTTTTGGCCAGGGATGTCTGGGTCATGGCCCTTTCAAACCCCGGCAAGCGCTTATCAAGTAAAGGCAGGGTCACTTCCGGCGTGATATCGCGGGGGCCAACCCCTGTTCCGCCGGTGGTGAAGACCAGATCAAATCCCTGGAACAGGCAACAGTCGACCAGGGCGCTTTTCAATATTTCAGGTTCGTCCGGGATGATCATGCCTCGGGCAATGCTTATTTCCATAGAACCCAGCGCCGCATCGCGAATGGCCGGACCGCTCGCATCGACGCGCTCGCCCCGTGATCCCTTGTCGCTCAGAGTGATCCAGGCCAGGGAAAATCCCTTTTTAGACCTCGTGCAGGAATATTCTCCCGGGGTCAGGGCACCAGTATCCTTGCGCACAATCCAGGCAGGCATGAAGAGTCCGTCTTCCCGGCACAGACGAATCCGGTTTTCCACGTGCACGCTGCAGTTTGAATCCTCGATAACCTCTCCAACCCGCAGATTCAGATCCCTATCAATCCAACCGTGAACCAGCGGATGATCCTGGCCCTGGCCCATGATAGCCGCATCAAGATGATTCGCTTCTTTCCAGGTAACGCGCATGGCCACCCCTTCTGCTTGGGTTTTATTTGTATTGACCTGTTATGCCTACCAAAGCCTCGCGCTGTTGTCATTACTGCAATGAGCCGGCACTTGTCCGTGAACCGGGTCTGGAGTAGTGTTTTGGTGTTCAATAAACTGCACAACAAGGACTATCCCATGAAAGGAATCATTCTGGCCGGAGGCTCCGGCACCCGGCTCTATCCCCTGACTTTGGGCACCAGCAAGCAGCTTCTTCCCGTCTACGACAAGCCGCTCATCTACTATCCCCTCTCCATTCTCATGCTGGCCGGCATCAGGGACATCCTCATCATCTCGACTCCACAAGACCTGCCGCGCTTCAGGGACGTGCTCGGCGACGGAAGCGAGCTCGGAGTTCGTTTTTCCTACATCGTCCAGGCTTCTCCCGACGGGCTGGCCCAGGCCTTTCTCCTTGGCGCGGATTTCATCGGCCTGGACAGCGTCTGCCTCGTGCTGGGCGACAACATCATCTACGGCGTGGGACTGTCCAATGTCCTGCAGGAATGCGCGAAACTTGAAAAAGGCGGCATCGTCTTCGGCTACCCGGTCAAGGATCCTCAGCGCTACGGGGTCGTTGAATTCAATGCCGCAGGCGACGTGGTGAGCATCGAGGAAAAACCCCTACATCCCAAATCAAAATATGTTATCCCAGGTATTTACTTCTATGACAACACAGTTGTCGAGATTGCCCGAGATCTTCGGCCGTCTGAACGCGGCGAACTCGAAATCACCGATGTGAACCGTGAATACCTGCGTAGCGGGACCCTCAAGGTAGAACTGCTCGGACGAGGCTACGCCTGGCTCGACGCGGGAACCCACGAATCCCTGCAACAGGCCGGAAGCTTTGTGCAGGCCATCCAGGACCGCCAAGGATTCAAAATCGCCTGCATCGAGGAAATCGCCTACAAAAAAGGGTTTATCGACGTCGCGCAACTCAAAGTCCTGGCCGAAAAATTCAGGAAAAACGATTATGGAAAATATCTGGATGAAATTGCTTGTGAATCATTTTAATAATAAAAATAAGCGTGTTAAAAAACAAACGAACACCTGTTGAAAACTTTGTTCGAAATATGTCAGCGTGTTTGTTTTATCTGCTTCCTCCGATATCAAGCTCCGTGAAGCACATCTTCCATCACCAACAGTAAACTTATAATTTATAATTATTTTATAATATTAAGTTAAAAACGCACATAATGTCCCTCCTAACAATCCTAACAACCAAATATTTTCTTTATTTGAAGATCAGAAAGAACCTTGCAAAACCATCCGCCATTTCTGGCGATTGAAGTCTTAGGCCTTCTCCAGTACAGAGAAAAACCAATCAAGAAGAACCAATAATTTTCGATAGCTATACAATAATTTCAAGGAAAGTGAGGTATCCATGGATGTTATGAAAATGCCGGCTGATCTGCCCGATGTGACCCTCAACACCAACTCCGAGTTGGTGCTTAAAAAACGTTACCAGCGAAAAGGACTGGACGGGACCCCTATTGAGAGTCCGAAGGAAATGTTCTGGAGAGTGGCGGCAAGCATAGCGTCCATGGAAAAGAACTATTCCGCCTCCCCCTGGAAGCCGCAGGATTTGGCCCGCACTTTTTACACCATGATGACCGAGTACGATTTTCTGCCCAACTCGCCAACGCTCATGAACGCAGGAACCGAACTCGGACAGCTCGCGGCCTGCTTCGTGCTGCCCGTGGGCGACTCCATGGACGAAATTTTCGATGCGGTGAAGCACGCGGCCCTGATCCACAAGTCAGGAGGCGGCACAGGCTTTTCCTTCACCCGCCTGCGTCCCAAGGATAGCCGCGTTGGATCTACGGGCGGCGTGGCTTCCGGTCCCATTTCCTTTCTCAAAATTTTCAACACGGCCACCGAGCAGGTCAAGCAGGGGGGAACGCGGCGCGGCGCGAACATGGGCATTCTGCGCGTCGATCATCCCGACATTCTTGAATTCATCCGCGCCAAGGAACGCGAAGGGGATCTCAACAACTTCAACCTGTCCGTGGCCCTGACCGAAAAATTCATGCAGGCTGTGGAGAAGGACGAGGAATATCCCCTCGTTGCTCCTCATTCCCAGGAAGTCATTGAACACCTTAAAGCCCGTGAAGTCTTCGAACTGCTGGTGCGCAAAGCGTGGGAAAGCGGAGACCCCGGCATCATCTTCATCGACCGCATCAATCGCGACAATCCGAACCCCGACCAGGGCGAGATCGAGAGCACCAACCCTTGCGGCGAGCAGCCCCTGCTGCCTTACGAGGCCTGCAACCTCGGCTCCATCAATCTGGCCCGTTTCGTGCGCGAAAAGGACGAGGGCATTGAAATTGACTGGGACAGGCTGCGTGAAGTGGTGCATTTGAGCGTTCGCTTTCTGGACAACGTCATCGACGCTTCGGAATACCCGCTGGATCGCATCACGGAGACTGTTCGCAAAAACAGAAAGATCGGGCTTGGAGTAATGGGCTGGGCCGATCTTCTGTACCAGTTGGGCCTGCCCTACGACAGCCGCCGGGCCATCGTGCTCGCCGAGCAGATGATGAACTTCATCCAAAAGGAAGCCAGATCCGCTTCCAAAGAACTGGCCAAGGAGCGTGGTCCCTTTCCGGCCTACGAGACATCCATCTACAAGGAACAGAATCTGGGGCCTTACCGCCATGCCACGACCACGACCATTGCTCCCACAGGCACCCTGTCAATCATCGCCGGATGCTCCTCCGGGGTGGAGCCGCTTTTTGCCCTTTGTTTCGTGCGCCAGGTCATGGATGGCGAAAAGCTGACCGAGGCCAACAGCTTTTTCGTACAGGCCCTGCACGACCAGGGATGTTACTCCGAAAAACTCATGGCCGAGGTGATTGAAAAGGGCTCGGTCAGGAACATGGACTTTCTTCCCGAAGAGCTCAGAAACGTCTACGTCACCTCCATGGATATCGATGCCCAATGGCATCTCAAGATGCAGGCGGCCTTCCAGAAGTTCACTGACAATGCCGTGTCCAAGACCGTGAATCTGCCCAATTCTGCTACCCAGGAAGACATCTATAAGATCTACTGGATGGCCTACGAAGAGGGCTGCAAGGGTGTCACCGTCTATCGCGATGGCTGCAAGAGCGTGCAGGTACTGTGCACTGGAGACGGGAAAAAGGAAGAAAAAAAAGATGAAGGATGCCGTCCCATGGATCGGCCCGACATCGTGTACGGATTCACCCAAAAGGTGCGCACAGGCCTGGGTGACCTTTATCTGACGGTGAACGAGGTCAACGGCAAGCCCTTCGAGGTTTTCGCCACCATCGGTCGTTCGGGAAGATCCATCACGGCCAAAGCCGAAGCCATCGGCCGCCTCGTCTCCCTGGCCTTGCGCTCCGGAGTGCATGTGCGTGAAATAGTGACGCAGCTCAAAGGGATAGGCGGAGAACATCCGGTCTTTCAGAAAAAGGGCATGCTCCTCTCCATTCCCGATGCCGTGTCCTGGGTTCTTGAAAACAAGTATATGCAGGGTACGACACCCCGAAATTCATACAAAGCCCTCTCCAAGACCGAATGCCCGGAATGCACGACGGAGCTGGTCTTTCAGGAAGGCTGCTTTGTCTGCCCGTCTTGCGGCTTCACCAAGTGTGGGTAGACAGGGCTGGATGATGGTGCAATCGAGCGGCATAGAACAGTTTCTGCGGAGCATGATGACCATTTTGGCCAGCAGATCCATGACTGCGGCTGAAAAGCTGCATTGCGGCGGCATGCTCATTCAGAGCAGGATCAAAAGCCGCAATGCTTCGGTCATGCTCTACGACGAGGACAAACAGGGCCTCAAAGTCGTGGCCGCCAGTCGTAAGGAGATAGTGGGCTTAAGTCAGCCCCTTTCTCCGGAGAGCATCTCCGGCTACGTCTGTACGCACAAGGTTCCTCTTTTGATCAAGGATATCGATACGGACAGCCGTTTTTGTTGTCGTAACGGCAGTTACAAGACCAAATCGCTCATTTCCGTACCCCTGCTTTCCGATCAGCAGGTAATCGGCGTCATCAATGTGTCCGACAAGGAAGGAAGCGGGCCGTTCACCAAGTCGGACCTCTCCGCGCTGCTCGAATACGCCGGCTGGATCACCCCATTGATCGAAAGTCTGGCCATGTTTGAGAAATTGGAAACGGAAAAGGTTCGCTACCAGGAACTGGCGCAGGAACTGGAAGTAAAACAGAAAGAACTTATCATCGCCTCCACCGAGCGCTCCGAACTGGTGCAGATGGTGGTACACGACTTTAAAAGCCCTCTTTCGGCCGTGATTTCCAACATGGACCTGCTCACCTATCTGGGGCCAAGCGAGTCCCAGAAGCCGATCATCGACACAGCCTTCAAGGGCGCAACCAAGCTTCTGGAGATGATCGACGAGTTCCTGCACATCGCCCGTGTGGACGAATGCGAAGAAAAGGGCGTCATTATACGCCCGGTTTCCTTTTTGCCGTTGGTGCGCGAACAGATCAAAGCCCTGATGCCTCTGGCCCGCGAAAAGAAGATGAGCATCGAAAACAGTTGCGAGCTTGATGTGCAGGTGCTTGGTGATCCCATGCTGCTCGGGCATCTGGTGCAGAACCTGATTTCAAATGCCATCAAATACACGCAGGCAAACGGAGTGATTAAAATCGGGATGGGGACCTGGGAGTCGCGCAGAACCGGGGATCCAACGCACACCGTGCTCAAGTTCTGGGTCGAGGATAATGGCGAGGGGGTCGAGGATCGCTACAAGGAATCCATTTTTGACAAATTCGTGCGCACGGAGAAGTCGGTTGAAAGCGGCATAAAAGGCACCGGAATAGGTCTTTTTATCTGCCGTAAGATAGCGACCATGTTTCAAGGCAAGATCTGGGTGGAGGATGTGATGCCAAGCGGCAGTAGATTTTGCGTCATTCTTTTCATCCCCGAGGAAAATTGAGATGGACAAAAGCATCACCGTCATGGTGGTCGAGGATATCCTTTCTGCCCGGGAAACTGTGGTCAACCTGCTTAAAGCATTGGGTTTTTCGAATTTTCAGGAAGCGGAGAACGGAGAGGCGGCCCTTGCACACATGAACGGGAGCAGCCCGGGGCTCATTATCTCCGATTGGAACATGCCGAAAATGAACGGACTCTCCCTGCTCCGCGCCGTGCGTTCCAAGTCGCAGTCGCATTACGTGCCTTTTATTTTTTTGACCTCCAAATCCGAGGTGGAGGACGTTGCGCTGGCTTCGGATGGGGGGGCTTCAGCGTATCTGGTCAAGCCTGTGACTATCAAGGCCTTGTCCGAGGCCTTGAACTCGGTTCTTGATGGAGGTTTTGAACAGGATTTCGAACTGCTCAAGGCGGAAATGCACACTTTGTGTCTCGCCAAGGAGCAGACCAAGGCTCTGGATCTGCTGCGCCGTTTCGAACTCCTCTATCCCGGACAGGCGCAAAGGATCGCTTTGGAACATGTGCGCGTACTCATGCAGTTCTCGGATTTTTCCAAGGCCGAGGAAATTCTGTGCGACATATTGGCTTCAAACCCGCTTTTCGCCAGAGGTTGGGAGACCATGGCCAAGATCCAGTCCTGGCAGGCCAAGTGGGACCAGGCCCTGGGTGCCGTGAACAAGGCCGTATCCATAAGTCCCAACAATACGGAATATCATATTTTGCGCGGCTCCATCAATCTGCACAGGGAGAACCTGCACGAGGCCAGGAATAATTTCATGACGGCCTTAAATATCGACCGCAAGAACGATCAGATCAAACAGGATATCTGGAACGCCTATGTCGATCTGGACATGGTCGATGAAGTGCAGCGTGATTTCGGATCATACATTTTTTCTTCCCTGACCTGCGACACCTTGAACAACATGGCTGTGGCCTACCGGCGCAAAGGGGAGCTGACTCGGGCGATCGAGATCTATCGCGCGGCCCTGGCCAAGGAGCCTGACAATCCGAAAATTCTTTTCAACGCCGCTGTGGCTTACGTGAACAGAAAACAATACGGCAAGGCCAAATCGCTTTTGACTCACGCTTTGGGCAATGATCCTGATTTCGAAAAAGCCAAGGCGCTCCTCACGCAAATAGCCGCTCAGGAACACAAACACGATGATGGCGAAAAATCCGGGGACAAAGCATGATCAGCATTTCCAAACTATCCTATTCCTTTGGCCGCCAATTGGCTTTAAAGGACATCAATTTCTGCATGAAGCAGGGGGAATTCGTTTTCCTGTGCGGGCCTTCGGGAGCGGGCAAGACGACTTTTATGCGCATCCTGCACGGAGCTCTGCCCGTGCAGCGCGGTAAGGCCGATGTGGCGGGCTATGACCTCAATACCCTGCCCGAAAGCCGCAAGCATCTGCTGCGACGGGATGTGAGCGTGGTCTTCCAGGATTTCAAAATCCTGACCAATCAGACCGTTTTCGCCAATGTGGCCCTGCCCTTGAAGGTGCGCGGCATCGGGCAGCACATCATCGAAAAAAGGGTCCGCGCCGTGCTCAGAAGCCTGCATCTGGATAAAAAAGCCGGAGCGCCCTGCGAGGAGCTTTCCGGCGGCGAACAACAGCGCGTGGCCGTGGCCAGGGCCGTGGTCGTCAAACCCAAGCTGCTGCTGGCCGATGAACCCACGGGCAACCTGGACCACGAGCTGTCCATGCGCATGATGGATATTTTCCAGCAATTTCATAAATTCGGAACTTCAATCATGATCGCCACCCACAATCGCGAGATCATGGAACGCATGGCCGACGCGCGCATCGTGACCCTGGATGACGGGACCATGCGCGAAGGCTGCCCCATCACCGGAGGCCGGCCATGAACGTATTTTTCCAGCTCATCGGCCAGGGCGTGCGCGATCTGTTCCGTGCCCCGTGGTCCCTGTGCATGACCATCGCGGCCATCACTCTGGTGTCCTTTCTGGGCGGGGCATTTCTCATGCTCGTGCACAATCTCGATCTGCAGATCGGTAGCCGGCAGGGCAACGTGCAATTCCAGATCTACTGGAAGGCCGATGTCACGGCGGACGAACTCAAAGAGGTCTGGTCCGGCCTGTCCTCCATGGAAGGCGTGGTCAACGTGCGCACCTACACCCCGGATCAGGCCCTGGGGGTGCTCGCGGAATCGTTTCAAAAGAACGTGGATCTGGAATGGATGAAGGGCAGAAGCCCCCTGCCGCCCACAGCCCTTGTCGAATGCGAACTCCCCCAGGATGACGGCAAGAAATGGGCTGCGGGTATGGTCAAACGGCTGGAAGGCCTGCCAAAAGTCGACAAGGTGACGTTTAATCCGCTGCAGGTCGATCTGTTGACCTCTTGGGTCGGATTGACCAAGATGGCTTTCTGGCCGGTGACGGGTTTTCTGCTCGTGGTCGTGGCCCTGGTTGTGGGCAACACCATCAAGCTTGCCCTCTTGGCCCGGCGCGACGAACTGGAAATCCTGCGCTTTGTGGGCGCAAGTCGCTCCTATATCCAGTTTCCCCTGCTCGTGGGCGGGGCCTTTCAGGGACTGCTGGGCGCAAGCCTGGCCCTTGGGCTCTTAAAACTCCTGCACCACGGCATTGAAGACATGTTCAACGTTCCGCCCTTGTGGATCACCATTTCCTTTTTGCCGCAGGTACACAGCCTGGCCATTGTAGCCATCCTGGCCGTGGTCGGAGTGCTGAGCTCCCTTGTGGCTATCCGTAATTAAACCATTCGAGGACCGTCGTGAATCGCAGCCATAAAATGACCGTAGGTTTGGAAAAGGCCCCCCACCGTTCCCTGCTTTTCGCCCTGGGCATGACCCGGGAAGAGATGAAACGGCCGCTCATCGGCGTGGTCAACTCGGCCAACGAGATCGTGCCGGGGCACATGCACCTCGACATCATCGCTCGCGCCGTCAAGGACGGGGTGCGCATGGCCGGCGGCACGCCAATGGAGTTTCCGACCATCGGCGTGTGCGATGGTCTGGCCATGAATCACGAGGGCATGAAGATGAGTTTGCCCAGCCGCGAACTCATCGCCGACTCCATAGAAATTTCGGCTACTGCAGTGCCCTTCGATGGACTGGTTTTTATCCCCAACTGCGACAAAATCGTGCCCGGCATGCTCATGGCCATGCTGCGCCTCAACATTCCCTCCATCATGATCAGCGGCGGGCCCATGCTGCCCGGCAAGTTCGAAGGCAGGACCATCGACCTGATCACGGTCTTCGAGGGCGTGGGCAAGGTCAAGAGCGGCGGCATGACCGAAGCGGACCTTGAGCGCATGGAAGAGTGCGCCTGTCCGGGCTGCGGGTCCTGCGCGGGCATGTTCACGGCCAATTCCATGAACTGTCTGTCCGAGGCCCTGGGTCTGGCCCTGCCCGGCAACGGGACCATTCCCGCCCCGACCAGCGCGCGCATCCGCCTGGCCAAGGACGCGGGCATGCAGGTCATGACCCTGGTCGAAAAGAACATCCGGCCACGTGACATCGTGACCGAAAAGAGCGTGGCCAACGGCGTGACCATGGACATGGCGCTGGGCTGCTCGACCAACACGGTGCTGCATCTCCCGGCCATCTTCCGCGAGGCCGAGCTTGATCTGACCCTGGACATTTTCGACAGTATCAGCCGCAAGACGCCCAACCTGTGCCGCCTGTCCCCGGCCGGGCCGCACCATATCTCGGATCTGCACGAGGCTGGCGGCATTCCGGCGGTCATGAACGAACTGGCGGCGAGCGGGCGCATCGAACTCGATGTCATGACCGTGACCGGCCAGACCTTGGGCCAAAACCTGGCCGCCCTGCAGCCGCGCATCCTGCGGCCCGAGGTCATCCGCACGGTGGCGGAACCGTATTCCAAGGAAGGCGGCATCGCCATCCTGAAGGGCAACCTGGCCCTGGACGGCGCGGTGGTCAAGCAGTCCGCCGTGGCGCCTGAGATGATGCAACGCACGGGTACGGCCCGCGTCTTCGAGGGCGAGGAAGAGGCCGTGACCGCGATCATGAACGGCAAGATCAAAGCCGGGGACGTGGTCGTTATCCGCAACGAAGGACCGGTGGGCGGGCCCGGCATGCGCGAAATGTTGACCCCGACCTCCGCCATCTCGGGCCTTGGCCTTGGGGGTGAGGTGGCCTTGCTGACGGATGGGCGCTTCAGCGGCGGCACGCGCGGGGCGGCCATCGGGCACATCAGCCCCGAGGCGGCCGAAGGCGGAATCATTGGCCTGGTCGAGGAGGGGGACCGCATCAAGATCGACATCCCAGGTCGCAGTTTGGAACTTCTTGTCGACGAGGCGGAACTGGAAAAACGTCGCCGGAACTGGAAGCCCTATCCCAAGGAAATCCGCTCTTCCATCCTGCGCCGCTACAGCCGCATGGCTTCGTCGGCGGCCAAGGGAGCGGTGACAAGAATCTGATGCTCTGGAACCACGAAAGCGCGGCCCGCTATGACAAATGGTCCACAAGCACACGGGGCGGTTTCGCCCTGCGGCAGGAGGAAAAGCTGCTGCAGGGCATCATAGCACCCTGGCCCCGGCGCAAGCAGAAGCTGCTTGATGTGGGCTGCGGCACAGGCATGTTTCTGGAATTCTTCTGGTCCTGCGGATTTGATCTGACGGCCCTGGACAAAAG
>Ga0194136_1000884_pt1 | contig 14993 bp, 14 predicted proteins | sample TARM_MetaG_T3A_1_FD_134023 | JGI IMG/M metagenome (GOLD analysis project Ga0194136, IMG submission 134023) | Freshwater microbial communities from Pennsylvania, USA, analyzing microbe dynamics in response to fracking - TARM_MetaG_T3A_14 (version 2) | ecosystem: Environmental > Aquatic >...
AAAAATTTATCTATAGACTACTTCAAATTCTTCAAAAACTACAGGCATTTCTTCTGAAAATTCTTTACCTATTTCTTTGCATTCTTCTGTAAAAAATTTTTTATGCCCTTCCCTCCAATATTCAAGAGATAAATCTCCTTCTCCTTCTAGCCTTGCTTCTTCTTCTGTAATTTCAATAAATTTTTTGATACGAATATTAGTAGTTCTTATTACACAAGCTTTTTCACCTAAGTAGTCAGTTACTATTGTTAAATCTCCTTTTTTTAAAGGTTCAATCCCTTCAAATTCATAAGTCCAAAGACTTCCGCATGTAGCTACTTTTTTTCCTGAATAAACAAGGCTAAATAATTCGTCAGCTATTTCTTCATTTCCAAAGTATTCTACCATTTTACATTCTAACTTTTTATTTTCAAGGCTTTCTCCTATACTGAAAAGATAAGCTTCCCATATTTTTTTTATATTTTCTTTCATGAATATCTCCCTTTTTTCATAAAAATAAATTTTACATAACAACTTAATCAGCGTTATTTTTTTATAATTTTAAAACTAATCTAGTTCTTCAGAAATAAACATTTCCTCTAAATCTTCTACCTCGTCTAATTTTTCACTTTCTATTGATTCCCCCTTATCCACATTAATCTGAATCAAATAAGGTCCCTTACCTAAATCACTAATTTTCAATTTTTTCTGTATATTAAATTTTGGTACTAAAACTTCTAGTTCTTCCACTAATTTATCTGATTTTATTTCTTCATTGACTATTCCGTTTATATCGCTTTGATATTTATTGCCATTTATAAAAATCTCTATATTTTGTAATTCTATTTTTTCAGCACTAAACAATTCCAAAACAAAATTAATATTAAAATCTTCTAAATTGATATTAAAATTATCAAGCCCTTTCTCACTCAACTTAAAAATCTCTGATTTATACGGAATATAGTTAGGGCTATCTACTGACAGGTAATATTTATTATGAATCATAACATCATTAAAAATATAGTATCCCCTATTATTTATATCTACATTTTTTACAAATTTACCATTTTCTTCATACAAACTTATTCTTACATTTTTTAAACTATTAATACCAGTAGAAACATGACCTCTAATTGATGAGGTAAGCTCTTGTAAAAAAATATCTTTCATTCTTTTTTTTGAAAAGAACTCTACCCTTTCTATTGCCCCAGAAGGTGCATAACCTAACTTTTGTGCCCTTACAAATACCAAGCCTTTTTCTACTTCTACCTCATAATATCCATCCATATTTGTATAAACAATTTTCTCAACATCATTATTTTTAATATTTAATTTTGTATTTTGCATTGGTCTCTTCTTATCATCAAAAACATAACCCCTTATAAGACTTGGGACTTCTACCAGTTCAATTTCTAAACTTTCTGATTCACCAAAATATTTAGTATTAATTTCCAAGGCTTCTTTTTGTTTATAGCCTTTTTTACTTACAAAGACATTATAAATATTTTGAGGAAGAAAAATAGAAAATTCTCCTTTTATATTAGTTGTTACTGAATATTTGTCACCTAGTATATTTTCTAAAATTAAGTCTACTCCTCCAAAAGTAGCATTCCCTAAGGTAACTAAGCCTTTTAATTCTACTAGTTCAATAGGGAAATACAAGTTAAGTCTATGTGTATCTACTTCGATACTTATTCCTTTAAAATAGTAAGGTCTATAAAGGGAAGTTAAAATTTCTATGTCATATTTACCAAGCCCTAAGTATATTCGTTTTTCTTGCCCATTATAATCAAAAGAATAAATCAAATTGTCTTCTTTATAAAAATTAATTATAGCATCATAAAAATGCCTTTCCCCATTTAAAAGAACTTTTTGATTATACCTTAGTTCATCACCCTCTAATAAAGATAAATTAATTTGTTTATTCTGATTATAAATATTTATATTTTCTATATCAATATCTCTTTCAGTAGCTATCAACGGAAAATTTAATAGATTAAAAATAAAAATAAAGCTACAAAAAATTAATTTCATAATTAGTCCTTTCGTATACTTACTAAAAAATTTGTGGTATAATTAAGTGTAGCATTTTTTAGCGGTATTATCAAGGAGGAGCTAATGAATATAAGTATAAAAAATAAATTTTCTATGATTATTATTTTTATGAGTATCTTATCCCTTATTTTTGCTTATATAATATCCATAGAAGTATTATCAAAACATATATTTGAAAAAGAAAAACTAAAATTTAACGAGAAAATTTTTTATGTAAATAGAGAGTTTAACCTTATTGAAAATTTAGTTTTCAAAGAATCTGTAATGGTTTCACAAAATTTAAGTATTGTTAATTTTGCTAACAATATTCAAAACTATGCTAAAAAAGAAAGAGAAGAAAGGCTAGAAGTACTTACAAAATACTTTGAAAGAAGTATAACAACAAGGGAAAAATTAATTCCTAATATTAAAATAGAATTTGTTGATAAAACATCCAATTATATTAATCCTAGCACTTTACCAAATCTTAAAGATAAAGAAAATATTAAAAAAGCTCTTGGACTTAAAAATAATTATCCTGAAAATGTTATTGATTATGTAAAAGCTAGTAATGAAGATTTTGAAATAAAAATGTATGTACCTGTTTATCATCAAAATTTAAAAGAAGTTATTGGACTTATTATAACTAGTTATAAATACGATAAATTTCTTTTGGAGCATTTAAAAAACTCCTACGGTTTGGATATAATTTTAGAAGATTTAAATGGTAAAAGTATTTTAAGTACTTTTGATATTAATTATAAAATTGATATTCAAGAAGAGTTCTTAAATAATAATTCTTTGGAATTAGGTAATAAACTATATCTAACTCAAGTTTTGCCCATGAAAGAAAAAGGTTTAAATTTTATTTTTATTTTTGATAGAGAAGACTCTATTCGAGAAAAAGCAGAGATTTCTTCTTACTTATTTCTATCGTTATTTTTTGTTTTTTCATTACTTTTTGTTATTTCAAGTACTATGCTCAATGTTTTTATAGATTCCTTGAAAAATTTAACCTTAAAAATAAACTCTCTAAAAGAAGGAAATTTTAATATTAACTTAGGTAGTTTAAAAAATAATAATGATGAAATAGGGATTCTAGCACATGATTTTGAAAATATGGTTCATATACTCAAAAGTAAAATAAATGAGTTAGAAGAGGCAAATTTAAACAAACAACATTATGCTAATCGCTTGGAACTTGCCAATGATGAACTCAAAAAATCACAAAAAAATATTAAAGATAAAAGTGAGAATATAGAGAAAATAAATAAATTACTAAATAATAGAATTAGCGAAATTAGTAATATGTATTATTTAATGATGGGAATAAGCAAGCATATGCTAGATGATAAGTTTTATGATGTAATTGTAAAAGGTGTTAGAGAAGGTTTGATGATTCCAAAAGTTGCAATATATCTAAAAAAATATGGGAGTAATAATGCCATTCTCAAAAAAAGCTTGGGCTTTGATAACATAAAAAAAGAATTTAATTTAGAAGGAAAAGAATATATTTTAACAAAAAAAGACTCTATTGAAAGTGATGAGATAATGGATTCTACGGATTTTAACTTAAAAGAAGATTCCTATATATTTCCTCTAGTTAGTAGAAGAGAAGATGAAACATTATATGGTTTTTTATTAATATCTAAAGGTGAAAAACTAACTCAAGAATTCAAAAAATCTATTTTAACTTATGTTAATGCCTTACTTTTAGCAATTGAAAATAGATTGTTTTATATTAGACTACTTAATGAAAACACTAAGTTAGAAGAAACTACAAAAGAGTTACAAGAATCTGAAAAAATGAAAAATATTTTTATTTCAAATATAAGTCATGAACTTAGAATTCCCTTAGTACCTATAAAAGGTTATCATGAAATCATGCTCGAAGAACATATGGGGAAATTAAATGATAAGCAAAAAAAAGCTATGAAAATTTCTCTTAAAAACATTGAGAGGTTACAAGAAATTATTGAAAATGTTTTGAATTATTCTAGAATTGAAAGCGGAAAATACCAAATGGTAAATACTTCTACCAACATACAAGAAGTTATAGAAGAAGTCTTTCAACGCTTAGATAATCTTTTTGATACAAAACCCATAAATATTATCCAAGAAAATATTACTTCTGATATTTTTGTTTATGGAGATAAAGAAGCTTTAAAACAAATATTTTTAAATTTAATATCTAATTCTATTAAATTTAGTTCTGAAAAGGGAGTTACTATAACAATCTCTATAAGTTCCCATGATGATAAGTATAAAATAAACATAAAAGATAATGGTGTTGGCATGGATAAATCTAAAATCAGTCAAGTTTTAGAAAGTTTTAGACAATTAGACGAAGGAAATACTCGTAGGTACCGTGGTCTTGGATTAGGTCTCACTGTTGTTGAAAAAATACTTCACTATTATGGTGAAAAATTATATATACAAAGTAAAAAAGATTTTGGAACAGAGGTTTACTTTTATTTTAAAAAAGGAGCAGATAGCAAATGAAATTACTTATGATTGCTGATGATTTTACTGGTGCTAATGACTTAGCCTTACAACTTATAAAATATGGATTAAAAGTAAAGACTAGTAGCAATATTGCTTTTCAAGATGATAACACTATTATCAGTACAGAAACTAGAAATATTTCAGAGTTAGAAGCAAGTAAAAAAATAAAAGAAATTTATAAAAATATTTTTAATAAGGAATTTGATAAATTCTATAAAAAAATAGATTCTACACTTAGGGGAAATGTTGAAATTGAAACTAAAATGTTACAAGATTTTTTGCCAAAAAAAAGTAAAATAGCCGTTGTTATTCCATTTCCACAAAATAATAGACAAGTTATTAATGGAAAACACTATGTTGAAGGTATCGAACTACATAAAAGTTCCTTTGGAAAAGACCCTATAAAACCTATAAAAAGTAATGATTTAAAATATTTTTTTAATGGAACTTATATCAATCTAGACCTTATAAGAAGTGGTCGTTTGACAAAATTTTTAAAAGAAACAGAAGAAACTCTATTAATTTTTGACGGTGAAAATAATAAGGACTTAGAAATTATTGCAAAATCTCTATATGAAAGTGGCTGGGATAAATACATTATTGGAAGTTCTGCCATTATGGATAATTTAATGGAAAAATGGTGCTATACAAAAAATCCTATATTGTTTTTAAGCGGTTCTTGTAACAGCAAAAATATAGAGCAAATTAATTACTTAATCCAAAATATTGATATGAACATACTTAGTTATAATCCAATTACTACTGAATTTGAAGGTCATATAGACTTGAAAAAAGATATACTAGTTAGAAGTCTTTCTTGCTATAACGAAATAAGAATAAACAAATTCCAACCTCAAGAAATGAAAAAAATAATTGCTGAAAAAGGCTTGGAATTAATAAAGAAACATAATATAAAAAAAATTGTTTCTTGTGGCGGGGATATAAGTATTGAATTAATGAATATATTAAATTTAGAAAGTTTGGAGATAATCTATGAAATAGAGCCTGGTATTGCCTTAGGTAGAAGTCATGATTTTAGTCTTATTACAAAACCAGGAGGATTTGGTTCTATAGAAATTTATAAAAAAATCTATAGTTTTTTCAGAAATTGCCGATAAATAATTAAGACTTATTTTTGAGGTGATAATTATGAAAAAATTAATGATAATTCCTGTAGTTTTTTTAATGAATTTTTTAGTTGTAAATGCTTTTATAAATAAGGGACTTAGCAGTATTTTGGTAAATCCTTTACTTAGCGAAGATCTAAGCTTATGGTTTGGAATTTTGTCTATATCGATTTTAGGTTTATTTACTGTTGAATTAGTAAAAAGAATGAATATAAAAAAAGATAAGAAAATAAAAAATGTTAAAACAATATTTTTTTATGCTTAATGTTCCTTAATTAAAAGGAGTCAAAATATTGACTCCTTTTTGTTTATAATCTATTTTCTTTAGCAAGTACCAACGCTGCAGCACCTACTATACCTGCATCGTTTCCAAGTTTAGCTGGTACTATCTCTAAATCTTGCATACATATTCCCAATGCTGTTTTTTCTATTTCTTTCATCAAAGGTTCAAATAAAATATCTCCTGCAAGTGATAATCCACCACCAATTACTACAATATCAGGATTTATTATATTTAATAGATTACCGATTCCAAGTGCTAGATGTTTTACAATATAATCAACTATATCCTTAGCAAATGCATCCCCTAATTTTGCTGCATCAAAAACATGCTTAGCTTCTAACTTAGAAAAATCTCCTTCTATAAGCTCCCAAATTTTATTATTCTTATTAACTATTAATCTATCTGTAGTTTCTCTTATAACTGCTGTAGCAGAACAATAAGCTTCTAAACACCCTTTATGACCACAACCACAAAGTTTCCCGTCTTTTTCAATTATCAAATGCCCTATTTCTCCACCAGCACCTCTAACTCCACCTATCAATTTCCCATCAACAAGTATTCCACCGCCGACACCTGTTCCAAGAGCCATTCCCAAAACATTTTTATGACCTTTTGCAGAACCCTGCCAAGCTTCCCCTAGTGTAATAACGTTTACATCATTATCAACTAATGCTTTTAAGCCTGTTCTTTTTTCCAATTCAACTTTTGCATTCAAATTCTTTTCCCATGGGAAATTAGCAAAAAATCCTACTACTTCTTGGTTTATAACTGGACCTGGTATTCCCATTCCTATTCCTTCTACCTCTGTTTTTTTGATATTATTTTCTTCCAATAACTTATCTATCAAATTAGCTATTCTATCAAAAGTATTTTCAAAACCTTTGTCCGATTCAGTTTTAATACTCGTAGAAAAAACTATACGCCCATTTGCAGATTCAACTATACCAACTTTAACATTAGTACCACCAAGGTCAACTCCTACCATATAACTCATAAAAATTTCAACTCCTTTATATTTATATTGAATAACAACTTATAAACGATTCTCAAGTAATATTTATAGACTTTATTAAGAATATTATACTAAACAACGAATTATTATTCAAGACTAATTTAAAAGACTATAGAATTAATCTATAGTCCATAAATTTTAATAAATATCGTAAATTCCGCCTTCTTTGCTAGAATGTATTGATTCTCCACTTTTTATTATTCTTTTCTTTCCAAAATCTTCCAAACTTACCTTAGATAAAATTCTACAATTTCTTTCTATAAAAGTTTCGTCTGGTATTATAGCAAATTTACCTATTAAATTAAGACCTGTATATAATTTGCTAGGTATTTCTTTGTTTGGATTTAAATTATCTCCCATGCCTATTTTGCAATTTGCTCCAATTCGTACTTTTTTATCTATAATAGTTTTTTCTATATATGTATTTTTTTTAATAATAGTATCTGTAAAAATTATTGAATCTTTAATAACGACTCCTTCTTCTACTATTACACCAGGTGATAAAACTGAATTTTCTACATAACCTTTGATTATACAACCATTGGAAATAAGAGCATTTTTTACACTACCATTTCCTAAAATTTTTCCAGGAGCTCTTTCTTCACTTTTTGTATAAATATTAAAAACTTCTTCATAAATATCAATAGGTGCTTTTTCGCTTATTAATTCCAAATTTGCTTTCCAATATTCATCCAAAGTTCCAACATCTCTCCAATATGAATTAAAGTTATAAGCTTGTACTTTGTAATCTTCAATAGCTTTTGGTATAATATGCTTTCCAAAATCAGAGCCACCCTTTAAGCCACATTCTGAAAGCATCAAATCTTTCAACACATTATAGTTAAATATATATATCCCCATTGAAGCTAAATTACTTCTAGGCTCTGATGGTTTTTCTTCAAAACCGACCACTCGACCACTTTCGTTTGTTTCTATTATTCCAAATTGATGTGCAATTGAAATATCAACGTCTTTCGTTGCAATAGTTATATCAGCATTATTCTTCTCGTGTTCTCTTATCATATTTTGATAATTCATTTTATAAACATGATCTCCAGCTAAAATTAAAATATAATGTGATTTCTGGTCACTAATATAATTTAAATTTTGGTAAACTGCATTGGCAGTTCCTTCATACCATTTTCCACTTTGTCTTTGATATGGTGGTAATATAGTTATCCCTCCAAAACGTCTGTCTAAATCCCAAGGTTTACCTATACCAATATGTTCACTTAAAGACCTAGGCAAGTATTGAGTCAAAATTCCCACTGTATAAATATCTGAATTTATACAATTGCTTAGAGCAAAATCTATTATACGATATTTCCCTCCAAATGGTGCAGCAGGCTTAGCTCTATGCTTTGAAAGAATATCTAATCTCGTTCCAGCACCCCCAGCTAAAATCAGTGCCATAGTTTTTTTACTCATATGCGACCTCCATTATTTAGTATAAATTTTTTAAGTTAAATATTTGCTCTAAATCTATTATTTTAAAATGTAAATCTAAAATACTACTTTCAAAGGGAGTAAAAATCTTATCTTTCTTATTAATTACTGTAGGCTGTAAATCTTTTGTAAAAATAGTATAAATATCCAAAACTGAATCCGCTATTATTGATACTTCTTCTTCTTCAACTATCAAAACAATTATTATGCTAAATTTATCATATTTATTATTTGGTAAAAGTTCAAATTTAACCTTTAAATCTATAACTGGAAAAATTTCTCCATTTACACTTGTTAAGCCTAAAATAAAATTAGGTAAACCATGTACAGGAAGTATATCACCTTTTTTAATAATCTGTTTTACATATTTCACTTCTACCCCATAATTTTCATCAGCTATCCTAAAAACTAAATATTCTGTTTTTTCTTCACGTCTTTCATTCTCATCGTTACTATTCTTTACCATTTTCCACCTCATATTAACTTTCTAGGATTGATTACCAAAACTGTTTCTCCACTAGATAATATTGTTGCACCTAAATATTTATCAACAGCACCACCTTTTAAGTTAATTTTTTTTATAATAAATTGTCTTCTATCTAAAACTTCTTCCAGTGGAATTGCCGCTTTTTTTTGTATACTCTCCATTAATAAAAACATTGATTTATTAAAAGTGTCATTTTCAAAAAATATTTTATAATCTTCATCTAAAAAAATAATAGAATCTTTATCTTTGCTAAACTTTAATTTGGGATTTTTAATATCTACAATTTCTACAATATTTGATACTGGTATAATAAATTTTTCAAAACCACGGCTAATTAAAAAACCATCTATCACAGTTAAGGTTGTTGGTAATGAAATTCTAAACAAAGTATATATTCCTATTTGTGTATCAATTTCTATTTGTCCACTTAATTCATCAATATTATTTTTTACCACGTCCATTCCAACTCCACGTCCCGATATTTCGCTGACAGCTTCGCTAGTAGAAAAACCAGATTTAAATATAAAACTTTTAATTTCTTCTTCTGTATATTCTTCATTGGGAAATGCAATTCCATTTTCTATGGCTTTTTTTAATATTTTTTTTGTGTCCAAACCTCTACCATCATCAAATACCTCAATAACTATATCTTCCCCTTTTTGATATAGTTCCAAACGTAAAATAGCTTTTTCAGGTTTTCCAGCCTTTTTTCGTTCTTCCTTTGTTTCTATTCCATGGTCTAATGAATTTTTAAGCATATGCTTTAATGGGGCTGATAATTTATCTATTATTTCCTTATCTAATTTTATACTCTCACCTAAAACAGAAAATTCAACCTCTTTATTTAATTCTTTGGAAATATCTCTTACTATTCTTCTGAATTGAGAAAAAAGATAATTTACAGGAATTAATCTCATATCAAAAATTTCTTGTTGAATATCTTTTGTTATTTTTTCTATTATATAAATCAAATCTTCAAAGGCAGTTTTACTTCTATCACTAATAAGTAAATCTCTGAAATTATAAAGATTAGAATGCTTTGTTATTAATTCTCCTATATTATTTAATAAAAAATCAAGATTAGTTGTACTTACTTTAATAGCTTTTAATTCATGAATTTCTGCTATATTGGTACTTATCCTACTTTCTCCATCACTTTTATCTAATATTTCCGACCCTTCAGTATACATATATTGTTCTGGCTTTAATAAAGTATTTAAATTTAATAATAATTCATCTAATTTATTAGTTGAAATCACCGTTATAAATTTATGCTCACCTAAATTTTTTATATATTGCATAGAGCTATAAAATTTAAAAAATTGTTCTATTTCCTCTATTTTTAAATCTACATCATCTTTTAAATCCAATCTAAAAGTATATGTAAGTTCTCCATTATCTTCATATTCCTCTTCTTCTGTGTCAATATCAACTATTTCAATTTCGTCATAAGTAACTTGGTCTTTTCCATTAGACAGAAAATTAAAAATTTTACTTTTTTCTTCAAATTCCTTAGCTTTTTCTAATCCTTGGTCTAATATTATTCTCAAAAATTCTCTAATTTCACTTACATTATTCAAAATATTTTCACTAGTTGCATGACGTGTAGTTTTATCTTCCCAAAAGTCTTCTACCTTATGAAAATAATCAGAGTATTTTTTAAAATTGTAAGTTAAAAAATCCCCTTTAAGAGTATGAAAATCTCTTTTTACACTTTGATTAAAATCACTATTATTCATATTATCCTTATAAGACAGCATTGCTTGTTCTAATCTATCAATTATTTCTTGTACTTCTTCTAAAAAGAAACTCAAATACTCTTCTTTTAATTTTATCATAAGAAAAAACACCTCCTATACTAATTATACCAAACTTTTCTAAATTTCCTATAGTAAATAATAAAAAAATAAAAATAATTTTTAAAAACAGTTTTTTTTTGATTTTAGTGGTATAATAATTGAGGAAAACTAGCTAATCTACATAAATAATATATACAAATCAATATTTTTTTAAATCAAAATTGAAAAAAACTTCATATAATGTTAAAATATAAGAAAAATTTTAAGGAGTGTATTCTATGAGAAGTTTATCAGGTATACAACCTAGTGGTATTTTACATCTAGGCAATTATTTTGGAGCAATTAAGCAGTTTGTAGAGAATCAAGAAAAATATGATGGTTTTTACTTTATTGTTGATTATCATGCTCTTACTAGTTTAAATAATCCAGAAGAACTTAAAAAAAATACATATAATGCTATTTTGGATTTTTTAGCTTTAGGTTTAGACCCTAACAAATCAACAATTTATATTCAATCTGATGTACCCGAGTGTACAGAACTTGCTTGGATTTTATCTAATGTTTGCCCTATGGGACTTTTAGAAAGAGCACATTCTTATAAGGATAAAACTGCAAAAGGGATTTCTCCTAATGCTGGATTATTTACCTATCCTGTACTTATGGCAGCAGATATTTTACTTTATGATGCTGATATTGTTCCAGTTGGAAAAGACCAAAAACAACATTTAGAAATGACTAGAGATATTGCAATAAAATTCAATCAACAATTTGGAGAAGTATTCAAGCTTCCTGAACCACAAATACTAGACGATTTAGCAGTTATTCCTGGAACAGATGGCCAAAAAATGAGTAAATCTTATGGGAATACTATACAAATGTTTGCCTCTAAAAAAGAATTAAAAAATCAAGTAATGTCAATAGTTACCGATTCTACTCCTCTTGAAGAAGCAAAAAATCCTGACAATAATGTTACCAAAATATATGAACTTTTTGCAAGTAAAGAAGAGGTAGAGGCAATGAAACAAAAATTCTTGGCTGGTGGTTATGGTTATGGTCATGCAAAAAAAGAGCTTCTAGAAAAAATATTAGAATATTTTGGAGAAGCTCGGGCAAAAAGAGAAGAATTAGTTAATAACCCTGAATATGTAAAAAAAGTATTAGAGGATGGAGCAAACAAAGCTAGAAGTATTGCTCATGCTAAAATGAAAGAAATAAAAAAAGCATGTGGTTTAAGCGGTAATATATATTAAAATATCTTATTTACAGGGCAATTGTATATTGCCCTAATTATTTTAAAATTAGAAAAGGGAAAAAATGAGAATATCTATTTTAGGAACTGGAAGTTCAGGGAATTCTATTTATATAGAAGATGATAACAATAAAATACTTATTGATGCTGGTTTTAGTGGCAAAAAATTAAAAGAAAAACTAGAAAGCATTGATAGAAAAATTGAAGAAGTTGAAGCTTTATTCATAAGTCACGAGCATAGTGACCATATTTTAAGTGCTGGTGTCCTCGCTAGAAAATATAAAATACCAATATATATATGTAAGGAAAGTTACGAATACTGTGCATGTAAATTAGGTAAAATACCTACTGAATTAATAAATTTTATTGAAGAAGATAATTTGTTTGGGAATTTAAAAATAAAGGCTATAGATGTATCTCATGATGCTATTCGTACCCTTGCCTTTAAAATAGAAAATGAAAAAGATAAAAAAATTGGTATTGCTACAGATGTTGGAAAAACTAATAATTTATTGAAATATAATTTTAACGATGTAAATTTATTAGTTCTTGAAAGTAATTATGATTTTAATATGCTTATGAATTGTTCTTATCCTCAAGACCTTAAAATGAGAGTTAAAAGCAATAGAGGGCATTTGGCTAATGAAGATAGTGGAAAATTTATATCAGAAATTTATCATGATAATTTATCCCTTGTATATTTGGCTCATATAAGCAATGATAGTAATTGTCCAAAATTAGCATATAAAACTGTTATGAATGAACTGGTAAAAAAAGGAATAGCTAACTTGAAGGTAGAAGCTATACCTCAAGGAATACAAACAAAATTATATGAAATTAGGTAGAGGTGGAAATAAATGAATAAAAGCGAATTATGGGAAGATTTATTATTTGAAATTTCATCTAGTAAAATAATTAAATTGGGAACTAGAGAAGAAAAAGTTTTACTTGGTGTTGGAAATAAGAGTAGTGAAATTATGTTTATTGGAGACGACCCTAGCCTCTATGAAAATGGAGATGGCATGGTAAAAAGTGGTAGCAGTGGAGACTTCTTTTTTAAATTATGTGACTTAGTTGAATTACCAGCAAAAAATATTTATCTAACTAATATTGTAAAATGTAATGCAAAGTTAAGTGAGTTAGACGAAGATGAAAAAGAATTTTATATGGATATATTAAATATGGAAATAGCACTTGTAAACCCTAAAATAATAGTTACTTTAGGATTAGAAAGTTCTAGATTTTTATTAAAAGACGAAACTTTAAAAATGAAAGATATACGTGGTAGAATTTTTGACTGGGCTGGCGGTATAAAATTAATACCCCTTTATGACCCTTCGTTTTTACAAAGAGATTCTAATAGACAGAAAGAAAGCCCTAGGTGGCTTACATGGCAAGACATGAAAAATATACGTCAACTTTATGGTGAACATTATGAAAAATAAGCTTAGAAAAAATATTAGACTTAAAAGAAATAATCTTAGTGAAGAAGACAAAAATCTTTATGAAACTGATATTTGCTCTAAATTAGAAAAAATAATTCCGTGGGACAAAGTAAACACTATCTTAAGTTACTTTTCATTTGGCAATGAATTAAGTACTAATTTAATAAACAAATTAATTATCGATAGAAAAAAAACTCTACTTCTACCTCAAGTTGATAATAAAGATAAAAAATTAAAAGCTATTAGCATCACTCCAAACACTGAATTTTTTACTAGTTCCTTTGGTATACAAGAACCTATAGGCAATGAAGAATTAGAACCCGATTTGTTTATTGTACCTGCTATAGCTCTTGATAAACAAGGAAATCGTATTGGTTATGGTGCTGGATATTATGATAAGTATTTAAAAGATAAAAAAGGAATTAAAATAGGGATTATTTATGATTTTCAACTTGTGGACGAATTAAAGGTAGAAGCACATGATATTTCTATGGATATAGTAATAAGTGCCACTAAATAATTAGTGGCACTTATTTATTTTATTTTTTATTATACAAATAGTTATATACAATTGGAATTAAAATTCCACCTGCTATTATATTACCTAAAGAAACAGGTAAAATATTAGTAAGAAACATATCTTTTACACTATATATATTTGGGTCAATTAATTTTCCTAAAGTCATAATATACATGTTAGCAACACTATGCTGATAACCAGACAAAGCAAAAAGCATAATAGGAAACCATGCTGCAAATAATTTAGATATTAAGTCCTTTGCTGCTAAAGTCATCCAAACTCCCAATGCTACTAAAATATTACATAAAATACCACTTACTATTGCTTCTCCCAATCCTAAGCCTACCTTATGACTTGCTATATCTAATGCCAAAGTTCTAATATTCGCACCATTAAAAGTACCGGCTGTAATAGATGCCCAAGCTATTATTATACTTCCTGCCAAATTCCCAATCCATACAAAAAGCCAATTTTTTAATAAAAAAAACATTGATACCCTTTTATTTATATATGCTAAAGCAACTAAATTATTTCCTGTAAACAAATCACCACCAACTATTAATACCAACATTATTCCTATGGGAAATATCCCCGCTCCAACTAATTTTCCTAATCCAGCATCTTTGAACATAAGTACTTGGGTAGCAGTCATATATCCTGTATATGCCATTCCAATAAATATTTCTGCCATAATCCCTAATAAAAAAGTTTGCCTACCCTTTGTATACGCTTTTTTAATTCCCATATTTATTACAGGTTCAATAAGTTCATTTGGTTTTAAATAATTTTCACTCATTTCTATTTATAATCCTCCTAAAAAAATATTAACAATTTGATTTTATATATCAAACCATATACTAGCATCTACAATTTAATTTGTCAACTAATACTTTATATAGTTAATCCACAGTTTACTAAGAGTTTGGAAATAGTACTATTTGCTAAAAAACGCTTACTTAGTTTCAAAAAAAAGACAGAGTACAAACCAATGTCATTAAGTTAGTAAGAAAAAAAATACAAGTAAACTGAAAATATAATAATTTTTAGAGTTTACTTGTATTTTTTAATTTCCTTTTGAATTTTAGATGATTTTTTGCATCACAAAAA
>Ga0194136_1000886_pt1 | contig 14980 bp, 18 predicted proteins | sample TARM_MetaG_T3A_1_FD_134023 | JGI IMG/M metagenome (GOLD analysis project Ga0194136, IMG submission 134023) | Freshwater microbial communities from Pennsylvania, USA, analyzing microbe dynamics in response to fracking - TARM_MetaG_T3A_14 (version 2) | ecosystem: Environmental > Aquatic >...
CGAAGGTGGAAACAGAAAATTGGCAGTAGAGTAGGCTGAAGAGGATCAATCAGATAATCCGCTGAGAAAGATTTTCTTCTTTACATCTTTGGCATTTTATCAACCAGAAATTCCGGATACCCGAAATTAAAACTTGTTGCGAGGTAGCCATGACAACCGACTACATGCAGGAACTAGCCGAATGGGCAGACCAGAAAAAGGCGAAACAGCCAAGACAGGACAAGCATGTGGTGGCGTTCCTGGCTGTACGCGATGACGTGAAGGCGGCTCTCGATGGGGGCTATGCGATGAAAACCATATGGGAGCACATGCGCGAAACCGGCCGGATTTCATCCCGCTATGAAACCTTCACGCTGCACGTTAAGCGGTTCATCACGGACGTGAAGCCGGTAGCCAAGCCGATACCGGCCACCCCGAAACCGGCACCCGCTTCCGCCGGTAGCAGCAAGCCAGCCGCCACCCAAAAGGCTCAACCGTCGCCGGTAGTGGAAGCACCCGAACCAGTGCCAGGCGAACCCAAGAAAGTGACCAGCAGCAGCTTGCCAACTTTCAGCTTCAACCCGGTAGCTCGGAAAGACGATCTGATCTGATCGCCCTATGGGCGAGATTGAACGCCAAGGGGAAGGTTTAGCGGCTAAAGCCTCCGGCTGCTTCGGTTTGTGAGAGGGGTTCCGAATTTTCCGGCTCTTACTCTTACGCATAATCAGACCCCCCTCGGCGCGGTATTGATATTTGAGGGGCGGTCTTACTCCCCTCCTTTCTTCTTGGTGCCCGCAGGTTTGCTTTCGGCCGGGTTGATCCGGGCAAGCAACGCGGCGACCTGCTCCTGGTGCGCCTGGAGCTGACCGGCCAGCCGGGCGGCTTCCTCTCGTGCCTTTCCTGCCTCTTGCCGTGCCTGGTCGCGCTCGGCCTGAGCGGTAGTCATTCGCTCGGCCATCCGGTGAGCCTCGGCGGCAGCTTCTTTGCGTTGTTCCTGGGCGGCCTGCTCCTGGTCAACCAGTCGGGTGCGCAGCTCGGCCGCCTGGGCCTCGGTGGATTCGCTCCGCGCTTCTGCCTTCGCCAGTTGTGCCCGCACCTGGTCGAGCTGGTCGGCGGTTGCCTTGGCGGCTTGCTGCTGCTCGGTCAGCGCCTGCCGTGCTCGGTCGGCGTCCTGGTGCGCCCTGTCCAGTTCGGTGCGTAGCTCGGCGGCCCGGCGCTCGATCTCCTGGGTACGAGCGTCGGCGGTATGGGCCTGTTCCTGGGCGGCCGCCAGTTGATCGCGCAACTCTTCGGCCTCATTCCTGGCTGCGTCCTCGGCTTCCTCAACCGCCACCAGGCGAACTTTCAGCCCTTCAACCTCATCAGCCAATCGGTCAGCCAGCTCGGTTGCCTCAGCTCGATCCGCTTCCAGTTCGATACGCGCCTTTTCCAGAGCCTCACGCTCAGTTGCCAGCCTGGCGTTCGCCAGCTCCAGAGCAACCGCCCAGATTTCGGTTCCTACCTCGGCCAACCGATCAGTAACAGCCTGCGGCGCTGCCTCGCGTAACGGGGTCGAGGCGCTGGCCTGCTTGGCCTTCCATTCGTTGAGTGCGGGGGAAATGGTCGTAAAGCTGCCCCCGGTGATCTGGCGGACGGCCTCCAAGGTCGGGCGCTGGCCTTCGGCTGCCAGTTGATCGGCTGCGGCCCAAATCTGTTCTTTGCTGACTGCCATCTGATTCGCTCCTTTGTATGTTGTAGTATGCTGTATGATACTACTACATACTACATTTTACAAGACTACAGACAGATTTACAGCGGGATTCCTGGAATTACCATCGGTCGATAGCTTCCAGTTGCAGGATGATGCCCTATGGCTTGGATTAGCCCCTGAAACGGCCGTCACGGGGCTTTAGGTGTCGGGGTAGTCTTACCCCTTGCTCGACCTGCGTTCGCCTTGCACAAACGAAATCTGGCGGTCTTTTTTCTCTCGGGTCGCAGGATTACCCCCCCTTCTCCCTGGAGTACAAACAAATATCGCTTCGGTTCCTAATGTACGGAGAGGAGGCCCCTACTACCCTTGAAAGGATCGTTTTACGTCATTACTGCAACCAGCTCCGTCTATTAGGGGCTAGATTCCCGTAAATTAGGAACCGCGCAAGGGCTTCGCCATTAGTAATACGGACGGACTTGTCTCACACATCAGAATCACCCGCTGCGGCCTGTAATACGGACGGACTTTGAACACCTGCCGAAAATAAAAAAAAGCTACTATCTAGCAGCTAGTTAAATTTAGCGGCTAAAATCCCCCAAGGTTTTCACCGCCGTAACGAAATCAACGCGCAACAGGTGCATGACCAGATCAATCGCACCTCCACCACCCTGCCCTGCTCGGGTGTCATACCATTTCTGACCCGTAACCAGCAGCTCCACAGAACCACCACCAGGCAGGGAAACATTCAGGCGGACAGTGGCTTTATCCTTCACCGGCACAAAGTCAGGATCACGCTTCCAGTACAGCGCCAACCGATCCAGCGCCTCATTCACGGACAGGGCGCGCACCGACTCCAACAGCTCGGGTGAGAAAGAACGACGAACACGACTCATGCCAACACCCTCCGCGCCTTAACGGCGCTGCGCGGCCCGTGGATAACTCGCAAGCGAGTTACCCACCGTCCTTGCGGGCTACTCGCATTTTTATAAATGCAGGGGCTACTCAAAGGCAGGCGCTTCGCGCCGGGCGTAGGCTTCGCCATTAGTAATAGGGGAGGGACTTTGAACACCTGCCTAATGGCTTCGCCATTAGTAATACGCAAGGACTTGTGCCACCGCACGATCAGTCCTCCCCGCCTGTAATACGGGAGGGACTTTGAACATCCTTGCCCGCTTTGAGGTAGCCCGACACCGCCCCGACAGACACGCCCATTTGGGCCGCGATTGCCCGCACGCTCAAGCCTTGCGCCTTGAGGGTCAACGCCTTCTCTTGCTTGACGCTGGCGGCTTCCAGATAGGACGAACGATCGACAGCCCCAGCGGCACGCCTGCGGGCCTCGTCGCGCTTTCTGTCACGGTCGCGGCGGCGCTCGGTCGCCATGTCCCGACTGATGAGCGTGCGCAGCGTGCGTTGCTCGTCGTCGGTGATCTGGAACAGGTTGATGAGGGTGTCGTTCCTGGGTGTGTAGAGCGGGGCAAACTGCTTGCCGCCGAACTCCACCTTCTCGCCAGCTTCGTACTGCTTGGCCTTCGCGTAGAGCGTCATCAGCTCCTTGCTGCGGTAGTTCCAGGATGAATCCAGCTCGCGGGCCAATGCTGCCGCTTCGTGGTACATCTGGGCGCTATTCGTGGCCCCGGACAGCAGCAGGAAGTTCAAACGCCAAAAGAGGTGCTGCATCCGCTCACCTTCCTTGACGCCGCCACGCAGCTCGACCAGCCGCCGCAAATCCTCCAGACGATCCCAAGCCAGTTGCCGACCTGAGAACCCGCGCAAGTTGCTGCTTCGGCCACCAGGTACAAGCTGGAGCTGTCGCCGCTCGATTCTCTCCTGGCGTTGCTTCTCAATATCCCAACGGGCCACCGGCAACAGCATTTCCGCCAGATACTCAAACGAGTACCGCACCGGCTGGCCATCAGACCCGTTTTCGACATGTACAACGCGGCACACCTCGCCGCTCTTGCTGTTCACTGTATTGACCAGGCGCAGCACTCGACTGGCATCCTTGGCGGCTGGATCAGCGCCTAGCCCGGCCAAACGATCCACCAGGTAACGCTGGCAGGCGTTCCATCGGGGCAGTGCCTGGCGGGGCAACGTTCCATCCAGAAGCCACTTGGCCTGAATGCCACGGCCACTGAACACCAGGATGGAAGGGGTTGGAATCCCCTCATCATGGCAGCGGAACAGAACAGCGTCAGCGATCTGCTCAGGGGTGCGGCCGCGTGCCCACGGCTCGCGATAAGTGTCCAGGTCAGCGAACAGCAGCCCGATCCGGGCCAGATTGACGACACGGCGGTTCGGCTTGAAGAACTCAGCCTGTGATAACCAGGTGTCGCGGGTGGTATCGACCATGCCCAGAATCTTGGGCATGTCCGTCAGTCGGTAAGAGTCCTGCTTCTTGTCCTTGCCTACGGCCACCAGGAGCGAGAAGAAGCCCGTCCTGGCGCAATCGTGGTAGGTCGCGGCCTCTTCGGCCGGGTCAAACAAAGCTAGTTGTGCATATGCAGCCATAAATCCCCGCCGCGCTCCTGCGCGGAACTTGTCAAAGCGGGGCTAAGGCCGTAGAATGAGTTTAGCTAAACCAGTCTCTCTTTCTACGGCTGGCGTGCTTGACCGTCCGCCAAAACGATCAAGCCCGTAACACCCGCAAAGCCCCGTCGCCAAAACGGGGCTTTTGCATTTCTGTCATGGCTCGATGCTGATGCCACTCAGCAGCTCGCCGCCCTTCCTGGTCAGTGTCTTAGGCTTCCAACCCTTCACATCCGCCTCAAACTGGTAGATGCCATGCTGAATCAGCAACGATACAGCACCATCCAGCGAGCGGAAGTAACGGGGGCCGCCCCGGTACTGTCCCAGTATTCGATCTTCTCCAGCGATTCGCAGCACGAGCACCAGGCCCTTGTCTGCTACGCGGATCGTCGCACTTTCCACGCCGCCGACCAAAAGCACCTCTTTGAAGGCTGTTGGATTTATAACGGCTTTTGATTCAAATGCAATCATGCCTCACCTTTACCGCGCTGTCCATCAATAACGAAAAATGATGGTATCGCTTTTAAATTAGGTTAGCCGCTAGTTAGCGACAATCTTTTAACTAGCTTCCAGATTGTTCTTCGTAGCAATCTAGCGCCCGCTCCAGTATCTCGACCAGAAGCACGCCTTCACGAATTGCCAGCGCCCGAATCCGGGCGTCCCAGTCTGGTGTCACACGGGTTGCAAACTGAACTGTACGGTTGGTGCGTCGAACGCTCCGGCCATCAATCCGGCCATCGAGCTTCCTTTTCGGCTTGTCTGCATAAGCATCCACTACCGGATCAGGTGCGGCCTCTGGTGCGGCCGGTGCCACCTCGGGGGCTTCCAGGTTCGGGCTGGCCTCTTCCAGTGTCGGCGGCTCGCCCAGCGTTGAGCGTCGTTGTTTCAGGCTCTTGAGTTTCGATACGTCAGCCATGTGTGGTAATCCTGTCGATCAGCGATTGAATCAAGGTGTCAGCCCTTTCATTGAGCTGGGTATAGTGGGTTTCGGTGATGGCCTTGCCGCCGTTCTGCGCCTGCCGGTATGCCGGTCGGTCGCGTAGGCTTCCATCAAGGACGTTGTAACCGGCCTGCTGCAAATAGACCCGTGCAGAAACTTCCTCGGCAGGGGTGCCAATGCGGTTCAGGGCAAACGCCAAACGCTCATGAGGAACACCCGCTTTCACCAGGGCATGGAACTCGCGCACGGCCGGTATCAAGTCGTCACGCGATGCGCCGGACGGCTGCACAACCAGGTCAGCGGCTCGGGCGATTTCAAGCGTGGCCTGACTCGTGCGAGCAGGCCCGTCGATGATGAGAAGGTCGAAGTTTTCAGCGGCGGCCAGTGCCTGGGCTGCGGTGGCAAAAGCCTCGACCGAAACCACTGGCTCTATTCCCTGGGAAAGCCGCAAACGGTGCCAATCGACAGACGTGCCCTGTTGGGTGTCCAGATCGGCAACCTTGACGCGCAAGCCTCCAGCGGCGGCCTCGCGTGCAAGTGCTCGGGCCAGCGTGGATTTACCAACGCCACCCTTTTGTGAAACAAACGCGACGATTGCCGCCATAAGCTGCGCTCCTATCTATCAGGCAGATGGCCTAATTATAAGATAGCAGCTAGATAAATAAAAGCTAAAAACTATCGGCTAGATTCTTTCTCGTGCCTAGCGATAGCCTCCGCCACGGTCTCGCCTTCGCGCAGCCCGTACAGCTCGCGGGCGTTGGTGGTGGTGATGAACGTGGGCAGGTCGTTGGATGGGCCTTCGTCGTCCAGGAAAGCAGGTTCATGCTCGCTCATGGTTTGAACTCCAGGATCAGGATTCACTGTAAGGGCCAAGGAATCGCACGCCGTTGAAGTGGATCAGGTGCGACGGCGCATCCGCTACCCACACTTCGGTTTCCCAGGCGATTTCGCCCAGGTAGCGGCCCATGATGGCCCTGTTGGGGAAAGCGGTGACATACACCAGGCCAGCGGTCGATCCGGCAAACAGGCTGGAAAGTTCGGCATGACGCTTACCGTCAACCGGCCCGTGACTGGTGACGGACTCCACCAGGAGCAACCAGTTTTTCGCGGTGTAGTGCAGCACCACGTCAGGCATCTTTCCGTGTGAGTCCACATCGACACCCAACCCGGCCAGCAAAGCAGCATCGAAGTAACCCCACTTGTCGCCCGTATCACCGGCATAGACAAGGACGCTACCCGGTGCGAAACGCGGGGCGAAGTCCTCGATGATGGCCCGGATCAGCTCGCTATGCTCACCAGGGCTGAGGGTGATTTCTTTTCCTGGTGCAATCTCAACCGGAATGCGATTCTGTTCCCGCTCTTTGGCATACTTGGCAACCAACGTTTCACGGTCGGCCAGATAGGCGGTCAGGCTGTCATGCCAAGCAGGCGTGTCGAAGGTTCGGATCAGGGCCAGCGCCGCCGGCTCAATCTGATAAACCGCTTTGGGACTGTTTACAGGCCGATCCGGCTTGTCTGGATTGTAGAGAGCCACCCCTGCATCACAGAACTGGTGCATGGACTGACGGCGGATCGTCTCGCGGGTGTTCGGCGCATAGTCCTTGTCGTAGTGTTCCCGCGCCCAATCCATGATGGGCGTGATGCCGATCAGCGGGTTCTCTGCCTCGGCCCATGATTTTCCAGGCGTCAGGTTCAGCAGTGCCAGCAAACAAAGCGCCGTGCGCTCGTTCTGCTGCGCCTTTGGCAGTCCCAGGGAAATGATGATCTGTTGCGCGGCCTCGATGTAATCGTTCTTGTCTTTCATGCGGTCAGGGTTCCTAGCTTGGTGTCGATCAGGTCTTGCGTGAGCGTTCCTTGCTGCATGGCCCACTCGCCAAGCTGGATCAGGGCGTCACGGCTCGGGTACTTCATCAGCTTGAGGTCGGTGGCATTGACCTGTGTGTGGCCGTTGAAGCGCCGGAAATGCTCATCTACTGCTGTCGTGTTGAGGAACACCGTCAAACCACGGGCCAGCGCCTCGGGTAAGCCGTGCTTGTCCTCGTGAAACAGGTTCATGTGGTTCTCGAACCCCAGCACCGAATGGTCGCCAAAGGCGGCCGGATCAACGACGCTTGCCACTACGCGGCGCTTTTCCTCCTTCGATGAGAAGCGGCGAACCACGCAATAAAACCCGTTCGGGTAGAGCCACTTTTCCGTCTCATCGTTGCGCATGATCGCGTTTGGCTTTTTCAAGCCTGGCACGGGCCAAACCGTTCCGGTCATGCTCAAGTGTCCGGGGTAGATCAGGGGCACGGTACCCGGCTCGGGCATGTCGCGCAGGTGCGCTTTCAACCTGAAATCGACTACTGGCCCGGTCGATACCTTCACACCAATGTCGGCCAGCGAGTAGCGCACGGCTGGCGATAGCTCGATGGTGCTTTTCTCGGTTGTGGTGGGTACATGAATGAACCGCTCCGGGTCATCGGGGAACACGATTCGATCAAAGGGGTGTTCGTGAGTGGTCAGGTCGGAAAAGCTGTCATCGGTCGATGTTGTCACCGTCACCGGCCCCTGCTGACCGCCTCGCTCCAAGCGGATGATGATGTTCTCCTGGAGCACTTCATCATCCCTGAATGCCTTGTTCCTGGAGTCAAACAGGTGCATGTGCCGGATAGCTGCCCGCTCCAGGATGAAGTCACGGAAAGGGCGGTAATAGGGGCCATTGCAGAAGCTACGCGGGATAATGGCAACGATCTGGCCGCCTGGTGCGGCCTCGCCTACAGCCAACGCGACAAAGGCAGAGTACAGATTCACCGTCTCGATGCCGACACTGCGCAGGGCCAGCCGGTGCGCGGAACGGCTGTTGATCTTCTTGTAGGGCGGATTCAGGATCGCATGGGTATAGCCTCGATCCTGCAGACCTTCGGCGGTCGCCAGCTCGATGTAATCGCCTGCAATGATGCGGGGCTTCACTCGGCTGTATCCGGTTAAGTGCTGCTCCAGGTGGCCGCGCAAGGTGTCGTCAATCTCGTAGGCCGTCGCCTCGACAGACTCAAAGCCAAAACCACCAGCCCCCCAGCGATCCAGGAAGGCGCACGAAAGCGCACCGACCCCGGCGCCTGCATCCAGTAGGCGGCAGGTCTGCAGGGTACTGGATGGAAACAGGGACGCCATGAAGCGCGCCACGCTGGAAGGCGTCATGAACTGGCCGAACTCGGCCTTTCTCTTTTGCTCTATGCGAGGGGCCACTTCCCGGCGCACGGTATCGACTGCTTCTAGTTGTTGGAGCATTCCAAGTCCTCACTGACGCGGCGTAACAACGCCGACGTGCTTATAAAGGGTGGTGCGAGACACGCCATAACGGCGGGCAACCTCGGCCACCTGAATATCAGGGTCACGCAGAAGCGCCTTTATCTCACGCACCTGCTTGTCGTCTAACTTCGGCTTTCGGCCACCCGCTCGACCACGGGCACGAGCAGCAGCAAGCCCGGCTTGAGTTCGTTCCCGAATCAAGGCCCGCTCAAACTCTGCCAGGGCGGCAAACACATGAAATTGCAGCTTACCCGCTGCGCTGCCCGTCTCGATCTTCTCGGTCAGGCTCTCGAAGTGAATGCCACGTTGCTCCAGGTCGGCCACGATCTGCACCAGGTCGCGCAAGCTGCGCCCGAGCCGATCCAGCCGCCACACAACCAAGGTATCCCCGGTGCGCAACGCCTTTAAGCATTGCTCCAGCTCCGGCCTTGCCGTGTTCTTGCCGCTGATCGCCTCTTCATAGATCACGCCACACCCGGCCTTGGTGAGCGCATCACGCTGCAGGTCTAGGTGTTGGTCGTCCGTTGATACACGGGCGTATCCAATGCGTTGATTCATTGACAGTACCGGAACATTGAAAAATTAACGGCTATCTTAACGGTTATATCGGTTGTCGGCCACGAAAAAACGAAACCCTGCAGACCGTCAAGAAAACCTCCGTTTGATGAACACCTTTAGCGGCTAAAGAAAAGGGCGACCAACTGGCCGCCCCTTTCGCTCTTGGCGTTCAAACCGAATCAGGGTGTCAGCGATTGGCGCACGGCCTCGATGGCCTCCTGGAAGTCATGTTGTGTGGCCTGGCCGGTTTCAGCCTGGTAGAAAACCACCATGAACATATTGGCAACCGCCTCGGCCAGTGGCCCGAGCTGCTGCGCATGTTCCTGGTCGAGATATTCCAAAGCGGCCAAAGCAGACGCTGCTTGATGCACTGCTTGGCTGGTTTCGATAAACTGTTGCATTGCCATGATTCACCTCTCTTGCAGGTGGGTTAAGGAAGTACCGGCCGGCCCGCAATGCCGGCCGGTGCGTTTTTATCGGCCTGAGCTGAGAAGGCCAGCGGCCTCAGCGAATGGCGTCCGGCCTGTACTTGCTCCAACGGTTTTATCCATCACTCGGGCTTCTTCTCGTTCAGTTTGAACGCCAAGGGCAGGGGAAGGACGGCCCACGAAAGCAGCCACCTCGGCCGCCTCATCCAGTTCCGTTGATTGGTCGCCAACTGGCTCAAACTGGAGCACCGTGTCTTGAGTAGCGATTACATCCAGGGCATCAAAAAAACTTCTTTCCATCGTCATACCTCCCGCTTGTTGTTGCTGTCGTTTGTGCCGCCTAAGCTGTTGCCCTCAAATGAAGGCGAGCTTTCACGGATCGAAGATGCCAAGCGACCGCCAGCCGTATCGGCGACACGATCCTTAAACTTTTCAGCCACCATCGAACCAGCCCCCTTAGCCAGATTCCCTGCTGTACCAGCAGTAAGGCTTGCTGCTCGCTTGATACCGCCACCCGCGTTCCCTGATCCTCCGCTAAAACCTGCCGCTTGAGAAAACGGAGTGCTGCCGGTGCTGCTCTCCCCGCCGGAGCTGGAACCACCGCCGCTGCTGCTACCGCTCGACATACCGCCCATACTGGGCATATCGCTCCCACTCGACATTGAGGCTTGCGCCTTGTCAAAAGCTGCCTTGATGGCAGAAGCTCCACCAGCCATATTTGCGGCACCACCCATGACAGCAGACCCAGCCATGCTTGCGGCACCAGCAGCCACGCCAGCCGCTCCCATAGCTGCACCCACGACCGCACCGGCACCAAAGTTTCCAATGCCACCAGCAGAGCCAACACCGGAACCAGTAATGACCCCAGCCACGAGGGGCGGCACTCGATTGACCAACAGCAGCAACGCCATGCAGAAAACCAACATAACGCCCAACTCTTCAAAGTTCAGAACGTTCTGATTCATCCTGGTGTAGAACGTCGAAAGCATGTCATTACCGATGCCGATCAGCAGCACCATCGTCATGATCTGTACCGCAACACCGAGGACGGTCTTGTAGTAGTTAATTGCCATGTCCGAAGTCCAGCGCGAGCCGCCGAACCCCAGGAAGAAGATCCCTGCATAAGCCAGCAACCAGGCTGCTATCAGCATCAGCAGCATGTTGATGGCGATAAGGGCTAGAAGCAGCATGATTGCCGCGCTAAGGACAGCACCGACCAAACTATCAACCGGCGACCAAGCGGACAGATTGCTGATTGCTTGTTTCCATATCAGGAAACCCACATCAACGATGCCCGAAGGTGTGACAGAAGAGACACCTGCGGCCTGCTCCCCGATCCGGGCCAGTGACTGGATGATGGAATTGGCAAACGCTGGCCCGTTAATTAGCAGCCACCAGAAGAAGCCGGTGAATATGGTGAAGCGAACAAGTTCCGCGAAGAACTCGCCAATGTCGGCTTTGCGTAGGGCCATCATCCCGAACGTCCAGACCATCGAGATAACGACCAGCGTCCAGAACAACCAAGATGCTGCGTCAATAATGACGGTTTGCCAGCTCGCGGCTCTGGTGGCGTAGTCAGTCAGTACTTGGTCAAGAATGCCTTGGTTGCTCAGTTGCGCAGATGCAGTGCTGGAGAAAAGCGATATAGCTATGCCCAACCCAGCGGGTTTATAAATGGCTTTCATTGTTTAGCCTCCTTCCCTTGAGGGTCTGCCAACTCCAACCAGTTCATGGGCTTTTCAGTGGGCGCGATACCTTCGCCGACAGACCGGCGCGAGCAACGCCCTGCAAATTCTTCGCGGGTAGCCCGATCCTCGATCTTCATGATCTCCGCCATCTGGCAGTTAGCATCATTGACTTCTGGCATCACCGGCTTCGGTGGCTCGTTGTCACAACCGGCAAGGATCATCAGCAAGCCAGCCAGCAAAGCGGTTTTCATCTTGTTCATGGGCTATGCCTCCTTTCAGCGTGCCATTTCCAGCCAATTGCGCGGGTTGCTGGTTCGCTCTATACGCGACTCAGTTGACGCCGCATGTGCCGCTTGTTGCTTAGCCTCTAAATCAGCGTCGGCCTGCATTCGGGTTGCAATAACCTGCTGCTGGGCCACCAAGATGGCACGCATCTGCAAGAGCTGATTGGCTTGTTGGCTGGCGAGCTGGTTGGCGTAGCCGAGGGCCTGCATTTGGCCTTCCGCCCCTTGGGCGCGTGACTGGAGCTGTTCCAGCGTACGCGCATCGGCCTGCAGGGCTTCCTGTTGGTGTCTCAACGTATGGAAAAGGGCGTCATTGGCCCGCTTCTGGCTTTCACTCGCCAGGCGGCGGTTTTCGTTCATTGCCGCCCATTCGGCAGGGGTGCAGCCGCCGGAGCCGTTAAAGCACGGCGATCCACGGTAATAGGCCACGTCCTGGAACTTGCCCAGGTAGTTATCGAGACTGCCAAGCTGGTTCTGGTAATAGTCCAGCATGTTCATGGCGCTGCGCAGATCGTTCATCGTGCGCTGCGCCTGATCCCAGATATACGCGGCCGGGGCCATCGTGTTCTGGAGCTGGTTTTCATACTGCTGGAGCTGGGTTTGATACTGCTGAATTTGCTTGAGCGTCTGCGCCACGTTCTCGATGGCAGACATGACGTTTTGCGTCAGGTTGCTACCGTCGATAACCGGGATGCCAGCCTGAACAGGCAAGGCCCCCCCCCCAAGAGAAAGGGCGAGCACGAGCGCGGTTTTAGCCGCTAAAAAGCGAGTTGGCCTCATAGTCGAATACCTCTGTTGTGATGAGCGGCAAAGCTGCGCCTACCTGTCACCACGTTGGTAACTGGAAGCGTTGGGCCATCACAGAGACAGTGCGCCACATGACTGTCCCGGTACCCGACCAGAGCGACACCGTTAGAACGCCCGGCCTTTCGTTGTTGAACGGCGGTGTAAGGCTGCTATATATAGGCTATATACAATCTAGCAGCTAAATAATTTTAGCCGAAGTCCATAGCGTAATCAAGCTTCATCGGCCACGCCCTTTCCCTTGGCGTCTTGCCTTCTTGGCCTCCATCTCGGCCCTCAGTTTTGCCTTGCGCTGCTCCTGTTCGCTCACGCCTGCCGGTTTTTGTGTCGGCGTCGGTGCGGGCTTCTGCACGGCCTCGCCCTCGATGCGCAGCCCTTCCACCTGGGACAGATTGCGCAGCCCGTTACGGCGGTGGGGTGGCGGCTCCTGGCCGACCGGGGGAACACCAGGACGGCGGGCTTTTTCAATCAAGGCTTGCCGTCGCTTCTCCAGCCCTGGATCGGCAAAGGTGATGGGCATCTTGGAATCGACAGCGGCCCGGATCACCGCAGCCTTGAACTCGGGCGAACCATTGACCGTGAGGCATTCGCCATACCGTTCCATTGCCATGCGCAAAGCCACTTGCACCCCGTCACCTCCAGCCCCGCACGACACTTGCAGGCGGTTGCCATCGTCCCGCACGGCTGTCTTTCCGGCCCGATAGATGATCGTGCCCTTCTTGGTGATGTTGTCGATCACGGGCGCATGGCCCGGCTTGGCCTTGCCCTGGCCGGTGAGGGTGTCGCCCTTCAAACCCTGGGCAGCCTCTCGGGCGCGTAGCGCATCGAGCGCCTGGCTATCCCCATTCATGGCCTCGCTCTTGAGCCAGTCGGCCCACTGCCGCCGCTGGAACCCTTGATAGAGCTTCGTGCGCTCCTGGTCGTACTGCTTGCGGATCGCCTCCAGGTCGTTCCGTAGCCCGGCGCTGGTCTGCGAGTACAGCAGCCGCTTGGTCACGCCACCGGTCGCCAGCTTGATCGCCGCTCGCTTGGTTGCCGCCTTCCTCTTGGCGTCCTCAACCGCTCTATCCTTGCGCCGCTTCGCCTCGGCCAACGCCTCGGCCCTGGCAGCGGATAGCCCTTTCTGCTCGCTCTGATACCGGGCATAAAGCTCGGTCGTATCAACCCTCATCCGTACCGGCTTCTTCTGATAGCTGCGCTGGGCCTGTTGGGCCTGCCGCTCTGCCGTCGCCTCAAAGGTGCCTAACCGCTTCTCCAGCGCGGGCTTGGACAGGTCGCGGGCCAAAGTGCTTGCCTTGATCGTGGTGCCGTCGCCAGCTTCGATGACCAGGCCATTGCCTCGGGCGCGCAGCTCCAGCCCATTGCTTTGCATGACCTGGTGCAGCTCTGTCCAGCTCGCCGCGCTTCGGATTTCCTCCAGGCATTCGCGCTTGATCCAGCCAACCAGGCTCTCAACCCCGGCGTGCTGTTCCATGTCGGCCGCTCTCGCGGCTGCGCCTCGTTGCCGTGGCTGGTGGTTGTCCCGCTCCAGGTTGTAATCCCGTTCCAGGACTTCGCACAGGTCGGCAAGCGTCCGATGCGGATAGTAGGGTTCGTGAATCGTGTGGCGGGTCGGGTGGATTTTGTTGATGGCAATATGAATATGCAGGTTGTCGGTGTCGTTATGCACGGCACTGACGCGCTGGTGTTCGCTGTAGCCCAGCCCGTTGCAAATTCGTTCTTCAATCGCCTTGATGGTATCGGTGTCCGGTTGTTCGCCAGCCCGAAAGCTGACGATCAGGTGATAGGTCTTGTCGCTCGCTGCTCGGGTGTTCAGCAGTTGAGTCGCCAGCACCTCGGTAATGGCGTCACGCACTGAACCGGCTTCGCAGTTCGTAACCTGAACATGCCCTAGCCGGTGATCCTTGCTCTGTGCGTCACTGATGTAACGCACCAGCCCGGCAAAGTCGGACTTGCCCAGCGAGCGCATGGGAACATGCTTGGCAATCATGTTTGCCCGCCTCGCGGCCGCACCACGCTTTCCATGATGCCGCTCATCTTGTCCTGGGTCGCCTCGATGCGGGCAAGCAAAGCCAGCACCGTATCGGCCCCAAATTGGGCAGTCTTGGCGTCGTCGGTCAGCCAGAGTTTCAGCAGGCCACCCAGCCGCCCAAGGTCGCCGTTGACGCGCACCAGCTCGCGCACGTTCTCAAAGTCGGTCACGCCCTGGACGCGATAGCCCTGCCCCACGGCCAACAGATAGGCCGACGTGCTCAGGCCCGCCGCTTTGGCATTGGCCTCGATGGTGGCCCGTTCTTCTGGCAAGCAATAGACCTTGATCGGCTTGCTGCCCTTCCTCGTTACTTTTGCCTCGTTCGCCTCCACTCCTGGCGTCCTCCTTCTCTTGTCCGGCGGCTGCCGGTTGGCCCCGCAGGGCAGGATGTCCGTTGAGCACCGTCAGGTGCGAATAAGGCTCAGTGAAGAGGAACACCATGCTTGCATGGTGGGCCTACTTCACACATCCTGCCCGCTGTTCAGCCTTAAATACCATGCAAGAAGTTTAAACCAGTGTTCTCGATTTTTCCGCTATTAATGCGCAAAAAGATGCAATTCCCGCTTGAATTGTCGATAATTGCAGGATATAGGGCACTAGCAGCACGCTAGTAGCGACAAAATAGCGAAGAAATTAAGGGTATACGGATTTAATGGTTGATGGGGCACCTTTACCCCACCAACCTGATACCATTATCAGATGGTTGATAGATCGACTCCGTAGTTGAGTTCCTCTGCGAAGTCCGGCAGTCCGTAACCGA
>Ga0194136_1000888_pt1 | contig 14955 bp, 15 predicted proteins | sample TARM_MetaG_T3A_1_FD_134023 | JGI IMG/M metagenome (GOLD analysis project Ga0194136, IMG submission 134023) | Freshwater microbial communities from Pennsylvania, USA, analyzing microbe dynamics in response to fracking - TARM_MetaG_T3A_14 (version 2) | ecosystem: Environmental > Aquatic >...
GGCTAAACGAATTCTTAGAGAAGGAAATCCAACCTACCCGGTTCCCCGAATTATGGATTATCGTGAATGCTGTGAAATCCTGATTATGCTTTGTCCCAAAACAACTCCCGAGGCTTAAGTGAGGGTGCAGGTCTATCCCCCACCGTTTGCCAACCTGACCGATCTGGACGAGGATGGCATGATGGTGCTGTCCCCCGGAGCTCGGCTGTCCACTGTTTACCGGCGGCTAAAAATCCCTCTGGTGTTACAGCCGCTTTTGATCTGTCATGTAAACTACCAGCGGGTGAAATTAAGTACCCAGTTAAAAGACGGAGATATTATTAGTTTTATGCTCCCCCTTGCTGGAGGATGAGAGGTAATTTTTTTGAAAGGTTATTGTGGAAAAATATTGATGGTGGATCTTTCGGATGCCACCTTTGACGAAATTAAAATCCCTGATATGATTTACGAACATTTTCTTTCCGGTGTCGGCCTGGGTGCCTACATCCTATACAAATATCTTCCCCAAGGAGCCGATCCCCTGGGGCCTGATAATATCCTCGGTTTTGTCAGCGGCCTCCTCACCGGCACCGGCAGTTTTATGACCGGACGCTGGCTGGCCGTCTGCAAATCACCCCTCACCGGTGGTTTCGGTGACGCCAATTGCGGCGGTACCTTTTCTCCGGCGATCAAGCAAAGCGGTTATGACGGCATCTTTTTTAAGGGTCAGGCTCAAACACCCAAAATGCTCTTTATCGATAATACCGGCCCACAGCTCCTGGATGCCGCTGATCTCTGGGGTCTGGACACGGTGGCAACCGAAGCCGCTATTAATCAGAAAATCACTGCTAACAAAAAGCTGGCGATCGCAACCATCGGGCCGGCGGGTGAGCACCAGTCGCTAATCGCCGGGATTTCCAACGATGGCGGCCGGATGGCCGCACGATCTGGAGTCGGCACCGTGATGGGATCAAAAAAACTAAAAGCCGTGGTTTTAGCGGGTTCAAAAATGATTCGTTCCCAAGACTCTGAGGCTATCAAAGCCATCAGTCAGGATTATGCCAAAAAAGTCAAGGCTTCCAATCTTCCCGCAATAGCCACCGGGGCGATTTTGCCGATCATGGGAAAATCGATGGTCGCTACCGATAAGGCCATCCCCATCGATGGCATGTTATCCACGGCCATCATCAAAAAATGGGGCACTGGCTTTACCAACACCATGGGGATGACCATGGGCGATACCCCGGTCAAAAACTGGAAGGGTTCGGTGGCCGATTTTCCCTATCGCAAGTATCGTCATCTGAATCCTGACCACATCCAAAAGCATGAAATAAAGAAGTATCACTGCTATTCCTGCGTGATTGGTTGCGGTGGGGTCTGTGATATCAGTGGGATCTCAAAAGGCCGTTTTCTCCATACCCATAAACCGGAGTACGAAACTGTGGCGGCCTTTGGTTCACTGCTTTTGAATCAGGACCGGGATTCCCTTTTTATGATCAACGAACTCCTCAACCGGGGCGGAATGGACAGTATTTCAGCGGGAAATACCATCGCCTTTGCCATGGAATGTTACGAAAAAGGCTGGTTAAGTCAGGAAGTCACCGGTGGACTGGATCTCACCTGGGGCAATGCCCCAGCTATCATCACCCTGGTTGAACAAATGATTGCCGGAGTTGGCTTTGGCGCCATTCTCCAACACGGTGTTAAAAAAGCCAGCGAAATCCTGGGTATTGAATCCGCACCCCTGGCGATCCACGCCGGTGGACAGGAACCGGGCATGCATGACCCCCGGATGGATCCGATCCTCGGCATCCACTATAGCTGCGACCCAACTCCCGGCCGCCACACCATTGGCGCCGGCAGTTATTACACCTACATGCGAATTTGGGAGGATGTGACCTGGGCCCCCAAAGTAAAACTAGGCGAAGATAAAAACGATGAATATGAAGCGACCACTCAGGTTGGCCTGAAATCAATGATTAATGCCTGCACCAAACAGATTCTTGATGGCTCCGGCGGCTGTTTTTTTGCCCTGGTCAGCGGACTGAATCACTTTAAGATTTTTGACTACCTCAACGCTGCCACCGGCTGGCAGAAAACCCCCAACGAATACATGACCATCGGTCTACGGATGCAAACCCTGCGTCAGGCCTTTAATGTCCGGGAAGGGATCAATCCCCGAGATTTTAAAATGAATGAACGGCTCAGCGGCAACCCGCCCTTAGCCGCTGGCCCCCTGAAAGGGAAACATTTTGATATCGATGAGATGATGGGTATTCACTACCAGTTTATGGGCTGGGACAAAAAAACCGGTATCCCCACCAAAACCGCCCTAGAGGATCTGGGCTTCTGTGATCTGGAAATGGAGGGCTTCATCCATGGCTGATAAGAAAAAACCCATCTTCGATTATGAGCGTTGCATGGCCTGCGGTATCTGCTCCGGTGACTGCCCCTTAAGCTGCATCGCCATGCGTAAAACCGATATCGACAGCTACCAGAAAGCCTACCCGGTGCTCGATGAATACTATCGCTGCACCGGCTGCACCCGCTGCGCCAAAGCCTGCCCGGTAGCAGCGATCCGGATGATGTAACTAAAAAAGATGCTGATTGATTTTACATCATCCAGCATCTTTTTTTACATTTTATTTCATTTAATCAAGGCATACATACAGTAGTCGGTTATCTTTCCGTTTTTGAAGATGGCCTTCTTGCAAATTCCTTCTAACTTAAAGCCGGCCTTTTCAAGGGCCTTCCGGGAACCAATATTATCCACAAAGGGTCTGCTATAAATTCTAAAAATATCAAAATTAGCGAATCCATTTTCGCAGGTTTGGATTATTGCCTTTGTCATAATCCCCTTTCCCCAGAATGGTTCACCCAGCCAGTACCCCATCTCGGCCGTCTTGCTGCTGACATCGTCCTGAAGCATCAATCCCACCGAACCGATAGTCTCATTGTCTATGACAATGGCTTTGATCGACTGTTTTGTCTGATCTCTGTGCATACACTGGTCAATGAACATATGGGCATCGTCCAATGTGTAGGGTGATGGGAAAGCATTCCTTAAAAAGCAGGCAACTTTGGGGTTATTGGCATAGCGCACTAAGTTTTCTGCATCATCCAGTTTCCAATCTCTTAATTCAAATTTCATCTTTCTTCCTCCTGTGTAGAATAAGTTATGTTATGTCAGGCCAGATCCCTGGCGGATGCCGTTCTTTGGTCTGACTGCAACATACAGATTGACAGACTTTATTTCGTAATAGACTGCCCACTATTTCGCGTATACTCGCTGGCACCCGTTAATTTAACTGTTTCAGGATTCAATGGCAAAGGCATCCTCACTGCTTTTAATGGCACCACTCCTAATCACTTTTATCTTTTGATCTTCAGTTAAATTAGTCACAACAATCGGTATGGCGGTTGAAGGAGCATGATCAGCAAGATAGTTCATGTCCACCTTCATCAAGAGATCGCCTTTTTTAACCTGATCGCCTGTTTTCACCAAAACTTCAAACCCCTTTCCGTCCAGTTTTACCGTATCAATCCCCACATGAATAAGGATTTCGGTACCATTTAGACTGGTCAGCCCAATAGCATGGTTGGTTGGGAACACCATGGTAACCTCGGCATCGCAAGGGGCGTTGATGGTGTCACCCGTGGGGAATATCACAATCCCATCCCCCACCATTTTGTTGCTGAAGGCCTCATCCGGTGCTTCGGTAATACTCTGCAAATCACCATCAACAGGTGCTGCAAAAATTTCCAGGGGTTTAGCTTTATTGTCTTTCGTTTCAGTTAGTTCTTCTTTGGCCGGTAATTTTTCAACCACTGGGATCATCGTTTCCTGATCACTTTCTGAACGCTCAAGATACTCATCCAACTTGGATTTAATCACCGTGACCTTGGGTCCATAAATAACCTGAATTCCATTTCCTTGCTGGATAACGCCCAGCGCTCCAGAAAGCTTCAGGATTCTTTCATCAACCTTTTTCCCATCCAATACCGTCACCCGAAGCCGGGTTGCGCATGAATCCAGATCACTGATGTTTGACTTCCCACCTAACCCGTTGACAATCATTGCCGATCCGGGATCACTGGATTCCACGTTCTGATCATTACCCTTATTTTTACCTTTTTCATAATCTGCCCGGGTATAGAGCTTCGTTTCTTCGTCTTCTTCTTCTCGACCGGGCGTTTTTAGATTAAATTTATTGATTAAAATCTTAAATAAAAAGTAATAGAGAATAAAGTAACCAACCCCCACCAAAACAATGTACAGCCAGTTGGTCTTGGCATTTCCCTGGAGAATACCAAATAGAGCGAGATCGATAATCCCGCCTGAGAAGGTCATCCCAACCCCAACATTCAAAATATGCATAAACATATAGGACAGGCCGGCAAAGACACTATGGATGACATATAAAAATGGTGCAACAAATAAAAATGTAAATTCAATCGGTTCGGTAATCCCCGTGATCATCGCCGTTAGTGCCGCCGATATCAATAGTCCACCGACCGCTTTTTGTTTGTTGGTTTTGGCGCATTTATACATGGCCAATGCAGCCCCAGGTAAGCCAAAAATCATAAACGGGAATTTCCCCGACATGAAGCGTGTGGCTTCCACTGAAAAGTGGGTGACATCAGGACTTGCCAATTGGGCAAAGAAAATGTTTTGGGCTCCCTCGACCAAAACGCCATCCACAACCATTGATCCCCCCAATCCGGTTTGCCAGAAAGGAAGATAAAAAACATGATGCAGACCAAAGGGAATTAATGCCCGTTCGATAAAGCCATAGATGAAGGTGCCGAAATACCCGGATGCAATGACCAAACCACCGATGGCATAAATGCCATTTTGAATAAACGGCCAGAAAAAGAACATGATCCCACCAATAAATAAAAAGGCAATGGCCGTAATAATGGGTACAAAACGTGTCCCTCCGAAAAATGATACCACTGGCGGAAACTCAACCTTATAAAACCGGTTATGTAGAGCCGAAGTGACCAGCCCCACTAAAATCCCACCAAATACACCCATTTGCAAAGATGTTATTCCCACAATATCGGAAATTGAACCGCTTGGCAACATCTTGTTCGCAATAATCGGGACAAACGCACTGCCGCTGCTCTCAGCAGCGATCTGCCCCAGATTATTGGCAATCAGCAAAGTTTCCGGTGTATAGGTTCCGGTAATCTTAATAAGCGCAGCGATTACCGCATGCATAACGAAAAATCCAATTACGCCAGCCAGTGCTGCCACCGCTTTTTCCTGTTTAGCCATCCCAATGGCTACACCCATGGCAAAGATAATGGGCAGATTCGCAAAGATAATATTACCGGCAGCAAGCATGATACTTAAGATGTCATTTACAATGGTTCCCGGGCCCATCACCCCTATTAGATTGTAGGATTCAAGCATGGTCTCATTAGTAAATGATCCACCGATCCCTAAAAGAAGTCCAGCCACCGGCAGCAAAGCAATGGGTAACATAAAAGAACGTCCCACCCGCTGTAAAACACCAAAAATCTTATCTTTCATCAATAATCGCCTCTTTCTCTATTTAATTATTTATTCTTCATAATAGTATTACCCCATTTCTTTGAAAATATCTAAGAAGTTTTTTTTACAAAAAAAGACACCCGACCCTTTAGACTTAACTCACAGGCAAATTTAAAGGGTTGGGTGTCTAATCGTTTCAGTCACATCATTTTTAAATATTTTCAACTATTTAAAAATGGTATCCTGATTTCACCTTTTGTCAAGGCCATCATACCGCATCGTTACCAGAATTTTACAGACTGGGTAATGTTCCGGAAATCACCGCCGGTTCCAAGGCATTGATAACAGCCTGCATAATGCCGTTTGAGGTATAGGTTGCTCCTGAAATCGTATCAACTAGCGGAGTCTGCGCAGCAACAATCGCTGCCGGTACTGCATCAATGGCCTTGCCATAATACTTTACATTATTTTCATTGTGGGAGACCACTAAAACATCAGTAATCACATTTTCAGCGACTGTCACACACACCGTCAGCTCCGGTCCGTAACCTTCTGCCACGCCAGTATAAGTACCATCCTTCAAATCAACACTGCCTAAAAACAGATTGGCCTTGGTTAGCACCGTATCGGTTACTGCTGTATCCGTCGTCATCGTTGATGAGCTTTCAGGTGGGGCGGTGCTGGCATTTTCCGCCGTTACGGGATCGGTTTGATCCTTCGCGGCTGTTGCCGATACCGTTTCGGTTCCATACAATTTTGCCACCGAAGTCTCCACTTCCCTCAATGAACATTTAAAAAAGAACTCCGGACCCATGATTCCGCCCACTTCCCATAGGTGGATACCCAGGAACACAATCAACACCGCAGTTAGCCAGCGATGGGGTTTGATCCAGGTGCACTTTCCCGGTAATAGTTTTCTCAGCATATAGGTTAACCCCAAAAGCACCCCCATCAGCATGCACAGGGTTCCAAAATTAAATGATAAAATGGTTCCTGAGGAAAAGAACCCATGAATACAGGCCGAGATCACAAAAGCGATTCCCATTGTTTTATGTGAATTTCTCAGATTTCGGTTAATTCTGGCGATAAATTTATTTTTTCTTTTACCCTTATTGATTATTCGTAGTAAATAGATGATCGTAAGTAAAAATGCAAAAATGACACTTAACCAGGCAGTTAATACGTTAATGATAATAGTCATCGCAATCCCTCCTTTTTCCTTATCATAACTGATGATTATGACAACTTTGTGTCATTTAAATTAGTTTAACGCATTTTTGTGATGATCATGTGACGAAGTAACCTGTTTAATTTTTACTTTAGCTGATTCCTAAAAAGAAATCAATTTATTAATTTTTTTTCAAAAAAAAATAAGACCTACTGAAAAACAATAGATCCCACTCCTTAATAAAACATCGGCAATACCCCGAAAAACACCATCCCCAGACCGGCTGAGATCAGTATTAGTTTTATCGGATGTAGTTTAAAGCGGAAATAAACAAAGCTGCCAATCACAAAAATAATAATTTCCAGATATTGGAGGGCCGAAAATAAATCATCTACCGAGTGAATTTCGGCCCCCTCGCTAATGAATCCGGTGGACATGAGCAGCCAAACTGCCGCGGCAATCAGACCAATCACGACTGGCCGCATCCCATAAAGAGCACCCTGAACCCATTTATTCTGCTGAAAATTAGTAAATGCCTTAGCGATAAAAAGGATGATGATAAACGAAGGTAGAACCACAGCGGTGGTTGTGATCAGAGCTCCCGGAAGCCCGCCCATTTCCATGCCCACAAAGGTCGCGATATTCACCGCAAAGGGCCCGGGGGTGGACTCTGCCACGGCAATAAAATCCGTCAGTTCCAACAGGGTCAACCACCCGTGGGTCACCACTTCCTGCTGAATCAGCGGTATCATGGCGTAACCGCCGCCAATGGTGAATAAACCGATTTTGAAAAAAGTGATAAATAGATCCAGATACATTATTTATCCTCCCCGCTATTTTCCCCGTTTGAAATTTTTTTATTCAGCCAAATCTGATAAGCCAGCCCCGTCACAGCACCGCCCAGCAATAGATAAATGACATTGATGTTGGTAAATGAAGCCAGCCCAAAAGCCAGCATTAATATCAGCACCGTTAGTGGTGTGTATTCTCCCTTTTTACCCATTTTAACCACGGCTCCCAGGATTAAAACAATAACCCCGGCCCGAATTCCCCGAAAGGCATAACCGACCCATTCCAGACTTTGAAACTCCTGAAAAAACAGGGCAATGAGACTGATAATCGTCAGTGAAGGAATCACCACCCCCAGGGTGGCCAGCAGCGAACCCCAAAAGCCTGCTACCTTATAGCCCACAAAGGTCGCCGTATTGACGGCAATGACCCCTGGGGTTGCCTCAGCAATGGCAAAAATATCCAGGATATCCTCGCTTTCAATCCAGTGATGCCGTTCCACGGTTTCATATTCTATCAGCGGGATCATGGCATAGCCACCCCCAAAAGTAAATAACCCGATTTTTAGAAAGGTCATAAATACGGTTAAAAGTTTTTCCTGGTAATCATTCTTTTCTTTCAAAGCATCTCTCCCTATAAGCTGATCCATTGTATTTTTTCTTGAAAATCGCTGGGTTCACTAACAGCCCATAAAACATAGTTTTCCAAAATAGGATAATTTTTAGTCATCACCGGCATTCTTTTTCCGTCTGTAAGAATGGCCATCTCAGAATTGATTGACTCTTCCTTCTGGCAGTCAATCTGAAACGCATGCATCGGCAGTCTAAATCCCTTTCCAGTGTACTTCATATAGGCTTCTTTAAGGGCCCAAAGATCATAAAAAGCCCGTGTCTGTTTTTTTTCCGGTAACGAAAAGACCCAGTCCGCCTCTGATGGGGCAAAAAAACGTCGCGCCAGTTTTAAATTCGGGCGCCCTATTTTTTGAATATCCACCCCCACTGGCCGGGCTCCCAGACCGCAGACCACATAATGGCCGGAATGGGACAGGTTAAAAAAGATCTCCGGATAATCCGTGAGCAGTGGTTTGCCATCTGCTCCGACTTTTATCTCAAGCGGTTCGTAAATGCCATAGACCTGCTCCACCGCTTTTTTTAGCAGCATTTCAGCTCCCACCGCAAGCGCTTTGGCATCTGGTGTTTTAAGCCGTTCGGCCTTTTCTCGCCGCTGCTTTGAAACCGCTTTGATCACTACTGCTAATCGACGGGGATCGTTCAAGATGCGAACATCCGCGATAAAAACTCGGGTTATAGTCGATTCCATTTTTTCTCCATTGCTGACTCCATTGCTGACTCCATTACTGACCTAATTCATACTTTGCCAATTTATGGCGTGCAACAGGTGCCTTTTAATCAGTTTACTTCGTTTACGTGTTTTTTAAAACACCCTATTTACATTATACTAAAAAAGATAAGAGCAGGCAAACAATGGATCATTGTCTATCTGCTCTTTAGTCCCTATTTATCTCCATTAATGTCTGAATCGCTTTACGGTTTTTTTCATAGATCGCTTCTCTTATTGCTGAGCACCCACCCAAGGTTTTTTTCCCTTGCAATAATTTTTCGGCAAAGGCCATGCAGTTATTTTCACCGCAGTTTTTACAATTGGTATGGGGCAAATATTCGTAAATATCAAAAACACTGATTTTTTGATCTCTCATGGTTTTCTCCTGTTTTTTCACTTGTTGCTAATTGACATCTCAATATTAACAGATATAACAAAACCTGCTTTTTAAGTGATCTTAAAGAGCAGGCTAAATTTCTTTTGGCAGAGGTAGCAGGATTTGAACCTGCGAATGATGGAGTCAGAGTCCATTGCCTTACCGCTTGGCTATACCCCTTTATTCATTTTCTGTCCCGAAGGTACGCTAAATATTTTATCTGAATTCATTACGATTGTCAAGGAAAATGAATAAAGGATTTGCATTTTATTATTTTTACTTTATATGTTTTTCAATGCCGAACACTCTTTTGGCATTCTGGGTGGTAATCTCTCCCACCTCTTCTACTGTGATCCCCCGGATTCGGGCAATTTCGGCCGCCACGAAACGCACATAGGCCGGCTCGTTTCGTTTGCCGCGATGAGGTGTGGGCGTCAGATACGGACTATCCGTTTCAATGAGTAATCGCTCTAAGGGCATCATCGCAACCACTTCCGGCAGTTTTCGGGCATTGCTAAAGGTTAGCGGCCCGGAGATCGACAAATAAAAACCCATGTCGAGAAAGATTTTAGCCATTTCCACCGAACCGCTATAGCTATGCATAATCCCGCCATACGCTGGCGCAAAGTACTCCTTTAAAATCCTGACCATGTCTTCCATCGATACCCGTTTATGGATCACAATTGGCAGCTTCACTTCTTTGGCAATCACCAACTGGCGGATAAACACCTCCTGCTGGATATCCCGGGGGGAATAGTCATAGTGGTAATCCAGACCGATTTCACCGATCGCCACGACCTTTTCCTTTTTTGCCCATTCTTTTAGCAGCGCATCGTGTTTTGAGGTAATGTAATCCTTGGCATCATGAGGGTGAATCCCCACCGTAGCATAAACCATCGGGTATTTTTCACTCATTGCTACGGCCCGGAAACTTGAAGCCTCGTCGGCCCCGGGATTGACAATAAGCTCGATCCCGGCGTCCTGGGCGTTTTTTAGTACCGCTTCCCGGTCCTCATTAAATTTTTGGTCGTCGATATGGGCATGGCTGTCAATTAACATGTTCGCATCTCCTTTGCTTTTTTTATTAAACTATCTTTTTCGTTTTCATAGACTTCATCGATGACGCCAGCCAGCAGCAGGTTGAGAATCCGGCCGATTTCCTCACCGTTTTTGATTCCCAGGCCCATTAGATCATGACCGTTGACAGCCAGATCTTTTAGCGAAAAACAGGCCTTTTCGGCAATCACCTGATCAAGCAGCGCTTCCAGTCTTTGTAATGACTCCAACCGGTCATGGTGCTTTGACGCCTTAGCCAGGTTATCCCCCCGCTTAATCGCAATCAGATCCCGAAGCAATGGCTCTGAGAGACGGTTTAGCCAACGCTTGACACTTTTTTTATCTTCTTCAATGATGGTGCCGTGGTATTTCACTAACGCACAGACCTGATCAATGGTTACATTACTCATCCGCAAGGCTGTTAAGCGCTCCCGGGCGATCGCTTCAGAGCACTTACTGTGGCCTTTAAAATGGCCCACTCCGGCAGCGTCCCGGGTAAAGGTCTGCGGTTTCCCCAGGTCGTGAAACAACATCGCCCACCGCAGCCGCGGTACCGGCGCCAGCGTTTCCATTGCCACCGCCGTATGGGTCAGCACATCATAGCAGTGGTGCGGATTCTGTTGATCAAAATTTTTGGCTGGCAGCAGCTCGGGGATCACCACCCCCAGCACCGCTGTTTCTTCCAGGATGATCGTTTTGGCGTTTTTGCCACAGATCAGTTTATTCAGCTCAGCGGCAATCCGCTCTGCTGAAATATTGGCAAGTTGTCCACAATTCTGCCGGATGGCGGTACGGGTCTCCTCATCCAGATCAAAGCCCAAAACCGCGGCAAAACGCAGGCCTCGAAGCATGCGCAAGGCGTCCTCGGCCATTCTTTTGTGAGGATCACCAACTCCGCGGATGATTTTATTTTTGATGTCCGCTGCTCCGCCATAGCGATCAATCAGACCTTTTTGGGGATGATAGGCCATCGCATTGATGGTAAAATCCCGCCTGGCCAGGTCATCTGCCAGGTTTTTGGTGAACTTCACCGCATCCGGATGACGGCTGTCGGAATAATCGCCTTCGGTCCGATGGGTGGTTATTTCGATGGCCATCCCATCAAGGATGATCGTCACAGTACCGTGGCGAATGCCTGTTTTTAAAACCCGATGGCCGGTAAAGCAAGAGATAATTTCATCCGGGGTGGCGTCAGTGGTCATATCAAAGTCCGTCGGTGGGGTATCAAGCAGATAATCCCGGACACAGCCGCCCACCAGATATCCACAGAATCCACAGCTTTCCAGCCCTTTAAAGACCTTTTCTACCGGAACCGGAAGACTAAGCTTCATTACTTCCCAGGCCGATGTCGTCGGCAACGGCCCGCATTCCCAAAATCGTTTCCTGCATCAAGTCATCCAGCGAATAGCCGGCCATCTCCGCACCTTTAGCGACGACCTCCCGATTGACCCCGGCGGCAAAACTGGCTGTTTTGAATTTCTTTTTGACTGATTTTAGTTCCAGATCGTTGACACTTTTGGAGGGCCGCATATAAGCACAGGCGGTGATCAGTCCGGCCAGTTCATCGGTGGCATAGAGAATTTTCTCCATCTGATGAGTCGGCTCCACATCCGCACAGATTCCAAACCCATGGCTGACCACGCTGTTGATAAAAGCTTTCTCATAATCGTTGGCTTCCAGAATTTCGACCACCTTGACACAATGCTGATCCGGATATTTTTCATAATCCAGATCGTGAAGCAGCCCGACAATTCCCCAATAATCAGGATCTTCCCCTTCCAGTTTGGCAAAATGCTCCATCACTCCAGACACCGCCAAACCGTGATTAACCAGAGATTCACTTTCATTATATTCCTTCAACAACGCCAATGCTTTTTCTCGATCTAATTGTGTGTTCATTTTATCTCCTCGTTCTTTTATTAATTAAGTGTATTCTAACACAGTTACCCGTTTACTGACAAAGCCTGTTTCAAATTATTAAGCTTATTGTTGTTCACAAAAAGCCCTGCCACGGATTTTTACTTCCGTTGCAGGGCTGAGCGTTTAACTTTTCGTTTCTTAATAACTCGTCTTATTAAAACCCTGATCCCCAGGTTTGCTGAAATAGTGCATCGATCCGATAGCTCAGGGTTTCGGGCCCAATCCGATAGTTCACTTCATCGACCTGATTCACCGGCATGATTTCCATTAGTGAGTTGGTGATAAACACCTCGTCGGCATCGATCAACTGCTCGCGGGTATAATTACCCTCTTCTATCGGGATGAGGTTGGCTTTTAGCAACTGGATTACCCGGTTTCTGATAATTCCGGCCAGCAGCCCGCAATCCCTTGCCGGGGTACAGACGGTTTTATTTTTAATCAAAAAGAGATTGGTCATACAGCCTTCGGCCAGATAACCACGGGTGTTATAAAAAATCGATTCGGAAAAACCGCGGGCCTTGGCCTCATTTAAAATCAGCAGATTTTCCAGATAGTTGTTGGACTTGATCGTGACCAGCCGGGCTGTTTCATTGCGTACCGCATCATTGGTACAGATTTTTACTCCCCGGGCAAACATCTGGCGGTCATAATGATTCTCCCGGGCGGTGATTAGCAGGTTGTCTGCTTTTAAGCCCTTACTGAGGGTGACCCGCAGCCCACCCCGATTCATCTCATTTTTTTTTATGATCTTCAGACAGTCCGCCTTAATCTGATCGGGATGACTGGTTAAGTTAAGGCCCATCACCAGGGCACTTTGTTTAAAGCGCTCCATATGATCCGCGAAAAAAAACGGTTTTCCATGGGCTACATTGATGGTTTCAAACACCCCATAGCCATAAAGAAAGCCCTGATCCAGAGAAATCTGGGGTTCTTTTGAAATTTCTCCGTTATAACTGGCGTAGTCCATTGGGTTCCTCCTAAACTGTTTAATTAATAGCGTTTCAGTGCATCCATCAGAGCTCTGCCCTTGTCGAAGGTTTCTTGATATTCGGACTGGTTGTCGGAATCCCAGACGATTCCACCGCCGACCTGAAAATAACCTTTCCCATCCTTGCAGACAATCGTCCGAATGACAATATTAAGATCGAGATCCCCGTTGAAACCAATATAGCCGATCGAACCGGTATAAATGTTTCGCTGGGTGGGCTCCAGTTCATCAATAATCTCCATCGCCCGGATCTTCGGTGCCCCGGTAATCGAACCGCCGGGGAAAGTGGCTTTGACACAATCGATGGCATCGAGGTCATCCTTTAATTCGGCCGTAACGGTTGAGACCAGATGAAAAACGGTCTGATAAGTTTCTAACTTAAACAATTCCGGAACCTTAACGGTGCCGGTTTTAGCAATTTTTCCCAGATCATTGCGCTCCAGATCGACAATCATTAGCAGTTCGGCTTTATCCTTTTCGCTGTTAACCAGAGTCTCCCGATTAGCGGCATCTTCCGCAGCGGTTTTGCCCCGGGGCATCGTCCCTTTAATCGGTCGGGTTTCAATGTTTCGACCCTGAACCAGAATAAAACGCTCCGGGGAACTGGAAACAATCTGTCCTTCTCCAAAATCAATGTAACTGGCAAAGGGAGCCGGGTTAATTTTTCTGAGTTCGCTGTATAATTCCAGTGGGCTAAGCTGTAAATCAGCGTTAAAGCGCTGAGTCAGATTTGTCTGGTAAATATCTCCCGCTAAAATGTATTCGTGAACTGCATCCAGTGCCTTCATATACTCCGGCTTGGTGAAATTACCCCGAAATTCAACATTCTTATTAATTTTAAAGTCTGTACGAATGGCAATTTTGGGATCGCCGACAAATTTTGCGGCTAACCGGCTGATGATATCCGCTTCATTTTCTTCGATTCCCAGGGCGGCCACATAGGTCTTACCTTCTTTATGATCAATAATCACAATGCCATCATAAAAACCCATATAACAATCGGGGATCCCCACATCATCCACGGCACTGCGGGGAAATACTTCCAGATGATGACAGAGATCATAGCCAAAATAACCCACTGCCCCACCTAAAAAAGGAAACGGGGATGGATAATCCATTTTATACTGTTTTAAAAGCTTTTGCAGTTCATCAAAAGGATCTCCCGTAAGCGTTTTCGTCGCTGTTTTGGTTTTAACGGTAATGGCGTCCGCTTTGCTTTTAAAGACCAGAAACGGGTTCCCACCGATAAATGAATAGCGTCCCAGACTGTCCGGGTCTCTGCCGCTGTCTAAAAAGAAACTATAGGGCTCATCTTTAAACAAAAGATAGCACTCAAAACTGCTTAAGTCGGTTTTTATTTCTTGTATTAACATCGCACACCCTTTTCTTTTGTCGATTGAAAAAAGTTGTCCAATAATTCCATCCCCATTTCGGTAAGAATCGCTTCAGGATGAAACTGAACCCCTTCGATGTGGTAGTCTTTATGTCGCATACCCATGATCTCATTTTGATCAGTTCGGGCGGTAATCTCAAAAAAATCCGGTATTTCCTGATTTTCAACCACCAAAGAATGGTAGCGCGTCACCTTCAGGGGATTATTAAGACCATCAAACACGCCGGCGTTGTCGTGGGAGATGGCATGGACTTTGCCATGAACCGGTTCCAGCGCTTTTTTAATCTTACAGCCAAAAGCCTGGCCGATGATCTGGTGGCCCAGACAAATACCCAGGATCGGAATTTCACCCTTAAAACGGTGCACCACATCCAGACAGATCCCGGATTCGTTGGGGGTGCATGGCCCCGGTGATAAGACAATCATCGACGGTGCCATCGCGGCA
>Ga0194136_1000892_pt1 | contig 14937 bp, 17 predicted proteins | sample TARM_MetaG_T3A_1_FD_134023 | JGI IMG/M metagenome (GOLD analysis project Ga0194136, IMG submission 134023) | Freshwater microbial communities from Pennsylvania, USA, analyzing microbe dynamics in response to fracking - TARM_MetaG_T3A_14 (version 2) | ecosystem: Environmental > Aquatic >...
CTCCTAACTCCTAACTCCTAACTCCTAACTCCTAACTCCTAACTCCTAACTCCTAACTCCTAACTCCTAACTCCTAACTCCTAACTCCTAACTCCTAACTCCTAACTCCTAACTCCTAACTCCCCCTAAAGTTCTGGCATTTTAGAAATAGTTCTTTGTTTTTTAAGTTCTATAGCGTCATCATATATTTTGGTAGTTTTTATATCAGAATGTCTCAAGAAATCTTGCACATCACTAATACTTATATTTTCATCTGATAAAAGCATTTCTGTAGCAATAGCATGTCTAAAAGAATGTGCTGATATATCTTTATTTACAGTAGCTTTAGAAATTCTTTTTATCATAAAATTTAAACTATTGGCTGTTAGTTTATTATTTTTTTTAAAAAATGCTGGAAAAACTAAAGTTTTATTAATTTGCTTTTCATCTAAATTGAAAGTATATGCAATTTTTTCCTTATAAGTCATTAATTCTTCTGCTAACTTTGGGAATAATGGTATATATTGTATTTTCTGTGCCTTTGTTTTTTCTAATCTGATAATATACTTCCCGTCCTTATTTGTTATTTGCTCAAAAGTCAAACTTCTAACTTCATCAGACCTCATTCCTGTATAATATAAAGTTTTCATTAATAATATATTCCTCAAATCTTTTTCGTTCTCTATTTTAATACTATCTATCATAATTTTAATATCTTCCTTGCTAAGCCTAAGTATTTTTTCAGGGTCTACAGGGTCTTTTTTAAAATATTTGATATTTTTTATAGGATTCTTAAAATTATCATCTCTCATTTCTATTTCCTTAAAAAAATGTTTTAGAGCTGAAATTATCTTGTTAATAGAGCTATGTTTTAGTTGTCTTTCATTTTTTAACAACATTATATAGTTTGATATATCTTCTTTATTTATATTGTATAAAAGCCTAATAATCTCTTCATTATCTAGTTCATCTTTATTTAACTCATAAATTGTCTTTAAAAAATTCATAAGATAAAAATAATAATCTTGAAGGGTTTTATCTGATTTTATACCTGTTAAAAGATTATAGTTAAAATCCTTAATATGTTCTAAGGGTATTTCTCTCTTTTTTAATATTGAAAGTTCTTGATTATTATTAGTGCTTAGATTAAACATAAGTCCTCCATTTTATTTATTAATATACAATAAATATAACAAATTAAAATAAAATTTACAATAAACTTTTTTATTCTAAGTTTTATATATTGATAAAAATACTAAATATTTAATTATTTTAATTGAAAATATAATAAATAGTGATATAATTAAACAAAAAAGGAGGAGATTATGGATATAAATTTTGAGTTAGAAGAAAGAATTAGATTAATAATCAATAATCAAATTCCAAAGGATGAGTTTAATAAGTTTGCAATAGACTTCTACCTTTTAACCAAAGGGATTATGATTTCTTTGAATAAATTCTTAAATATGAGAGGTTTTAGAAATCCAAAGATATTACAGGTAAAAAATGCTGGGGAGTTGCTGTATTTATCTCAAGATAGTACTAGAATTAGGGACTTATTAAAATCCTATGGCTATGAAGACATACCCCAATTAACACCTCAAATAGCCTATTATGTTGTTAAGAAAAATAAGTTTACCATAGAGCAAAATTGGGAAAATATAATGGAGATTTTAATTGATGAGCAACTACCCTCTAGGTTTATGTCGATAAAAAAGATAATACTAACAGAAGAGCAAAAAATTCAAGTAAAAAACCATTCTAAGGATATGTTAGGACTTAAAGAACATGAAATAAATTGGATAGTAGAAACTTTAAGAAGATTAAAATACAAGGACGGGGACTTATTTGAGAAGTTTAAAGCAATGTTGTAATTAAGTCCTATAATATGAGGAGGGTTTATGAAAATTAGTGATTTAAAATTTCTAAAAGTTAGGATTGAAAAACACCCTAGTACTGATATTCAATTAGAATATCTAGAGCATCATAATGCTGTCGCTGTTCTTATTCTTAATGCAAAAGGGGATAAAAGTCTTTTGGTAGAACAATATAGACCAGGGAACAGAGGAAATGTTTTTGAGATACCAGCAGGGCTTATTGATGAGGGTGAAAATCCTTTAGAAGCAATGTATAGAGAGGTAGAAGAGGAAACAGGCTATGTTAAAGAGAATTTTATTGAATTATATAAAAGTGAAGGACCTTTATTAATTTCTCCTGGATATACTAGCGAAAAATTAAATTTTTATATACTACAATTAAAAGATGATAATATACAGCCAAAAGCACCTAAATTTGATATAGGAGAAGATTTAGTAAGTCATTGGATTGATATAGACAAAATTAAAACTATAAGTAACGACTTAAAAACTCATTATTCCTTAAATTTGTATTATTTACTCAACAAAAATTAGACGTATGCTTAATTATAGGACTTTGATTGTAATGGAAAAAGGTAGGAACTCCAAATTCCTACCTCATTTTATATTTAGCTTTCTTATATTTCCAATAAGATTTCTCTAAATTTTGTACTATCTCCCCAATAATTTGAAAGGACATAAATATAAAGTCAGGATTTACCCTAATCTTATTTTTATCCAAGTCTAAAACCTTTTTTAGTTCTTCTTGAATATCGTCTGGTATATCTTTTTCCAAGCTATGCAGATAATTATTTCTAATTTTTCTAATAATATCTAGCTTTTTTTGTTGTTCTTCTGTTATTTCAATATCCAAATTACATATTTCTTTCAAGAAATACATATAACGCTTGATATATGGCAAAGATTTATCCATATAGTTTTCTACCCATTTATCCTCTGATTTTGCCACATCAATACTAAGGTCGCTTAGCAAATTTTCAAAAAAACTAAAAAGCATAAGTATTACAGATAAATAATGCATCTCATAAAAATACTCTTCATCTGAAAAATGACATCTACCATAGGCACTTAATTCCTTTTGATTTTTAATTTCTTCTTTTTTCTTATTCAAGCTTTCCTTAGAATATTTTAAATACTTTTCAATATGTAGCTGATTTGTTTCAAAATATCTTTGCAAACTTGAAATTCTATTTTCAAAGTCTGAAAATATCTTTGAAAAATCCTCTGAACATTTAAAATATGGATTAACTATGCAATAAGAATAAGGGTCTATAAACTCTTGCTCTTCTACCTTTTTTTCTATTATTTCTTCTTTCTTCTTAAAGAATCTTTTTAGCAAAAAATCACCTCCAATATTATACAGTATAGCAAAAAAGAAGCCCTTTTAGACTTCTATTTTTCATTATCTTCTACATTATTCAAGATTAAATGAGCAAATTCCTTTAAGTCCGTAGCTTTAAATACTGTAATCCCCTTATTTTTATCACCTAAAACAATAAGGTTATCTCCTGGTTGTATATCAAAATATTCTCTAGCTTTTTTAGGAATAACTATTTGACCTCTTTCTCCAACTTTTACAGTTCCGCATAAACATTGAGTTCCATTAAATTCTAACATCTTATCACCACCTTTTTTCATATTATACATATTTTTTGGATTTTGCACAAGGTAAAAGGTGAAAAGATGAAAAATATGAGATAGAATTTATCTGAATATATGATTTTTTACCATTCCCACTCTTTTTCTAAATCTAAAGAATCTGGTATTAATAATTTGTCATCATTATTTTCATTCATTTTTTTAAAAGCTTCTTCCCAACCCTCTCTTGGTTTGAATGTTTTAATTATTCTATTTTCTAAACTTTCTTTGTTCTCTAATGTTGAAACCAATCCTAAGTTTTTTTCTTTTTCATTCTCTTCTTTTATCATTGTAGCCACTTCCTTTAGAATTTTCTAAACGATATTCATTCAGAGGTTTAAAAATCTCTTCTCTTTTAAGTATTTTAAAAAGTAACTCATTTAAACCAAGTAAAATATTTGTATAAATTTCTAGTCGGTTTTTTTGACAATTGTCAGACATTTTTATGAGATCTTTAGTTCCATGAAAGACATTGTTTCTAACTGAATAAACAAAACTAACAATATATTTCATAAAATTTTCATTGATAATATTTTTTGTTATTATTAATTCCTCAAAAGTATTCTTAAAAATTTTTATTGTTTTTTCTTTTATGTACTTATCGGGAGTTATTTTTGAGATAATTTCAATTAATTCTTTTATTTCTTTATCATCACAAATAAATTCACAAAACTCCTCTTTTTCTGAATCAATTGCTTTGTCTAAAATAAAATTAATCATTTTTTCAATTTTTTCTTTTTCTCTTCTTGAAATAACAACTAATGTTTTGCTTTTCAAACTTTCCTCCCAATTAAAATTATAAAAGGCATTGAATGCAGAATATGCGTAATAAAATTTAGTAGGTTCAAATGATTTAACACTTCTTCCATTTAATTTAATTTCATGGTCAGATTTCTTTGCTATGTAATGTATACGATAAAGGTTTTCTATTTCTTCAGCAAAACTTATTTCTATATTATTTCCCATAAAAATTTCCTTTCTATTACTAATATAAACACCCTAATATAAAGAGCATTTTTCGATACACCTCTTTTTTATTTTTTTAAAAGCCTTTGTACTTTTCCTTAATTTCTTAATACATCAAATCCTGTTTTAACGAAATTCTTATATACTTCTCTATTATCTCCTCTGGAATCTCCTCTTCTGATTTAAAAATATATTTTTTATCTTCTACAAATCCTTTTATCAAAGCAAAAAGAACATCTTTTTTATGTTTATTATAAGTTTCTCCCTTTTCTGACATAATAAATTCTATTAAATAATTTATTTTTTGTTCATCTTTAACTTTTACTTCTTCTTTTTTCTTTGTTTTTTCTTCTTTTTCCAATTGTTCTTTTTTCTTCAATTCTTGATTATGTTTTTTAATTTTAAACTCTGATTTTACAGAATCTATTTCTATTATTTTTTCAAAATATGTCAAAGGATTTTTTATTGATTCTTTTTCTGTTTTTTCTAAACAATATATAAAAAATTCAAAACTTTCCTTTTCTCTATATTTTTCAAATAAGCATTTAGCTACTTCAAAAGGAATTTTATAAATAACTTTCTTTATCTCTCTTTCTTCTAACTCACTTAAAAGATTATCTTCTATACTATCTGCTATAGGTTCTTCAAATATATTTTTTAATTCTTCTTTACTTTCAATATATTCTAACTGTTTTTTATTTTTTTTGCTTATTTTAAAATCTACATAAGCTACCCTTCTACCTAGTCTTTCTGTTTTATAAGATAATATTATATCTGTTTTTTCACTAATTTCCTCACAAGCTATATCTAAAACTCTTTTTCTAAAATCTTTGATTGCCTTATATTGATTTCTTGTTCCTGTTAATTCTTTAACTTCATCTAAAGTCATCTTTGGAATCTTATATTTTTTATATCTTATTGCTAACTCATAAAATATTACAGAATATTGGCTTGAAAGAGAACCTATTATTAAAAGATTTAAAGGTGTAAAGAAAGATTGATTTTTTAAAGCTTCTATAATTGTTTCATCTAATTTATACTCATATGTTTCACCTTTTTTCTTAATATATCTTAAAAGTGGAAAAGCCTCCCAATCCTCTTTATTATCTTTACTTGTAACATTTACAATAATTCTCATTAAATTTTCCATTTCTTTTTTTAAGTAATTATCATCTTTTTTTAAAATACCTGATTTTTCATATAATTCATTAGCATTAATTTTAAAATTCACTCCATCAAATTCATTTTGAAATTTAACAATATTTTGTGCGTTTTTTAAAAAAATATTATATGCTTTTTTTTGTATTGCAGTTATTTTATCTCTAGATTTTAAACTTATCAATTGATTTGGTTTGTTTAAAACTTCATTCATATATATATCTCCTTGATTTAAGTTTTAAATATAATACCAAATTTCCAACCTAAAGTAAAGGACTTATTTTTTAAAAACGTCCCTTTCATTCCCCCAAACGTCCCTTTCATTCCCCCAAACGTCCCTTTCATTCCCCCAAACGTCCCTTTGTCTACTCTGTAACCCTTATTAATAAAGGCTTGGCAAATATCTAAAGAATTAAAAGAACTAAAAGATATAAAAGAACTACAAACAAACAGAAAAACAGAAAAAATTTCCAATTCCCCCAAACGTCCCTTTTAAGCAATAAAAAAACCTCGTAACACATTCGCTACAAGGCTTGTAAAATCTAAGATGAAGTCTCTATCAAACAAAATACTTAATAGACCTCATCATGTGTTCCTATATTTATAGGAATTATTGTATTTTCTTGAATAATAAAATCAATAGTTAGACGATATGAAATATTTATTGAAACAGAATATATTTCTGAAAGATTTCCCTTTAATTTATGTAAACGTAAAGATGGATGTTGTGGATTTAATTCTAAAATTTTTAATGTTTTTTCATATTGAGAAACTATTTCTGGATGTTTTTTCAAAAATTTACTAGCTCTCTTTTCATAACTTTTAGTAAAAATAATTTTAGTCATTTAAAACTCTTTTCATATGATTCTCAATAGAACCAATTTCAAAATCTCCATTTTTTATATCTTGTTTTGCTTCTAACAAAGCAGATTCCAATTCACACTCACGAAGATAATTATACTTTTCAATAGAAAGAATAACAAATTTATTTTTCCCATGAACAGATACAAAGGCTTCTCCTTCTTCATTTACAACATCATTAAATGAAGATATTCCTTTTGTTTTCAACATATTAGCTGTTACACTAAGCATAACAAACACCCCCTAATCAAACATATATCACACTAAATATAGTACTATTTATAGTGCTTTTTGTCAATTTTAAATAAAAAAACCTTGTAACAAAATAGCTACAAGGCTTGTAAAAGCTAAAATAAAAATACTGTAAAACCTATGGATATAACAGGTAATATATTATAAGGACCTATTTTAGGTAGCATATCATAAACATCTGTTATTGATTTTGATATATCATTTTCTATTTCACTTTTATTTATCCAAATGTTTCGAGAAAACTCCCTCCTCTATTTAGGAGGGAGATGAATCGAAACGGTTTTAATCTTTAATTCCTGCTTGAGATTTAATATATTTTTCAATTATTTCTATTGTCGCTCCTCCAGTTGTTAAAATACAATAACTTCTACTCCAAAAAACAGGTTTCCAATAATATTTTTTTAAATATTCGCTATGGTTTTTTCTAACCAATCTTGAAGAAACAGTTTTTAAAGTGTTTACTAATTTAGAAAGTTCAACTTGTGGAGGAACTTCAAATAATAAGTGAACATGGTCTGGTTCTCCATTAAACTCAATTAAAGTTCCATTTTTTCCTTCAATAATATTTTTGAAAATTTCGTTTAAATCATTTAAAATCTCTTTGTTAATACATTTGTGTCTGTATTTAGTGATTACAACTAAATGATATTTAAGATTATAAATTGAGTGTCTATTACTTTTAAATTCGTTATCTTTCATTTAAGTTTCTCCTTTACAACTAAGTATTATTGTTGTATAATTTTAACATAAAGGAGGTGCTAAAGTCTATGAAAATTAATAAAGCTTTTAAATTTAGAATATACCCTAATCAAGAACAACTAAAACTTATTAATCAAACTTTTGGTTGTGTTAGATTTGTATATAATCATTTTCTTAATCAAAGAAATGAACTTTACAAAACAGAACAAAAATCAACTACTTATGTTAATCAAGCTAAAGAACTAACTCTTTTAAAACAAGAATTAACTTGGCTTAAAGATGTTGATAGTGTTTCTTTGCAATCTGCTTTAAGAAATTTAGATACAGCTTTTAAGAATTTCTTTTCTAAAAGAGCTAAATTCCCTAAATTCAAATCTAAGAAAAATATAGTTAAATCTTATACTGCTAAAAACACTAATAATTCAATAAGAGTTGAAAATAAAAAATTAAAGTTCCCAAAATTAGGATTTTTAAAAGTTAAGTTTCATAGAGAAATACCTTCTGAATATAAAATACTTTCTGCTACTGTTAGCCAAGAATCTACAGGGGTTTATTTTGTTAGTATAATTACTGAATTTGAAAAAGAAATAGTTCAAATCCCTAGCAATAACAACATTGTTGGTTTAGATTTTTCAATGAAAGAATTGTTCGTTAGTTCTGAAAACCAAAGAGCTGATTATCCAAGATTTTTCAGACTGTTAGAATCTAAACTTGCTAAAGAACAAAGAAGTCTTTCAAGAAAAGTTAAATTTTCAAGTAATTGGTACAAACAAAAAACTAAAGTAGCTAAAATTCATAATCAAATTAAAAACTCAAGACTTGATTTTTTACACAAATTATCTACTGAATTAGTTAGTAAGTATAATGCTATAGCTATTGAAGACCTTAATATGAAAGGTATGAGCCAAGCATTAAATTTCGGTAAAAGCGTTTCTGATAATGGTTGGGGTATGTTCACTACAATGCTTAAATATAAAACTGAATTATCAGGAAAACAATTAATAAAAATAGACAAATATTTTCCATCAAGTCAATTATGTTCTTGTTGCGGACAAGTAAACCCTGCAACAAAAAATCTTAATTACAGATGGTTTACTTGTGATTGTGGAAATTCAATAGATAGAGACTTAAATGCTTCTATTAACATAAAAGAATTTGGTGCTAATTCGTTAGCATATTAAATATATTTTTCAGGGTAGGGCTTACCCGTTGAGCTTGGTAAATTCAAGTAGCTAATAAAAGTATTTGTTACCCAAGAAGCCCCCTCAAAACCGTTTACATAGGTTTAGTGGGGGAGCATGTCACAAGCATTTGTTCCTGGTGTATCCATATTTCCTAAACCTAATTCATCTAATAGAGTTTTTAAACCAGAATCATCAACTGTAGTACTTATACTAATCTTTGGTGCTTTTACCAAATACACTCCTGCACTAAAATCTAATTTAATAGTACTGCTATAACTATAACCATAAGCTACCCCTAGATATGGATAAGCATCTCCTAGTTTAACGCTAAAATTCCCACTAGCATTTATATCAGATGTAGTATGCGCATCTTTTTTCACTTTAAAATTACCTGCAAAATCCAAATTAAAATCATTCCCAATACTATATAAGTAACCTACTGAAAATCTAAGATTATCTCCCAAGGGATGAAAATGTGCCATAATCCCTGGATTTGTAAAGTCTACATCACCCTTTGCTCTAATATTATATCCATCAGCTTTATCTTCTTTTAAATTCAAATCAAAATCCTTAATTTTCAATTGATTATAGTTTAAAGAAAAACTTAACCAAGGACTTTGCCTATAAATAAGTTTCAACTCATATCCACTAGGAAGCCCCATTCCAAACCCTAAACCTAAGTTAGAAGAATATTGATTATATTCATCAGCTAACAATTGTAACCCTATAATTATCATTAAAATAATTTTCTTCATCTTTTCACCACCCCATGATTATTCATATTTATTATAAACTATTTTCGTCTTTATTTCTTCAATTCTTTTGGATTTCATCATATAATAACAAGTAAGAGGTGATACAATGCAATTTAGAGAAGAACAAAAAGATATTTTAACTTATAAAAAAGGTATAATGGCAGTCTCTGCAGTTCCTGGAGCAGGAAAAACCTTTATTTTGGTTTATTTAATAAAAAACTTACTAGAAAATCATATGGAAAAAGATAAAAAAATTCTCATGCTCACATATATGAATTCTGCTGTTGATAACTTTCATAACAGAATATCACTAGAAGCCCCAAAATCAATTTTAAGCCACTTGGAAGTAAAAACCATACACAGTTTAAGCCAAGAACTCCTAAATGAAAATTCTAGCCTTTTGGAGCTTTACAAGGACTTTTATATTATAGATACCATAGAAAGAAATAACTTACTTTTAAAAATATGTAGAAATCAGTTAAAAGACCATATAGTCAATTTTAAATACCTCTTTAAAGATAAGGAATTTACTTCTACCAATCAAAGAGATTTTAAAAATAGTTTACAAAAAAATATCGGTAACCTTATCTCCAAATTTAAAATGGAAGGCATTGGCTCACATAAAATCTTTAGTGAAACCAGCTCTTACCCAAAAGAAAATATTTTAGCTTTAATCAGCTTAATTTATAAGGCTTATCAAGAAGAATTAGCAAAATTAGGGGCTATAGACTATGATGACTTACTTTTTTATGCTTATAAATTATTAAAAGAAAATCCAAAAATCAGAGCATTTTATCAAGAAAAATATCTATATATTTTTGAGGATGAAGCCCAAGATTCCAATAAATTACAAAATAAAATCATAGCCTTACTAAGTGGAAAACATAAAAATATTGTTAAAGTTGGAGACTCTAACCAAAGTATTATGGGAACTTTTACCTCTTCTAGTCCTGAAATATTTAGGAATTTTATAAGGAATGTCCCTATTAAAAAAGAACTTAGTACTTCTGGTAGGAGTAATTTAGAAATTATTAAACTAGCTAACTTATTCCAGCATTATGTAAATAAAAAACATCCCTGTATAGAAGCTAGGAAGGCTTTGGTAAAGCCCTATATAAAACCTGCTGGCACGGATAACCCACAAAATATAAATAGCATTAAGCAAATGGTCTTGGAAGATGAAGCCACAGAAATAAAATACCTAATTTACTTCGTTAAAAACTTCCATAAAAAATATCCAGATAAAAGTATAGGAATACTAGTTCCTAGAAATTCGTTAATTAAAACCCTTAGTATGCATTTTTTAAAGCAAGAAATAGATTTTAATACTTTGGGTGATATTGATATTCAAACTATTAAAACCTTGCAAAAGTTAGCAGATATTTTAATGTTTATAAGTGAACCCTTTGAAAATAAATATTTAATCAAAATATTAAGTCAATATTTTTTACCAAAGGGAGAACATATTGATAAGAATATTTATAAATATCTTAAAACAAATTCAGTAGATAATATTTTGTACGAAACAAAAACATACGAAGAAGACATTTTGAATTCTACACATTTTAAACATCTTAAAACTTGTTTAGGAAAGCTTAAATTAAGTTTAGACTTTTCTATAAATAGTCATGATAAATTATTGATTTATCTAGGAGAATTATTTGATTTCAACTTAGAAGAAAAGGCTTTAATCGAAAATATTGCTCTTAACTTAAAGAAGATATTTAAGTTGAATCCAAAATGGACTTTAAAAGATTTAATTAGTGAACTTAAAAAAACAGAAAACAATCGTTTGGGATTTTTTAGCCCTAAAATAAAAAATACAGAAAATAATTCTGCCAAAATAACTCTTTGTTCTTATCATAAAAGCAAGGGGAGAGAATGGGATATGCTTTGTTTATTTGGCTTAAACTCCTTTTATTTCCCTCCTTATTTAAGTCAAAATTCTTATGGTGATAAAAGTTATTTACATGAAAATTATAGTAACTTAGAAGCCTTTATGAATTTAGAGTTTTATAAATATTTAAAATTGGATATGCAGAACAACTCTATTTTGCAAGGTAAAATTGATAAAATTCAAGAAAGTATTCGTTTGATATTCGTTGGAATTACAAGAGCTAAAGAATATCTTTTTGTTAGTCATAATAGAGAAAGAGATACATTTTACGCCCCTTTATTCAGAAGTATGTTAGAAAGGATTAAAAATGATTAAAAGTTTAAATCAAAGTTCTTTAAGAGATTATCTTAATTGTCAGTATAAATATAAGCTAAAATATCTTGATAATATCCATTGGTTTCAAAGTGAATTGAAAAATAGTTTTGACTTAGGAAATGATTTTCATATAATTGCACAGCGATATTTTTTAGGTATTGAAACAGAATATATTGAAGATGAAAATTTACAAAAGTGGTACAAAGATTTAAAAGAGTTTTTCCCTTTAAACGTTGACTATGAATACTTACCTGAATATGAGTTGAGATATAATGAGTTAGGACTTAAATTGATGGCAAAGTACGATTTATTAATACTTAAGCCTACCGAGATAATTATTTTAGATTGGAAAACTAATAAAGCAAAGTTAAATGAGCAAGAAAAGGTAGAAGACATACAAACTAAAGTTTATTTGTTTATGCTTGCTAATTGCCTATCTTTATTTCCAAATTACAAGTATTCTTTAAATAATATAAAGATGATATATTGGCAGGGAAATTATATAGAAAATGCCATTGAAATAAACTATTCCTTTGAAAAAAATTTGAAATATAAGGAATATCTTTTAAAGTTGGTAGAAGATATTAATAATAGTAATTTTATACAAAATAAGAAGCATTGTAATTACTGTGAATTCAATGTTTTTTGTAACAAATAAAGAGACCTTTCGGTCTCTTTTAATTTTGAACTGCTCTTATAACATCATAATTTTTATCAGAACTTTCAACAAAGCCTTGAACTTTTGTCTCGATTCCTTGATAATCATCAAATTCAACAAAGGCTTTCTTTAATTTTTCAATTAATTCTTTTGGTAAATCACTTCTAACTGCCAAGGCATCTTTTGGAATATCTTCTGTTTTAGCTAGAATTTGCAAATTAGTCATATCTATCCCATCTAACTTAGCCTTATCAAAAGCTTCATTATAAGTTGCTCCAGCATCTATTTCACCAGCTAATACAGCCTTTATAACATTATCATGATTTCCTAAAAATACTGTTTTAGAGAATGTTTTATCTGGATTCATATTATTACTTTTTAACAAATGCCTAGCATAGAGATAACCTGAAGCACTATTTACATCAACATAAGCAAAAGATTTATTCTTTAAATCTTCTACCTTCTTGATATTCTTATCTTTTCTAGTAATTATATATCCATTATATGAATATTTCCCCCCTACTTTCGGTGTAAGAATAGCTTCTACCCCACATTTTTCTCTTGCGTTCACATAGGCAAAGGGAGAGAACCAACCTATATCCAAAATATTATTTTGCATAGTATCGCTAAGTGCTTCATAATCCTTAACTATAAGAGTTCTGGCTTTTAAGCCAACACTTTTACACACTCTATCTAAAATTGGAAGATACATTGTTTTTATGCTTTCAGGAGCTATAAAAGGGTTTACTCCAAAGATAATTTCATTATCCTTTTTAAAATGTACTGCAATTTTTTCCAAAGCTTCCGATTTATCACTAATTTTATTACAATAAGCTAACATTTCTTCATTTTTTATTTGTTGCTTATTAATAAGTTCGATAGATTGATATGTTATTTCATGGGTATCTTCTACTGCATAAGCAACACTTTCAATACCTTTTTCTATTTCAGTAGCCGTACTAATTTGGGTAGAAGTAACTCCACTTAATTCAGAAATATTGTCCTTAACATTATTTATTATCCCTGCTATTTCACCAATAACTTGCGATGAATCTTTTATTATATTTTCTACGTTAGACATCTTATTTGTACAAGTACCCATGGCAGAATTAGATTCCACAATTTTACCTAATATATTTTTCACTACTTCCTCTACTTCTGAAATCGCTTTTTCTGTTTGTTCTGCCAACTTTTTTATTTCTCCTGCAACCACTGAAAATCCCTTTCCAGCCTCTCCTGCTCTAGCTGCTTCTATTGCAGCATTTAATGCTAGTAAATTAGTTTGACTAGCTATTGCACGGATATAATCTACTATTTTATATATTTTATTTGATGATTGCTGTAACTCCAAATTATTATCTGAAGCAGAATTTATTCCAGAAGTAAGTTCTGATAAAAATCCTCCAATACTGTCAATAGTTTCTCTATTGTTGTTTAGCATTTCCAAAGATGACTCTGAATATTTTTCTATTTCTTCTACTTTTTCATTTAACATTTTAGAGTTATTAACAAAATCTGCAATACTTGCATTTATTTCTTGGGCACTAGCTGCATTTTGTTGACTATAATTTTCAATTTTATTAGATATTTCTACAACTTTTTTAAAAGTAGTAGTATTTTCGTTGGATAACCATAATAATTGCTGAGATTCAAAGCCCATTTCTTCAGCTATAGTAAATAATTTATCATCAAAATCTATATCTTCTTTTTTCTGAACAGATTTTATTTCTACATTTACCTTGGCATCTTTGTTTAATAAAAAAACATAAATTATAAAAATACTTGCAAATAATGATAAGACAAACAATATATTGGATTCTACATTAGTAAAATTATTGAGTAATACTAAAAATGATTGTAAAATTAATAAAGAAATACTAATTTTTATTAATTCTTTGTTATTAATTCCCATAATTCCTCCTTTTAAAAAAAATAATAATATTTATGTACAAGAAAAGTTTACCACATTTAATGTTTTATATCAATTCATTAATAACAATTTTAAGCTTAAAATTTTCATTTTGATATATTTCAATTGTAAATATTTGACAAAAAATAAAAAAGCATGCTATTGTATTAATACAAATTATAATAATAAAGGAGTTTAAAATGAGTATAAAACTACAAGATGTTTTTGATATTAATTTTTTACAAAAATTTCAAGATGATTTTTCAACAGCAGTTGGATTTTCAAGTATTACAGTTGATGCAGAAGGTAAACCTGTTACTAAGCCTAGTAACTTTTCTGAATTTTGCATGGAATATACAAGAAAATCACCTGAAGGATTAAAAAGATGTATGGAGTGTGATAAAAAAGGGGGAGAGGAAGCTTTTAATACACAAAAACCTGCCATATATAAATGTCATGCTAATCTTATTGATTTTGCAGCTCCTATAATTTTTAATGGTGTCCAAATAGGGTCTATGTTAGCAGGTCAGGTTTTAGCTGGAGAGCCTGATTTGGATTTTTATAGACAAAAAGCAAAAGAATATGGAATTAATCCCGAAAAATATGTAGAATCAGTTAAGAAAACTTATGTTTTAAGTGATAGAAGAATAGAGGCTGCTGCAAATGCAATGTCATTAAGTTAGTAAGAAAAAAAATACAAGTAAACTGAAAATATAATAATTTTTAGAGTTTACTTGTATTTTTTAATTTCCTTTTGAATTTTAGATGATTTTTTGCATCACAAAAAAC
>Ga0194136_1000893_pt1 | contig 14923 bp, 11 predicted proteins | sample TARM_MetaG_T3A_1_FD_134023 | JGI IMG/M metagenome (GOLD analysis project Ga0194136, IMG submission 134023) | Freshwater microbial communities from Pennsylvania, USA, analyzing microbe dynamics in response to fracking - TARM_MetaG_T3A_14 (version 2) | ecosystem: Environmental > Aquatic >...
ATTTCCATCTTATGCTATACTAGGAATAGTAATCTAATAAACATATACTGTATAGTACATAACTATTGAAAAAAACTAATGTTTCTAATGATTCTAAATCTGTATTAACGCCGTAAGAGTTAGTTGGTTTTTGCGAAATTTTACTTTATTTCTTCTCAATTTAATGCCTCTTGGAAAGTTTCGTAGATTAATTAATCTAATTACTGTATAATTAAGGTCTTCATATTTAAAAATATATATAAAGGGAGTGATCTATTGAGAAATATAAAATTATTAATTGAGTACGATGGAAGTAGATATAAAGGATGGCAAAGATTAAAAGACTCAGATCAAACTATTCAGGGAAAGATTGAAAGTGTTATTAGTGAAATGGTGTCTAGACCAATTGAAATTGTTGGTTCTGGAAGAACAGATGCTGGAGTACATGCAAAGGGACAAGTAGCAAATTTTACTGTTAAATCGGACATGTCTCTAACAGATATGCATAAATACATAAATCATTACTTACCCCAGGATATTGTAGTTAGAGAAATTTCAGAGGAAGCAGAAAGATTTCATAGCCAATATAATGTAAAAAGCAAAAAATATGTGTACAACATCTGGAATCATTGGATTCCATCTGCATTTGAAAGAAAATATAGTTATCATGTACCTGAAAAACTTGATTTAAATCTTATGCAAGAGGCTGCAAATCTTCTAATAGGTAAACACGATTTTATTGGATTCTCATCAGTTAAGAAGGCTAATAAATCAACCGTAAGAACAATAGAAGAAATAAGTATAGTAAAAGAGGGAAATATGTTAAAGATAATCTTCGTTGGAGATGGTTTTTTACATAATATGGTTAGAATTATAGTTGGCAGTCTTCTAGAGATTGGACTTAAGGAAATGAAAGTATCACAAATTAATAAAATCCTTCAAAATAAAACGAGGTCAGATGCTGGAAAAACAGCTCCTGCCCAAGGCCTTTTCTTAGAAGCGGTTTATTATTAAAATAATTAGTGCTGTTTTAGTCAACATAAATGACTGAGACAGCACGTTTTTTTTCATATTTCAATATAATAAATAAAATACTTTCCTATACCCTAGTAAACATGACGTTTACTAATATTCTCTAGATATGTGATATTATTTTATTCTTGATTATCCTTATCCCGATACTTTACGTTAGCAACTAGAAGGGCTTCCACTTCATGCTTCCTATTTTCATTTATAGTAATACTTATATCATGATTAAACTTACTTGTAAAAAGCTTTGACTCCACAGTCAAAATTAAGTTTAATTTACTTTTTTCCACACGCCAAGTATATGCCAAAATCTTATCCCAAAAGTAGTATTGACTCTCATACCTTATCCCCTCTGAAGCTATTCCGTCATCACTGAAATATAATCTTAAAAGGTATACTGCTATAATTATTGCAACTATGTGAATAACATAGTCGTTTAGCGGCCTTTGATTCAATTTAAGTATTATTAGACCAGCAATTGACTGGACAGATATTATAGTTGCAATTATCATCTTCCACTTATAAATTTTTGAATCAATCTGTATAATAATTTCACCGAATTTAATCCTATCGCGCTTGACTATAAAAATAATCACAGCACATGCGATAATACCAATTAAGTAATTGATAAATATCATATTCCAAATGTTTTCATCTATATTGAAGATTAGATTCATTTTGAGTCTCACCTACTTTTCTTTGTAATCACCAATTTGACCCTAAAGAGTTTTGTGTATACTTATCGTTTATGCAAGTACATTGTTTTTCGATTCCACACAACCAGAGCTCAGTGGGCGACAGGACGTGGCACCCAAATATATCACTATCAATATATTACATATCTATTGTGAAATATCTTCATCTTTGATAACTTTTTCTGTTTTTGAATAAATCAACTTCTGACACTAATTTCTCTTAGCTAGTTCCGTAATTAACAAGGCTATATACATAACACTTAACTTGCAAACTGCAGACTAAAGTACGATGTGTACACATATAAATTATATTAAATCTTTACGCATTATAAAATCTGTTTGTTCTTCTTCTCCCATGAAAAAAGAGTGTTTACCTATTACATAAAACCCATTCCTTTTATAAAATATGATAGCTTTTTCGTTTTTTTCCCAGACACCAAGCCATACATATGATTTCTTTCGTATATTAGCAACATCAATTGCCTTATCAATTAGGACACTACCCAAACCTCTACCTAGAAATTCTTTTGCAATGTATATCCTTTCAACTTCTAAAGATAGGGGGTCATATATATCTGTTTGTGCCTTATATTCATTCAATTTGAGATAACCTGACAATTCTCCATCAGTAAGAAGAAAATAAAAAGTTGAATTGCTATTTGATAATTCATCACGCAGCTTACTAATATCATAAGCATGACCAATGTAAGCTTTCATATTAGCGGGTGTATTCATGTGCCCGAAGGTATCGCTAAATGTCTTGCAAGATAATTCACGAAGTGTAACGAGGTCACTCGTCACGCATTCTCTTAAAGTTAGAGCCATTTGTTAAATCTCCTTTACAAAAGTCTACATGTATTTTGCATATGATTTCAGTTCAGTATAATTATTTATATACTCCTCTATAGTTCTCAGGTAATAGTTCTGCGATTTTCTTCATTATGTATTTTGTAGCAAAGTCTTCATATTCTTTTTTATCTTGCTCTTTTGCTCTCTTGGGAAATTCAAATTGTTTTCCTATATTTATATGAACATCTGCATAATTAAAGGTTTCTGCATTCATATCTCCTTCTTTATTTATAGGTAACAGTTTTTCTGTTCCATATAATCCAATAGGTACAATAGGAACTCCTGTCATTCTTGCTATAAGAAGGATTCCTTTCTTTGCTTCTATCAAACTACCAACTCTACTTCTAGTTCCTTCTGGAAAAATCAATAGGCTTTCCCCTTGCTTAACAAGCTTAATAATCTTCTTAATACCCTCTGTATCAGCAGTATTGGGTTTTATATTCGTAGTCTTTATTACATTAACCCCTATACTTGAAACGGGACTATTTGATAGCTTTACACCGGACACGAAAGTTGGATCAATCTCTTTTAAAGCCTTGTCTAAAACTAAGCCATCAGAATTACTTAAATGATTACATATAAAAATAGTTGGTGTTTTTATTTCTTTTAGGTTTTCCCTTCCCTCTATGTTAATATTGGCATATTTTTTTAGATATTTATCAATAACCTTTTTGGATATATATGTGACAAATTTATCCGGTAAAATATTTATAATTTTTGCCGTTGTAGTTGATATCATTTGCTACTCCTCCTTGAATGTTTCTATACTTTAAATTATATATTATAGCATCCTAAATAAATGCCATAGGGAGTCTCGCTCCTGGGGAGAAGGTGTTCCCATTAAATCAGCCCTAAAAAAGAGCTTCTTACGATAACCTCATAATCTCTCCTTCGTGCTTTTTAGTGTTACTGCAACAATTTCAGGACGATTAAAAATTCTTATTGGTATTATACTATTTCCTAATCCTCTGCTTATAAACATAGTTGAAGATTCATTACTATAACTGCCGCTTGTGTATTGAGGAAGTAATCCTTGATCCGGTGCAACCAATCCACCCACTAATGGAATTCTAAATTGACCACCATGAGCGTGACCCGAAAAAATCAGATCTATATTATTTTCTCGATATAAATCAAATAGTTCTGGTCGATGCGAAAGTAATATCTTAAACTTATCATTTCTCGACCATTGCTTCAGTTGTTCTTCTAATTTACTGGTCTTTGTACCATCCATGTAATCTGATGTAAGGAAATCAGGGTCAGACAATCCAAGGATTTGTATTGTGCTACTTCCTTTTAAAAGTTCAAGGGCAGTATCATCCATGATATAAATCCCAGCTTCCATTAATCGATCAGTTATTTGCGAATACTCTCCAGACCATGCTTCATGATTTCCAGAAACATAATAAGTGGGAGCAATGTCCACCGCCCCATTAATAAAATACATTGCTATATCCAAATCGAATCCACGTCTATCTATCAAATCTCCCGTAACTATAATGATATCAGGGGACAGGCTATCAACTTGACTCAGCAATTTTGATTGATCTTCTCCAAACATTTTATTATGCAAATCAGAAATTTGAACAATTTTAAAATCGTTGAAGTCCGAAGGTATCTTAGGGCTATAATAATCGGAACTTGAAACTACAATACTGTTATTTTGCCAAATGCAAAAGACAATAAACAATATAATAGTTACAATAAGGATCTCAAACCTTTTGGATAGCTTTTTCATTAAACACACCTCTTAAATTGGAGTCTATAGAAAAATTCCAATATTACTATTTCCTGTAATTACTACTGTATTTGTGGCATTTCGCTAAACTGAGCTTTATATAGCCTTGCATAAATACTATCCTTCTCCAGTAGAAATTCATGACTACCTTCTTCTACTATTCCATCTTCCGTCAATACCATAATTCTATCGGCCATCTTAATAGTAGCTAATCTATGTGCTATTATTAATGTAGTCCTATTATGGGAAAGTTCCGAAAGAGACTCCTGTATAACTCTCTCTGTTTCGTTATCTAATGCTGAAGTAGCTTCATCTAAAATTAATATTGGTGGATTCTTTAAAAATATTCTAGCAATAGATACTCTTTGTTTCTGACCACCAGATAGCTTAACTCCCCGTTCTCCAATATAAGTATCATAACCATTCTCTAGATTCATTATAAATCCATGGGCATTAGCTCTCTTTGTAGCTGCAATAATTTCTTCATCTGTGGCGTCAATTTTACCATAGGCAATGTTCTCCTTTACTGTTCCTGAGAACAAAAACACATCCTGCTGTACAATCCCTATGTTTTGCCTCAGGGAAGTCTGTTTAATATCCTTAATATCAATATCGTCTATTTTAATTTTACCACTGTCTATCTCATAGAATCTTGGTATTAAGCTACAAAGGGTAGTTTTCCCTGCTCCTGATGGCCCTACTATAGCTACGGTTTCCCCATGGTTAATCTTAAAACTAATGTTTTTCAATATGTTTTCCCTATTATTATAGCTAAAGGTTACGTCTTCAAAGGCTAGAGTCCCTTGTGCAGATGGTATTTCTATAGCCCCTGGGCTATCCACTATTTCTGGATCAATTTCCATAGTCTCTACAAATCGGTGAAAGCAAGCCATACCCTTCTGATAGTTTTCTATTAAAATAGTTATCTTCCTGATTGGTTGAAGAAACAAAGAAACGTATAGTAGGAACTTTACTAAATCCCCAATTGACATACTACCATTATAAATGTACAAACCTCCGAAAGTTAAGACAACTAAGTGAATAAAGTTTGCAAAGAAGCTGACTCCCGAGAAGAATTCTGCCATAACTTTAAATGTATTTTCTTTAGTTTGCTTAAAGCTATCATTTCCTACTTCAAATTTTTCAGCCTCATATGACTCATTTGTAAATGATCTAACTACCCTAACCCCGGAAATACTATCCTCTACCTGAGAGTTAATATCCGCTAATTTTACTCTTAGAGCTCTAAATGCATTCTGCATTTTTCTATTTTTCAATATTGTAAATAATAGAACAATAGGTAGAACTGAAAAAGTTATTAATGTTAACTGCCAGTGAATGGAAATCATTATAAAGAATGTTCCAATTAGAGTAACTATCACAATAAATAGGTCCTCTGGCCCATGATGGGCTAACTCTGATATTTCATTTAAGTCATTAACTAATCGAGACATAATATGCCCTGTCTTTGTATTATCAAAATAATTAAAAGACAGTTTATTTAAATGATTAAATAATTCCTTCCTCATATCGTATTCCATCCGTGCCCCTAAAACATGTCCATAATAATCAACTATATATTGTAAAACACTTCTAACTATATATAGTAGTAGCAACCCTACACCAATCCACACAATAATCTTTAGATTTCTATTTGGAAGTATATCATCAATCATCATCCCCACAACAAAAGGGAAAATTAAATCCATACCTGCCATAATGAACGCACAGCTAAAATCCAAAATAAATAATGGAAGATGGGGCTTATAGTATTTAATAAAACTCTTTATCATAAATATCATCCTTCCGTTTAACATCAAACTCATTAATTAATTCTAATTCACACATTGCTATAACCTAAAATATATCCTAAAACAATTAAAGTGAAAACTTTAATTTCTATGGCGAAATGATTTAAACCTTCAAACCACATTCAATTGTCTTCATCTACTGCCATCTGCAACGCTTCCCACCGGGCCTACACCTTAAGACCATTGCATTAAATACGGAATTAATGGATATATTCTTTTGTTTCTAGTCCTTTTAAAACTATTGCAGCATTTGACCAGCACTCTTTGGAACAAATATTATTATCTTGTTTCGTTAGAAAAACTATATCTTTATCGAATTGATATACATTAGTTCCCCTTTTACATTTTACTGTGCATTTTTGTGTTATTCCATTTTAAATTCATTATTGATTCTCTAATATTATTCACCAGCAAAATTTTATCTCATTTCTATAGCACTTTATACCGTTGTTATTATATACTATTTTAACTATAATTGAAAAGTAAGGATTAAAATCTACTCGAGGGGACTATATTATTTGTATCCTACTTTTTAATAAAAGGAGTCAAAATCTATGAAAAAAAAATTGTTACTGTTACTACTCGTACTAAGTGCGATATATTATTATACCCTTGATTTTACACCCGCAGTGACGAAGGATATATATAGTGTAGATAATCCAGTGGAGCTTAAGTCATTTTTAGTAGGTGAATTTACAGATCATATAACATCCTCTAGCATTGGATATATCGGTCCAACTTCAAATTTAGATGAGGATATAGACCGGATATTTAGTGAAATAGCCTTAGAATATCCATATATTTATCATTCACTATATAACATCCATTATGACTATAACGGGTATGAAGACGATGTAATTGTTGAGTTTAATATGGATTACGATACAACTAAGGATCAGGACCTATACGTAAATACAGCGGTAGATAGAATACTAAATGACATTATAGAGCCCCAAATGAATTCATTTGAGAAGGTTAAGGCCATAAATGACTATATTATACTTAATGCTGTATATGATTTTGAAACAATTAATAGCCCCTACTCTCCATACACATTACTTAAAGAAGGTATGGGAGTTTGCCAAGCCTATACTCTATTGGCGTACAAAATGCTTGATCAGCTTGATTTTGAGGTAATGTACGTCGTAGGTGAAGCCGGAGATGATCATGCATGGAATTTAGTAAAACTAGATGGGGAATGGTATCATCTAGATATTACATGGAATGACCCTAGGCCTGATAAACTAGGAAATATATCTTATAATTATTTCCTTGTTAACGATAACTACCTATCTAAGACCCATAAATGGGATAGAACAAACTATCCTAGGGCTATTAGTAACAGATTTTCTTATCTTCATTCAACAGATAGTGCATTTACCTATGATAACGTAATCTACTATAGTAATACACTTGATGGAGACAAATTATATAAAATGAATATTGATGGCTCAGAAAGGACTAAGCTTAACAACAATAGATCCTATTATATATCAGTGGTGGGGGACTGGATTTACTATAGTAATTATTCAAATGGAGGATATCTATATAAAATTGGGTTGTCAGGACAGAACAATCAGAAAATTAATACCAGTCATACAATAGATATTTTTGAAAAAGACGGGTGGCTATTCTACACTTTGGAAGACTCTGGTATTCAAGAGAAATTCAATATAAGCACAAAAAATAAGTAGATGTTTATTCATCTGCTTATTTTTATAACATAGAGCTTTAATTGCAATGTTAGATTATACACCAATTTAACAAAGTATTTCTATTATTGGAGTCTAACTAGATACGCCTAAATAAATTCTACCGCTATTCTACAATTTTGATTGTTTGAACAAACTCAGCATTTATGAGTTCTACTCCCTTTTTTGTTTCTACCTCAATCCAATTCTCTTTAACATCTACTATTTTTCCTACAAGACTTGCACCGAAAGTTCCTGTAGATATATTACATTTATAACCAATATATTTTTTTATGACCTCATTTGCCATAGTCTTTCTCCCTCCCTTTTTCTTTTTGACAACTATTTTTCTGAGTGCATTCTGTTGAGGTAATATAATTACAAAAATAATGAATAATGGTAGATATATTGCTATCCATAATGATGAATTCATTAAAGTCCCCCAATCCTAATTTATCTCTGATAAGCGATAATAAAATTCAAATTAAAGAATCAATTACTTTATATAACTTAAAAGTTGTAATACACCTACATAAATATTTGTAATTCCTCCTATTAAGCCTGTTATTAACATAAACTTATAGTATTTCTTGCTTGCCTTTCCACTTTTATAATTCTCCCTCGCTATATATGCAAGACCTAATACCATGAATCCTAATGCAAAAGGACCAAGGGCAGGGATAAAAATGCCCTTGGTAATATGCAAAATAGAAGTCACTATAGTTATTAGGGAGGCTAAAAAGACTAGTAAAGTAATGTTTCTTATTTTCATGTTTATTCCCCCTTATATATTTTTAGTCATACCTATTATACTATATGGATATGATATACTTTAACCCAAATAATCACAATGTCAAAAATGATTCCTGTATTTCACAGAAATCATTTGGATTAATCTTTTTACTGTCTAGCGAACATATTAACTAAGACGTTTTCTATGAATACTCTAACTATCTCCGGATCAAATTGAGTACCTGCATTTCTAATAAGTTCCTCCACTGCTTCTACTTCAGTTAAACTTTTTCTATAGGGCCTATGACTAACCATGGCATCATATGCGTCTGCAACTGCAATTATTCTTGCCTGTAGTGGTATTTCCTCACCTTTTAAGCCTCGAGGGTATCCCTTTCCATCCCAGCGTTCATGATGAGTAAGGACAAGTTCCGCTATTGATGCAAATTCATTTACTGAACTTAATATTTGATAACCTATTTCAGGATGTCTTGAAATTTCAATCCATTCTAGCTCATTAAATTTATCCTCTTTATTTAGTATGCTGTCATCAATAGCTATTTTTCCAATATCATGCATCAATCCAACTGTCCTTAATTCATTTATACATTCATAACTTAAGTCCAAAGCAACTCCAATACTACCACATATGTTACTCACACGTTTGGAATGTTTTTCTTCCCGCTCATTTTTCTCATATAAGGTTTTCATAATAATATCTATTGTTTTATAGCGAAGGCTCGCACTTTCAGATAGCTTATTTCTATACATATTATCTTCTGCTTTTTTTAGTGTTACTGATATTTCTTCCTCAAATAGCTGCTTAGTTTGCCAACCACATGAGACAGAAAGATTTATTGAACCGATTTTTTCATTATTAGTAGCATCTTTAATACGTTTGGCAATATGTCCAGCATTTTGAGAATCTGTTTTAGGCAGTATAATAACAAATTCATCTCCACCAGTCCTAGCAACTATATCAGTATCTCTACTCTCAGTTCTCATAATTCTTGAAACTGTTTTTAGCACCTCATCCCCATAATCATGACCGAAGGCATCATTTACTAACTTCAAACCATTCACATCTATCATAATAAAAGTTATGGGGAGGTTACTTTTTATATCTATTCTGCTTAGTTCCTCCTCGAAGAATCTACGGTTATATAGACCAGTTAGTTGATCGTGGAAACTTAAAAATTCAATTTCCTTCTGTTTTTTTCTCTTCTCAGATATGTCTCTAAAAACTAACACTATCCCTTTTGTTTTTTTATCATCACTCTTAATTGGAGATGCACTATACTCAATATATCTCTCAGTACCATCCTCACTCAATAGAATAATATTATTCTCTAATTCAATAGAAACTCCTTTTTCTAATACCATATAATTAAGCTTTTCACAAATTTCCCTAGTATTTTCATTGATTATTCTAAATACACTAGAAATTGGTATCCCATAAGCTTTATTAATCGAACATCCAGTAAGCTGTTCGGCAACTTTGTTTAATAACAACACATTCCCTTTTTCGTCTGTTGAAATTACTCCATCACCAATGGATAACAAAGTAGTTTGTAAACGTTCTTTTTCTATTATTATCTGTTCTTCCATTCTTTTACGTTCCGTAATATCCCTGGCTACTCCTATATATGAAAGAGAACCATTTTTTTGTATTAATGAACCGCTGGAAGAATGCCATTTTATACTTCCATTTTTGTGCTTTACTCTGTATTCAACCGTATTAGACACAAGTTTACCTTTTAGCAAATCTTTTTTGTATTTCAAACATACTTCTATATCTTCCTCATGTACAAAGTCAGTAAATGGCTGTCCAACTACTTCTGAAGCATCATATCCTAAGAATTTTTTCCATGTAGGTGAAACATATGTGAACATATTATCGTCATTTAATGTATAAATAATGTCTCCAGTATTTTCAACAAGGTATTTGTATCCCTCTTCTGATGATCTTAGTGCTGATTCCATTTCTCTACGATTTGTTAAATCATTATGTATACCTATAAATCGTAATGGTTTACCATCTTCTGACCAAGTAACAACCTTTCCACGGGCAAGGACCCACTTATAAGTTCCGTCTTTACAAAGCACTCTATATTCATTCTCATATATTAGTGATCTGCTCTCTAAATGATTTTGCAACTTGATAAGGCTCATTTCTCTATCCTCTGTATGAATTCTCTTGTTCCACTCATCAGGCGAATTGGTCACTTCATTTTCTTTATATCCAAGCATTTGTTTCCACTGTTTTGAGTAAAACACTTCCCCTGTCTGAAAATTACAATCCCAAAGTCCGTCTCCAGCACCTTCAAGAGCAAACTGCCATCGGGACTCACTTTCTAGAAGGGCCTCATCAGCAAGTTTACGTTCCGTTATATCTTGAATTATTCCTATGGTTTTTATTGGATTACCTTCATTATCATATATATGCTCCGCAGCTACATGTACCCATTTAATGCTGCCGTCTTTAATGATAAGTCTATATGCCTGGTCATAGGATTGTTTATTCTTTAATGAGGACTCCCAGGCCTTTTTTATCCTAGTTTTATCCTCTTTATGTAAGATCTCATAAAATGCTTCAGGGCCTACATTGATTTCATCTTTAGATATTTGTAATATATTATAGAATTCATCTGAGCAGTTTAAACTATTCGTGAAGTAATCGTACTCCCAATTACCTAGTTTAGCTATACTCTGGGCTTCCCTCAAAGATGATACACTTTCTCTAAGTTTTTCATCTGCAGAGTTACTTACTATAAGCATACCCAATTGTCGAGTGAAAATCTCTGCTACTTTTTCCTTTTCAAACTTTACACCCCTAGGCATAAAGAAGGCAAAGAATCCTAATAAATCATCATTTTTATGAATTCTAATCAATAGAGACTCTCCGATATCAAGAATATCCTCTATCATATGAGCGTCAGCATCGGACATGGCATTACCAACTAAATCTGTAAACCTTTGAAATCTAATAACTCTACAGTTCTTAATACCTTCTTCATGGTCTGGGCTTAGAGCCCATTTTTTTTCATTAGGATTGTATCCCAGGAGCTCCCTAGTTTTTTCAGCAACGTCTCTACACCCAGTAGCATATTGTGGTGTAAACATTTTTTGTTCCTTATCATATAACATAAATATAGCATGTTTAGCACCAGTTATTTTTAAGAAATCATCGGTAATTTTCTTATAATCTAATTGGGTATTATATGATTGCAGAAACTCCTCGGATATAGTTGCCATCTTCTCCAGGGTCGTACTTTCATCTAATTGTGCCGTAATATCCCTAGCTGCAGAATATATTAAATCACCATTTGGCTGATATTGCCATTCTATGAATCTGTAATTGTTATCTTTACATCTATATCTATTTACATAACTCAAAACTGGTTCTTGGTTTTTCAACCTAGTCATTACCTCTAGGGTGTCACTTAAATCCTCTGGATGAACAAATTCTAGAAGATTTCTTTTTTCTAAATCCCGTTCAGTATACCCAAGGATATTCTCCCATTGCTTATTAAGCTTATGAAAATTCCCATCAATATCCGATATACATAACAGATCTGAATTTACTTTAAAAAAGTTTTCAAATTCAGCTATTTGATTCTTTTCCTTCGTTATTTCAGTAAATAGTGTTACGAAAAAGTACTTTTCAGGTGAGAATACGTATATTTTATACCAACGCTTTAAAGGTTCTATGTACTGTTCGAATTCTCTCTCCTTACAATCAATAGCTACACTGCCGTATACTTCTACAAAATCAAACTCACCGCTTCTAATATTCGGTATGATTTCGGTTATTTTTTTACCTATAATTTGTGAGGACTTAAGGCCTGTAAAGGTTTCAAAAACATCATTCACTTCAATAAATTCATAATCACAAGGAATTCCATGTTCATCCAACACTATTCTATGATATGCGTACCCCATTGGTAATGTTTTAATTAACTGTTTATAAAAATTAACATTCATAGCAATTCCCCCCAAGTATGCTTTAAACTAAATATTTAAGTCCTAGAATATATATAAATTACCTCTATTATACATTATGACACTATATTTCGTATCTAAAATTATCAATATTAGTACTTTTTGTCGAATGTTTTTTAAATATATATTTAAGCAAAAGAAAAACCGATGGATTTACATCGGTCTTTGGGATTTATATTATTAAACTTTAAATTTCAAAATAATCGACTGAAGGTTCTGGGATAACTCAGACAGACCTTCACTTGCACTTGCTATTTCTTCAATTGATGCACTTTGTTCTTCCATAGATGCAGAAACCTGTTGGGTAGAAGCTGAATTCTCCTCTGCAATCGATGATAGACTTTGTAATGTAGATATGATTTCATTTTTCATATTTTCCATTTCACTGCCTGATACGTTTAACTGTTCTACTGCTATTTCTGCAGCTTTCATTGCTTCTGAGATAGCTAAGTATTTATCTTTACTCGTTCTGACACTTTCAGTCTGTTCCATTAATTTAGTGGAAACTCTCTCCATTATGTGTACCGCTGACTTCGAATTACTCTGTAACTCTTGTACAATAGTATCAATAGTTTTTGTAGATTCAGTTGACTGTTCCGCTAGTTTTCTTATCTCATCTGCTACTACAGAGAATCCCTTTCCATGTTCACCGGCTCTTACTGCTTCAATTGCTGCATTAAGGGCTAAAAGGTTCGTCTGAGCAGCTATATTGGCAATAACATTACTTGCTTCCCCAATCAGATCAGCACTATCATTCGTTTTTATAATTCCTTGCTGTACAGCCTGGGTCTCTCTATTGCTTTCTTCAGTTATAGTTGTTAAGTTCTCTATCTCTTTTAACCCCTCCATAACTACCTTACTTACACTTCGTGACGCCTTATTTAGCTGTTCTACATAGGACTGATCCTTTTCAATAATTGATCCTAATAATTCTACTTTATAAGACCCATCACCTGTGCTCTTCGCTTGACTAGTTGCCCCCTTAGCGATTTCCTCTATTGTTTTAGCAACCTCCTCTGAAGCCACTGAAGATTGTTGTGATGTAGCGGTTAGTTCTTCTGATGATGCAGCTACTTGATTAGCAGAGTGTCTCATTTCCTTAACAATATCTCTAAAACTTTCAGTAACTATCTGTAGTGAATTTGCCAACTCACCTACCTCATCTTTACTTGAAAGCAATTGTTGCTCTATATTTTCTGAAATATCTAGTTTTGCTAGATTACTAGCCTTATATTTAATCTGGATAATTGGTTTTGCAAACGAATTACCTACATAATATATAAATATTACACTAATCAATAAAATAATCGCAACGGATAATACAATATTTCTATTCATTACTGGAATAGACTTTAAAACTTCATCTTTATTGGCAGTAACCACTATATACCATTCAGAAGCAATAATAGGTGCATACCCCGCATAAAGATCACTTCCATTAAATGTATAATCACTTACACCATGTTTATCCTCAAGTATTTTACTGAACAGGTTCCCTACAGGGGTATAGGCTTCATCATCCTTAGATAATTCAATTGGGTTAAACTTATCATAGACCAACTGTTCATTTTGATGACCTACAACGACTCCTTTGCTGTTAATCATATATGCATAGCCTGTTTCACCATAACCCAGGTTATTTGTAATGTTACTTAATGCCTTACCATCCCTTTTCCCTACCAATACTCCGGCTATTAGTCCATCCTTTTCAATAGGAACTGCATACATTAAGTAAGTTTCTTTGGAGTCATTGGTGAACATTAAATCTGAGACATTAGAGCTTTTCTCGAAAGCTGCCCTCACATATTCTTTATCTCCTAATTGGTCTACGGTCCCATCTTCATAGTTTACCGTTCCATCTGGCCATACAATACCAAATGATAGAAAATTAGTGCTGTTTAATTGCCCTTCCAGCACAGGCTGTTGAATACTCCAATCCATACTTTGTATATCTAATCTTCCAGCTATCATCTCTAGAGTTTTCATTTGAGTTTCTATTCTACTTGCAGTTAATTTAGCCCCTTCTTCTGATATAGCTTTCAATGCATTTTCTGCCTCTAAGGTTATTGCTCTACTTGCTATTTGCAAAGATCTAAATCCAACTGATATACTTGCTACAAAAACAAGTATTGAAAAATATATTATTAATTTTGATTTTATGCTCTTCATTTTAATTCCTCCAATCCTTTAACTTTAACGACATTGACTATAATCTACTTTAACTAAAACACTCCTTTCAAAAAAGATTTTATACAATATGTCATAATCTTTCTCTTTTTAATTAGACCATTATATATTAATTTCAAGAGTTGCCCTGTCGAAACCTGTAGTTAATTATCATATTCTCGCTAGGTATTTAGTACTATATTTCTAGTTAAATACTCCTAGTGTTTATAC